>Ga0099797_100492_pt1 | contig 25469 bp, 12 predicted proteins | sample Uncmet_Sort48C_1_FD_89871 | JGI IMG/M metagenome (GOLD analysis project Ga0099797, IMG submission 89871) | Marine eukaryotic communities from CALCOFI LINE 67, Pacific Ocean - C012_Sort48C_1 | ecosystem: Environmental > Aquatic > Marine > Oceanic | place: Pacific Ocean: Monterey Bay | collected... | reverse complement strand
TATTATTCTGAACTTGTTGTCAATGTTGAGAATAATTTCTTCTAAATTCGTGAGTGATAAGAAGATATAAGACAAACTTTAAGCTTAACCACACTCAACTCGGACTGCCTCTCAAAGAGAAACTCACGTTTTTTTTTATCTCCCAGCGCTGAGTCTGTGTGGCGGTCTTATAATCTTTTCGAAACGAAATTGTTCGAGATTCAGTTATATTTTCAATAGGGAAGGCAATATGGCTTGTGGAATTACGTTTGGAATTCCGTTTCGTCTTTCCAAATTCCAGCAGAAACCCTTCACCAATCAAAATTTCGATTTTAATACACAATACTTCTGTCTGTTACTGCTGCAATGACTCAGATTCGCGCCCTCAACCCTGCTGCTATATTGAGACCTATAACTCTCTGTATAGGGGGGATTGAACAGCAAAAAGATCGGCGGCGAAATCTGCAACAGACTTAAGATGTTAGATGTACTTAAAGTGTCAACTTGAAGTTTTCGACTTATAGACTCACTAGTTTTTCTTCAATATGATTCTCGATATCCTTTCAGAATTATTCAAGAATCTGAAGAGAAAACTCTTTGTAACTGGCGTTGATTACGTAACTCTAAGTTTAAGTTTGGCAATCATATGTCGACCGGTGGTCTTTGTAACATCCGAAAACGTATTTTTCGAAAAATCGATGTTAAATCACTGAATCTGCGCGGAAGTATCGCGCATAATATGATTCTCTGAACTTTTGACGCGAGCCCGCAGCCTCCAGTTAATAAGCACTTCTTTACTCAATTGGCAATTGAATGGCGCGCGATTCGCGAATCCAGTTTTAATATCTGCTGGAGTTGAAGCTCCTCAATATTGAATTTGATGGACCTATTGATGGTCGAAGGCTTTGTGCTGAACAGTCACCTTTCAGGGGACTGTTTTGGTTTTTGTTTTGTTTCTCAAACAAAACAGAAACACAGCAAATTAAGAGATTCAATGAGATCAATCATATGAGATGATGATCAGGACCCTGAAATAGCGGCTAAGAAGATTCGAAACTACCTCAATGAAGCACCTGAAGAAGCTCGTCTGAGATCAGAGTTGAGAAACACTTGCTGTAGCAGTCTAGTATATCCGACTTCTCCTGGACTAGGACCTAGTATACACAACCCAACTCCACACAATGACTTGATAATGTGCACAATGTATTGTCTGAAGACGTACACTATGAACAATAGGATTAATGACTCATGAACAAGCCTCGACCTAGCGGAATTCGAAACTCTGAAGATCAGAGTGTTGAGCTAGCTTCTTGCCGGACAAACACTGTTTCTTTCCGCAGAACAAATACTTTTCTGAATTTCTTCAAATTGAAGATCAACTTGAGAAGTCTTTTCAGAAAGTTGAATATGATAGTCACAGTAGCCCTGTCACTATGATATGTCAGAGCACGAGCACGGTTGTGATTCCGTTCTGTATCGTGATTCACTGAAATCTGAACTCACTGATTTTTGTTAAGATATTTCGTAATTTCGTAAACAGAGAGCTTTGTGTAGTTCTTCATGTTAGTGCTCAAATAAAGTAGATTTCTTCAAAATAGATTCCTTAAATGAGAACTCCCGATCTTTCTAAATGAGAACTCCCTTCTGAATCTGGTTCACTCCCGATCTTTCTTGGATATAATACAAGACAATTTACCTCGAATAACACTCAACTTCGGAGTCTTTACCTCGAATAACACTCAAGAGAAATACAGAAATACAATGAGGTCAATATGAAATTCCAGAAAAGAGACCAAAGATAGAATGAAATCCTAATACCGCCGCCCAATGGCACTGAAATGGCCTCTTTCTCTGGTTTATATGCCTCTGGTTTTTTTTTTTTGAATTTCGTTGAGATGGCCCAGATGGGGGAAGAGTGTTTTTTTTTTTTTCAATTTGGGAAATGACTCAGATTGTTTTTGTTCGACAATTTCGTTTCTCGATTCACGCACCGCAATATAGATCTTTTCGACACTCAAGATCGCTCCTTCTGATCGCTCAATAACATACTTCGGTATAACTCGAATCATCTCAGCAACGCCAAAAGAAAAGCTCGCAGATGACAGAGACTGTACAAATTAACGCAAAAAGTCGCAATGTAATAATCACTTACCAGGACATAATGGCAATTTGCAAAAGCCATATCATCTCATGTCAAGGAACGCAAAAAAAGAACGCATTGCCATCCATTGCAAAAACAGAACGCATCCATTGCAAAAAAAGAACGCACCCATTGCAAAAAAAGACCGAACGGAAATGGTCAAAAAAAGGAACACCCCTGACCTAAGAAAAATGAACACACCCAACCTATCATCTCCCAAGAGAAGGGACAAAACACTATATCTTGAATTTTCAATACTTCTTCAGGCAAAACGGCTTTTCAACGTGACTACCAAACCGATGCCCCATACAAAGGTAAAATATCAATATGTCAATGTGCTGTCTCCTAGTTTGCCTGTCTCTGTGACTACAAGTTTGCTGTCTCCGTGAGTCGACTGCAAGTTTTTCATGTGTTGGATTCTGAATCCAAGAAGGCGCCTTTTGATTCAAAGGTCCCTTTAACTTTGAGTGACTACATCAGCTTTAGCTAACTTCTTCTAAGCTATAGCTTCTCTCAGCTCTTGGCTACTTTCTTTCAATCATGCCATACGTCTCCTCATATGTGAAATTGAATGATGTTTCTGTCTACTTCTCAGACTTCTCAAACTGCATTTTTCTCAGACTTCTCAGACTGTTTCTCAGTCACAATGATTCTCGTTCCCTTAAGTAACTTCAGCCCCTGCTCAACGGTACTTACCCTAATCTCCATTAGTCCCAGTCTCTATTGAGACTCAGACTCTAAGAGACTTTCGGGCTGCAAAATGAGACTGACAAAATCAGACCCAAAACACACGCGCTCCTACATGTTTTTGCATTCTAATGAGATTAAGCTCACCGAAATGATAATCCTCAGCTGTACAGGTAGTCTGATGGACTGATAACGGTCTGCGTTTCATATTGCTCCAAACGTCATTTTAGCTCTAATGTTCTGCAGAAACACAGTTGCCAAATGTCATCGGATTACTTAGTATTACCAAACCGCCCCTCTTTGATACAGGTATTCAGATCGCAGGACGGAATTTGGCAATTTGAAAGTCTGCCGATGACATTGGCACCATTGCAGTGCCTGACGAATTTACTATCTGTCCAAGATTATCTGAGAGTTTTTTCTTTTTGCAGTTCAGCTCATCGCTGCAGCTGATTGCTGCAATTCAGCTGATTGCTGTTTGTGTCACTGTATTGTATCCCCGACCCTCACGAAACTTGAGTCAGTGAAATTCTGAGATTGAATCCGATTCAGATTCTGAATCAAGACCTCAGAAGGAATAAAACTACATGTCAAACTACAAGTTTCGAAAACTAAGTTTTCCTTTAAATACGCACTACATAAATACGCACTACATACTTTTCTTTAAGAATTTCGTGAAGAATCAACATGTTCTGTGTTAGAAATTTGATCATTCGACCATTGGTCCAATGATTCGAGATCGCCAATCTATGAACAAACCTATGAACAAATGGCGATCCCAATATGCAAGAAAGAACAACTTATCAATCTAGTATCACGAAAAGTCTTCTAATAACCCCATCCAAATTAACGGACTCCGCCTGTGCTGTCTGTGAAAATCAATCCTCGAGATTCGAACTTGGCTTGAAAAGATTCTGGCTCTCTAAACCTTGATGTCATTCGAGAACAATCACACGAACCTAGTAGAAAATATAAACAACACAACACCTGCAGACTGCCCTTTCCAGTTCTGTCTTTCAACATGCCCAATGAAAATCGGTTATATTATCGAAACAATATCGACGAAAAGTTTAAGGAAATTAGCAATACAGAATTGCGCAGAAATCTGAAGATGTTCTGCATCTACACACATCAATAGATCTAAATACAAACTTAGAGAAAAACAAAGAAATCAACACAAATACAAATAGAACGCATGAACCATAGACACTCAAATAGAACGAATGAGTCTTCTCTGCCGACTGACAAAGAGAGCCCCGCTCTTTTAGAAAAAAACTACGCCTGACGTTCGTCAGGCATTTTTGATTCAGTCTTTCAGATACACAATCGGTAGCTTTGCTCTAGTTAGCTTTGCTGTAAGTAGCTTTGCTGCTGTCTCAATGTTTCAATGTCTCATATCAATAGCGACTTCGGTTGCAAGTTTCGATGCCTTACGTTATTAACGCACACTTAGCTATCAACCGACTTTTAAAATTTCTCTGCGATGAGAGAAATGATATTATTGAATCTTTAGCAAAACTGTAAACACATTGGAATGCACAAGCGGAAAAAAAGCTCGCACTTGTGTTTATTATCGTCATAAAGAAAATCTTCCGTAAATCCTAAAAATTTTATCGCTACATCGCGAGAATTCTTCGCATAACATCCCAAACGTTTGTTTTAAATATTTTTCTTTGTCCTCACACATGACATAATCTCGAAAACTGCATAATCTCGAAAATTGAAATGAAATCATAAATGGAAAATGACGTCTCTTAAAATTATCCTCGTATAATGCCCTTGAGGATTCCTCGCATCGTAATCGGTTATAAGAAAAAGTCCTTCGATATCGCTTCAATCATCACTCGCAATATCGTTCGCAATATCACTCGCACTACATTCCAAACTGTTTTATCATAATCTAGCAATATCCTTTTTGTAAAAAGATACTTACTTCTGAAAGCTTTTACCAATCGAAAATGAAACTTCTGTACCTCTGGTAGAAGTTAACTGTTTACCAATCGAAAATACACACAGATATGATGATGATTACTCTAAAATTTGTCTTGTAATGCTCCAAAAGTGTTTTCTTACAGGTGTGCTTTTTTAAAGCCTAGAAAAAAATGCGAAATCTTGAACGAATCCTCAGAGGGATTCCAATGCGAAATCTTGAACGAATCCTCAGAGGGATTCCAATGGCGAAATCTTGAACGAATCCTCAGATGGATGAAAGCTTGAACGAATCCTCAGATGGATGAAAGCTTGTAAATACGCTAGGCTACGCTGAAATTTAAACTATTGAAATCTAAACTATTGAAATCTGAAATCATTGAAATACGCTGAGACATCTAATAAGAATTTTATACCATAACCGTACGCTGAGATTATATAGAAAGCTGAGATACTTCGCTGAGAAATCTGAGAAAAATGATTTGATTTGATCTGAGAAATAGTCTTAGAAAAATGAAATAACACCTGGCAACTGATAGAAAAATGAAATCGTAATTATAGCTTGTATAGCATACTCTGATAGAAAAATGAAATAGACGTTCTGAATGAAGTCAACTAAGAATAGATCTGAGAAGAAACGAAGTTTTTTGATAATATGTTTTATGACGAAGTAGTAGGGGATTGACAAACCTGTTTTGGAATCTCCTGATCAACAACGATTGTATCGACAAAAAAATGAAAACAGCCAACTTTTTTCCAACAGTCTGTACTACAGACTCGTTGTAACTCGTTGGCACCAGGCCAGCAATATAAAAAGTGGAAACATTCTTTAGAAATTGAATGCACGAGGGGAAACGCCTTCAAGAGGTCAGAATAGTATGTCATGTGATACAAGCATCTTGACTCAACATCTTGACTCGGGACTCCCAGTTGTGATATCGCCTCAATTGCATCAGTTGCCTACTTATGCTGACTGGGTATTTGCTCATGTTGTAAACCTTTGCTGGCCATATAATTTCACCGTTTGTTTTACTTCCGTTTCCCATGTCAATCCCGTTTTTTGGACCATGACACTCCGGCTTTCCTCTGACCCTCTCGTGTGCATACGATTCTGAAGACGAATCTTGTTCTTGATGAGAGTCAGACTCGGAGCTAATATTGGCTCTGGAGAATACAAACGGCAAACTCTGGAAGTTTTTCAGTTCTCCCGTCTTAGTGTTTGAGTTGCGAAGTATCTGCACAACAACAGCGATCTTGAAATGAATCTTAGCCACAATGCCAGATTGACCACTTCTTCCGTTCCCAGTTTGTTACCTCATCCCGTCTCCCCGACACTCACCACATGTCTCATTACATCCTGAAACTCATCCTGAAACCAACAATGATTCTGATTCATCACAATCCGAACTGCGGTGGTGGGCTTCCTGCTACTGCAGAATTTTTCGCTAGTTCTGTCAGCAGCCCTGACCCGGTACTCAAGTTACTCCCGACAGTTGTTAACCCCTGAGCTGTGCCACTGCTCAAATTACTCCCAACGGCACTGCCATTCCCTGAAGTCGGATTGTTATTCCCACCGCTTATCGGATTATTCCCACTTATCGGATTAGTACTCGCATTATGATTACCACTCCCACCATTCAGCAAATTCTGCCCGCTCTTGATTCTTTCATGATTAAACTTTCGCCAATCATTGTAACGTGTTAAAGAGCCATACCCTGCGATATCAGGATCGGAACTTCCGTTGCCATCTTGATTTCGGGTATGTGCCGAATCATTTCCGCTGATGCCGAGGGAATGAATACTGCTGGTATGTTGATTTCCGCTGATGCCGAGAGAATGGATGCTGCTGGTATGTTGCAAACCATGGTTACCGTTTTCTCCAGTGCAGGACACTCCCCGAGCTGATTGCGAAAGACCGGTGATTTTGTCTCCCATCGTTCCTGAATGGCGTGGATTCGAGCTTGTAGATGAAGTAGGATTATGATTTGGGCCGACAATGCCGTTTAGGATACTTCCGTTGGAAGAGCAAACAGAGCCAGCGGCTGTTGACGCGTTTCCATGTCCATCACGTTGACTGGGGACGGTCAGTGTTCCATTGACGCCATTAAGCACAGCTCCCGTTAACGACCCGTTTAGAGAAGGAGTCCCAGAAGAGTTATGATGCCCTACATCTCGCACTGCATTGGTCCCACTGACAGAATGATGACTGTTTCCACTCGGATGATGTGACAATATCAACGGAGAAATGGGCCCATTCAAATGATTCGCCACTCCCGCGAGAGTATTGGGTGTTCCATTCAGAGCACTGTTGCTATTTGTGTGACCTAACAGATTCGACGTTGTCAAACTGTTTGTTCCCGAAGTATTTCCTGAAGTTCCCGAAGTTCCGTTCGGCAAATGAGAATGTGTATTCGGCGGCGGTGTCACGTTCCTTCCAGGAGGCGGCGTTGAATGCGGCGCAGATGGCGGTGTGGAGTGCGGTAATGAGCTGTGACTCGCTGATGGAGGCGTCGAATGAGGCAGATGATGCGACATTCCAGGAGGTGCGGAATTTGGGGCCATACACCCGTTATTACCGACATTCCCACCCATAGTAGGTGGAGGTGTCGTGCTTTTCCTATCTCTGGCCGCATTATCGAAAATATCTCCGCCCGACAGCAAACAGTCATGCCTATCGTTTCCAGACAATAGAGATTCGATTATGTGACACTTGCCTTTTGAATTACCCGAGGACTCTCTGGCAACGAGCGGATGAGATTGTCCGGGTGTTTGACTCATTGCACTTTGACTCAAATTGCCGCTTACACCTGTCTGATTCGTACTGTCCAAGCTATCATCTCTCCGATTCCTATGAGTACTGCCTTGTGCCGAGAGACTCCTTTCTTCAGAAGGCGTGGCGGCTTGTGAATTGGAATGGCTCAAATTAGCATGGCTCAAATTCGCGTTGCTACCACCAACGTTGCTACCATGGCCAGCCGCGTGACTCATATGACTTTGGCCGCCTTGACTAAGACCGCCCTGACTCGAGGAAACTGAGAATACTGTGGATTTTGAAAGACTCGCGTCCTTTGCGGGAATGACAGCTGGGATTACGCCTGTTACTGTAATCATTTCAGGCGTAATGTTTTGATTTGTCAAGGTGGGCGCTGTTGCGAGAGTGTTCACACTCGCCTGACTTGCCTGATTGTTTAGACTGGAAGCCTGATCACTGATGCTTGCGGCTGTCCCGTTCTGATTGTTCTGACTCGCCTGATTGTTCAGATTGTTGTTGACAATGACCGTGCTTCCCTCGCTGACAGGGATTGCATTGGACATCGGAATCGTGGTTGTGTTCGACGTCTTCGACAATGGCACGACCACAGATGTCTGCGTGGTGCTCGTGATATGAACACAGCTAGTGTTTGAAGTGTTGTTGGCACTCGGGATTTGCGGCACTACGGTAGCAGGACTGCTTCCACTGTTCGGAATAGTTCCACTACTGTTCGCAGGACCAATTCCACTATTCGCAGTTACCTGCAGCGAATCCAACTCGACAATCGACCTCCCACTCTGGAGTGTGGCTCTGCTATTGCTTCTCCCTTGGCCATAGTGCACGGAGTCGTAATTAACGGTGATAGAACTAGATGAATTCCCCGAGCAATTGCTTGTGCCTCTTTGGCTGTTCGGGTTTGTTTGCGTCCCGGCGATCGTTGGAGGTGTCGACGTCGCGCTGATCTGCTGTTGGATACACTGATGTGTGACTGGAATGGCCGCAGGTAGGGATCCAGACCCTTGAGCTGCAAGACTCGCTGCAACCGGTGGTGCATTGCTGTGATTTCCTTCTTTCATGGGCGCAATTGGTGGCGGTGGTGCCGCTGGTTGGAAATCCAGATCCGTGAAAACTGGGGAGTTCGTTCTCATGAAAATATCGTCGAATGAATCCGGATTGCTGTTGGTTTGGGTGTTTGCAGTCACGTTTGCGGCAATGCCAGATGCAGGCATTTGTGGATTTGTATTTTGTTGATTTGCAGTTGATTGACTTGTTGTGCCTGCTGCAGCTGCCCCTGAGGGGGCAGACGCAGGAGCTGCAGCGACAACATTCACATTATGAGTACTCGGGTTGCCACTAACAGGGTTTCCACTAACCGGGTTAGCGGTACTTACAGGGTTGCTGCTCGCAGTAGAACTTTCCGTTGCTCCCCCCACACTGTGAATTCCATTCGTTGTCGAAACTGTGTTTCCGGAGAGTGGCTGCTGTACAGATAGTGGCTGTTGTACATTTGAGGCGACATTTGAAACAGCGCTCACGCCATTTTCAGTGGCAGTTGATGTTTTGCTTGTGTTTGTGGCATTGACAACATTTTCATTTGCGTGGGCCATTTTCATCTGCGCAGCGGCAGATGAGACTGCTGGGCCCGCTGCAAGCCAATCGTCGAAGCTGTCAACTCTCTTCACTGGGTTCGCCGCTGGTGGTGCACCAGGTGGAGGCGGGTTCGTTGCAGATCCAATTGGCGCCGGTGGTGGCGGTGGAGGTGTGCCGGTGCCAGCCTGGCCTTGACTAACTGTTGTATTACTGTTTGCAGTCTGTTGAGACGCTGTCGCTCCTGCATTCGCCACTACAGTAGGATTTGCATTACTTCCCATCATGTTATGACTCGAAACATTTGTCATCGGGTTCGCGGGCGTGGGTGGCGTGGTGGTACCAGCTGAGACGTTTTGCGACAATGCAGAAGCATTTGCACTGACATCCGTGTCCGCAAGAACCAACGTTGAGTCCATATCCAACTGCTTCAAAAACTCCTCGGCCGACATATTCAGCGAGTGCGTTGTTGCTTTCGTTAGGCCGGGCCCAGAAGGCGCGCCGAGACCACCTTGATTACTCCCACTAGGAGGAGTTACGCTTTGTTGAGGAACACTTTGCTGAGGAGCGCTTTGCTGAGCAGGTGGCGGTGGAGGCGGGGGTGGTGGTTGTTGTTGGAGACTGCCCTGAGTACTTTGTGTTTGCTGCTGCTGTTGATTCTGATTCTGCTGAGCCTGCTGTTGAGCCTGTTGAGCATTCATCTGCACAACCTGCTGTCCGGCATTTGCAATCTGCTTTGCAAACTGATTTGTCGAACTCAAACTGAGCGGATCATCATTATTATCCATCGATTGCAATGTCGCACTCGCGATCCCACTGATTCCACCTCCTACACCTTGTGAAAGACCTGCACTTTGGATACAGCTCTCGGAACTCGATGCCACTGGCGGACCGCCAGACGGTGCACCGCCAGCAGACGGCGCCGATGTTGTAGGGCCTGTGGCAGCTAACATTCCGCTTGTCATCATACCTATGTTTTGCGCGTCCGGACTGACAACGGTTTGTGTGGATCCGGTCGAATTCGGACTTTGCATCGAACTATTGAACTGTTGCGGAGATACGGATTGTTGTTGGTTCGGAGAAATGGAAGCTTGACTCGTCGCGGCGCTGGCTTGGCTTTGATTATGCTGTCCTCCTCCTCCAGGTTGTATTGTACCTATGGAGGAAGTTTGACCAGGACTCGCACTGTTGGGTTGATTGTGCTGAGTATTCTGTTGAGACCCCGGACTTGTAGCCTGTTGTTGTGGCTGTTGCGTACCTGGCCCCGATGTCGTCATGCCAAACTGTTGGCCTTGTTGTTGAGGATTCTGCTGCTGTTGAGGGTTTTGTTGCTGTTGAGGATTTTGTTGCTGCTGACCTTGCTGTTGTTGATTCGCAACACCATTCTGCTGTGAATTCGACATCTGCTGGGCTGGCTGATTAATTTGTTGCCCCCGATTTTGCAACGCCATGAAATCGGGATTCGAACCTCCGTGATTGTTTGTATCTAAAGGCGAGTGTCCCTGTATGCCTGAAGGCGTCACTGCCTGCGTTATCCCTGTTGGAGTCACAGACAGCGGGGTCACAGATATTGACGTCGGTGTTAAAGTTCTCGGGATTTCTGAGTTTTGTTGCTGATTTTGCTGGTTTTGTTGATTCTGCTGCTGCTGCTGTTGATTGTTTGCAGCCTGTTCCCGCGCCTGGGCCTGCAGCTGTTCTGTTTGCGCTTTACTGACCGAGCCAATACTATCCTTCTTGCCACTCGCAACATTATCCGGCATTGTTTCCCGGTTCTGCGAATCTTTCCCTTGCGACTCTTTCGCAGTTGAGTCTTTCGGCGCCGCAGGCGGTAGCGCTGTTGTGGAAGCAGTATCAGTTGCTCTCGTCGATTTCTGAAGTTCTTTCAATAGCCGATCTCGCTCATCCTTTTTCGCGCCCTCTATCGCTTCTTCCATCGCCGTATCCATCTCCGTCTGCATCTTCTCGAGTTTCGACTCCAGATCGGCGACTTTCTTTTCCAAAGTCTTGAGATTTTCTTTCAGGTTTTCTTTATCCTTCTTCAGATTTTCTTTGTCGTTCCGCAAAGCTTCCTTTTCCTCGAAATGAATTGCCTTGTCATCGAGCCACTCTCTTTCTCGTTTAGACCACTTCTGCCGTTCCTGATCAAGTTTAACGCCGAATTCCTCTTTGATCTCGGCTATTTTCGAATCGTTATCATCAATCACATGCTGCAGCTGCTTCTTCTCTTCAACTAGTTCTTCGAGCAATTTTCGCTGCGTTTGCGCAGTTTCCTCGAAAAAACCGCTCCTATTGAGCAGTTTGTCTATTGAAGCGCCCAGAAGAAAGAACTCTTGCAGCGCAGAAGCTCTAGCATCCGGCAAATTCGCGTTCAAATTCGCTTCCGCGTCGAGCAACATCGACCCCTCCTGAGAACTATCGACCGTTGTCGTATTTTGATCACCATTCACTCCGTTCATCATCCCATCTCCCATTCCGACCATTCCATTTTGAGAAGGATCCTTCAAACTCAAGTCATTCTCCCCCCCACTCACGCTTGCTCCCGAAACCCCGTCCGGTGTGTTGTCTGCGACTGACGTCAGAGATTTAGTCTTCGGAATTCCCGCTTGACCGCCGATTGTGGGAACTATTGGCATCCCATTCTCGTCTAATTGCACAGGAATATTTCCACGAATATCGGCTACGATTTCCTTGCTGTTCATTGAATGCGTGACAACAGCATTGTTGTTCATATCCTCCGGATTTGTCATGTTCGTTAGACCGATGCTACCGCCCGTGCTCGTCAGATCCCTGTTCGTCAGATTTTGCTGCTCATCCATTCCAGAATTTCCAGAATTATCTCCTTTTCTCCCCGAATTATTTTGTTTTTCTCCCTTCCCGCGCGGCGCAACTTCGTATTTTAGTCGCGTTGCAAGAGCGGAAGTTTGGACCTGCTGGAAATGCTGCATTTGTTGCGATAATTGCATTGTTAGCGTCTCCATCATATCCTGCATCTGCCTGTTCTGCTGCGAAACGTCGTTTTGCCTTTGCATCAGTTGCATCAGGAATTGCGTGGTTGGGTTCGCCGGTGCTGCCGAAACGGCGACGATTGACGCCCCGGGAGCGTGAGCACTGCTGTTGCTGCCTCCGGAGTTTTGATTTCCAACAGACTGTTGCTGTTGTCCTTGCTGTTGCTGTCCTTGCTGTTGTCCTCCTGGCGCAGCAGAATTCAGATTTTGAGTAGAATGTTGCTGTTGCTGCATAGGTGCACTCATTACGCTGGGATGCGAGTGGGCTTGTGGTGGGAAGCCTTGGTGTGGGGTATAATCTTGATTTTGTTGATTCTGATTTTGATTCTGATTCGAGGGAGGAGGAGGTTGTTGATACTCTTGATTTTGTTGATTTGGGGGCTGTTGATTTTGGGGGTTTTGTTGCTGCGGGTACTCCTGCTGCTGTTGCTGGGATGGCTGATTGGGGTTTTGTTGTTGGTACTCTTGTTGAGGTTGCTGGTACTCCTGCTGTTGAGGCTGTGATGGCTGAGACGGTCCACCTTGAAACTCTTGCATTTGGTTTGCAACGGGCGGGAACTCCTGCTGTTGCTGGGCTACATTATTCTGCGGCTGAGCGACCTGGTGGGTCTGCTGCTGCTGTTGCTGATTAACAGGCTGCTGTTGTTGATTGGCCTGCTGGGCCTGCTGAGCTTGGTCCGCCGGCTGATGCCACTGACTTGTACCTCCTTGCTGCTGCTGTTGTGGTTGACTACCTCCTTGCTGCTGCTGTTGTGGTTGACTACCTTGCGGCTGAGCAGACTGCATTGGGTTCATGGGTTGACTCGATTGATTCGAAGGGTGACTCGATTGATTCGAAGTAACAGTTTGTTGTCCCGTATTCTGCATCATACTCGGCTGCTGCTGATATTGCTGAGTCTGCGCACCCTGCTGATTCTGTGCACCCTGCTGATTCGCAGGCGGCGCGAGAGGATGCGGCTTACTGTTTGTGTGAGTCGTCGGCCCTGGCAGCGGCGTGGTCTGCTGTTGTGCCATTGCCTGATGCTGTTGCTGGGGTTGCTGCTGATGTTGTTGTTGCGGCTGACTCTGCTGATGGCCCTGATGATGTTGCTGCTGTTGTTGTTGCACTGGCATCGTCTGTTGCTGCTGAGCAGGTTGCTGCTGAGCAGGTTGCTGCTGCTGAGCAGGTTGTTGCTGTTGCACGTGTCCCTGTATAGGCGGTTGCTGCGGCGCTTGCATCTGATTCGCAGCCATCGCCGGTAAACTCTGCTGGCTGAGATGATTGTTGGTTGACAGCGGTTGCTGCTGCGGAGCTATTGATCCCTGGCTGCTGTGATGCTGCGTCATTGTACCCTGAGCGCCATGCACAGTATTGCTCACATTGCCTGTTGCGACAGCTGACGGCGTACTACTTTGCGGAATCGGAGTGCTCGGGATGGGCTGCTGCTGTTGATTACTCTGTTGTGGCTGGCCGCCTTGTTGTGGCTGGCCACCCTGTTGTGGCTGACCCCCGGGCTGTGTTATGGTCGGCACGGGCACTGCTTGTTGCTGTGCTAAACCGCCCTGCACTGGCTCGACCCGAAATCTTCCTCTCTTCACCTCAGCTTGCTGAGCGGCAGACTGCTGTTGTTGTGCTGTTGCTGAGCCTTGTTGGACATTCGACTGCTGTTGAACATTAGCTGGACCCGGCTGTTGCTGCTGTGTAGTACCAGGTACTGTTGGAACCGATACCAAAGGCGGCGCTGTCTGTGTTGTTTCCCGCGCTATATTATGCTGCTGCAGCGTGCTTTCGTGAGGCACGGTATTCAGGTTGCTAAACGATTGAGAGTTCGACGTCAGTCCGCTGTTTTGCGCGAGACTGTGAGCGCTACTCTGAGCCATGCTGTGTCCTCCCAGGGCCGTCGTCGTGGTCAGCACTGACGCGTGTGATGTGTGCGATGCGTGAGACATGCTAACTCCTTGCTGTTGCGATTGTTGTGAGGTCATGTGGGATGTGGAGTGCGCGGGAGGAGTCACTGAATGTGGTGGCTGAGCATTGAATTGTTGTTGGTTCGTTGATTGGGAAGCCATATTCGAAGCACTGTCCACTGTGGTCACATTATCCTGTGAATCGTAAGTTTGGATCACGTTCACAGTACCAGGCTGCTGCACTGGGGGCGCTGCCTGGTAATAGACAGCCTGTGCAGTTTTCTGAAAAGTCACTCTTGGATCCTGTTGTTGTTGTTGTTGTTGGGCCGGAGGCTGCTGTTGCTGTGGAGCCTGCTGTTGTTGCTGCGCAGGAGGCGGCGGCTGTTGCTGTTGTGGAGCCTGCTGTTGTTGCTGAGCAGGAGGCGGCGGCTGCTGCTGCTGTGGAGCCTGCTGTTGTTGCTGAGCAGGAGGCGGCGGCTGCTGCTGCTGCGGAGCCTGCTGCTGTGGCTGAGCAGGCGGAGGGGGCTGCGATGATTCCTGATATTGCTGCTGCGCTGGTGGTTGGTAGAATTGTGGCGCTGACTGTGCAGGTTGCTGCTGCTGCTGTTGTTGCGGCGGCGCCTGTTGCTGTGCTGGTGGCTGCTGCTGTTGTTGTTGCGGCGGAGCCTGCTGTTGTGCCGGTGGTTGAGGCTGCTGTTGCGGCGGAGCCTGTTGCTGCGCAGGCTGCTGCGACGGTGCAGGCTGCTGTTGTGGGGGAGCTAACGACTGCTGCTGCTGCACATCAAAAGATCCCACCTGAAACTGTGTCTCATACTGTTGTTGACTTGGTTGCCCCGCTTGATATGCGTACTGTTGGCCAGCCTGCCCACCCTGTGGCGCCATTTCTTGGAACTGCTGCTGTGCAGGAGGCTGTTGCTGTGCAGGAGGTTGTTGCTGTGCAGGAGGTTGCTGTTGCTGCTGCGCAGGAGGCTGTTGTTGCGGCGGCTGATATGGTTGCTCCTGAAACGTCATTGGTTCCTGATATGGTTGTTCCTGAAACCCCATCCCCTGCTCCTGATACGCCATTCCCTGCTGCTGTGGCGGCGGCTGTTGAGGCTGAGCAGGTGGAGGAGGAGGCTGCTGAGGAGGAGCCTGCTGCTGAGGAGGAGCCTGCTGCTGAGAAACATCGAACTGCTGCTGTGCAGGCGCATAGCCTCCTTCCTGCGGAGGAGCGTAATTTACCGGCAGAGTATTTTCTTGAGGAGAAGACGCCATCTTGGTCAATCTGTCAATCAACAGACAGTCACTCTTGAAGTCTCTGGCCAGATGCGACCCGAGTGACTTCCAAGAGGAAGTGCGACTTTTTTTCACTCAGCTGTGACTTTGTGAGTCTGACTTCCGTCAGAGACAGCTGTAACAAGACACACTGCTACTCTTGCGAGGAGCACGTCGTATACCGGCTTTCAGGCGACATCTTTTGTCAGAATCACTCTTTTGTTAGAGTGAATCAAGAAACAAATCAGATCTTCGACCAATTATGTTACACAAAAACTTACGGTACCCTAGACTTGACCCAGGTAGAAAATCTTAAAGACAACTACACACCACTCTACACAACGCGAACTCAAATTTACACTTTACACACAGTTACAGGATGCCCCCCTATTTATAGAAGAGACTTATAAGCCTTTCCTATAGAAGAGACTCTTATAGCCTTCTCTATAGAAGAAACTCCTTTCAAAAGTCGATGACCAGAGTCAAACGATGTTACCTTCCTTCCCAAAGTTTTTTTCTTACACTGACAGTCAGAACCTTTCAGAAATCCGGAAGATGAAATCGCTGAGTCCACTTAAAGTTGAGTCCACTTAAAGTTGAAACGCGTACTATCAGGTGATGCAGACCATTCAGAAACTCAGAGAATGGCTTTACAATCCAGATAATTCAGAAACTGATAATTCAGAAATGCGATTCAGATTCAAACGATATTTGAGAACTCAGCAGTACTGTAACCGGTTGAGACCCCTTTCTCACAATTATGAAACCAATATTGTTGTGACCTCAAATAGTGGCCTCAAATAGAATATCCGTAGCAGATTATCTTCTCGCAGGTGAGATTCTCAAATATGGATGAGATTCAGATAGCAAATGGATTTCCGAAACCAGATAGGACGCAGAGACGAGTCGAAATTTGCTGAGCTCACAACCGAAGAGGGCTCATTTGATGAATGAGCTTGAAATCGTGTGCTTCAAATTCGAAGACTGAGGGTCTTACATACCACATACGAAACTTGTAATCTGTAAAGCAGTCAGTCAAATCGAGGGCAGTCGTCCACTGTGGAGTCAATTTATTCGAGGAATGTGTGATAAGAATTTCAATCGGGATTCAGCTGAATGAGATTCGTGTCTGAGATTGAGCGCCTTGTGAATATGAATCGCTTCCGTAGATGTCAATCTTGTCGCTCAATATATGCCGTCTTATCTCTATATACCTATGCGAAAAGAGAAAATCATGCCTAAAACCGTTGATACCACGCAACCGCTTATGCCAAAACCGTGCCAGGAAAACCCTCTCTTTCTGAATCTGAGTCTGAAATGAACTGATGCCGACTACTGGTATTGAAACCGGTAGACTCAGTGTGTCAGTATAATTTCCAGGGAGCCTCAGAGAGAAATTGCCAATTGCATAAGTTGGATCTTCGCTATACTACACAGAAATCAATTTGCAATATTCCAAATCGCGCAAATGATAGTTTCAAATCTCTCTGCTGGTCTCAGACGCAATAAAAATTTCGGAAAATTACGCTCTTTATCAAATGCCCAAACAATTATCGCTGGTAAAAATCTACCGATGATATATAATCTGCGCAATTTCTCTATTACGAATCAATCAAATCACCGCTGGAAAGAGTCAGAATTCAATCTCAGTCAATGCGTCATGTTCGCTGTCTCTGTATAAAAAAAAAAAAGCTCAGTGTTCACGTCTCTTAATCAGTAGAAATTTTTGAAATTCATTAGATGTATATCTCAAATTCGAATAATTATAATCCGCAAACGTATAATAGCCTAGAGGCTCAAAACGCATTTGATATAGCAAGAATTGACAACGATATCAGAAGAAAAATACCAGGGAATAAACAGCGAGTCGCTGTCTCAGGAAGAAAATTAGAGGAAGAAAATAGATCATATAGCCTAGGAAGAAGCAAGGTAAGGGGAATTTCAAATTTCAATCAGGAAGAATGAGCCTAATACCTATCAACAGAGTGAATTCCAAATTTCAATTGAAATGGGAGATATTGAACATGGTTAGCTTAGTGCTCAGGTTAATCACAATTGAACTCAGAAGAAGGAAGGAATATGTACAATGTCAATCAAGAAGTAGGAATATGCCGCAGTGAATTCAAGGCAAGTTAATCCAAGGCAAGAATATACTTCAAATTAATCCAAGGTAAGAATCAAATTAATCCAAGGCAAGAAATAGATTTTCAGACGGGAAAAAAACATAGCAACTCGTTGAACGAACTCCTGTGAATGAGAGAGTTGAGAGAGAATTCAAAATGTCATTGGTGTCGTTGATTTTTGAACTGAAGTTTTTGAACTGAATAGAGCTCGCAGAATGGTATACCGTATCGAACAACACTTTAACTTAGAACATTCAACACTTAGAACAGTAACAGAGTGCTTGTTTTTTTTTAATGCTCAATTCACTTGGAATTCAAATGAAAAGAGGACACCACTTTTTTCAAAAAAACACAACTTAGAATTCGGCCGAACCCAGACTAATCGATTTTTTAAATGCAGTCCGTCAGTCAGTCAGGAACTATGTCACACGAATACAATTCAGTTGCAAAAGACTCAGAATCAGACGAAAACTTAAAAACGCTTCTTCTCGCAAAAAAGTGTAACAACGCTTCTTCTCGCAAAACAGTTTAACAAAGCTTCTTCTCGCAAAGCATGTCCGACAATGATCGACATCTTCTTCGCAAACTGGAAACAAATGTTACTACGTCTCTCACGACTCACGCTCTCAACCAAGAATCTAATCTCATCTCACGCTCTATCATTCTGGAAAGCAAATTCTCACAGTCTGAAAGTTAACATGTCGCTCTCACTCAAAATTTTAACTGTTACTCTGTCTCTCTATCGCAAAACTTATCGTCTAGACTCTAGACTACTCGAACCAAGACTCGCAATACGTTACAATCTGTAGCGATCACAAATCGCAAAGAGAAAAAACGAGATCTCAGACTTCTACAGACGACAACGCACTACTGACTCATGTCTTCCGCACAGTTCTGCTTGTTATTACTCGTAACTCTATGCGTATAAACTTAGCTGAGAACTAAGATTTGAGGCCAAAAGGAAAATATAATTTGTAACGCAAAGGACGGCTCAAGTTTTCCCGAAAGTTTTCACTTGGAAATTGGTCTCCTCGAATTTAAAAATTGGTCTCGGAAACATCAATAGCAAAAAACAATCGACTCATGTCACTGTGATCGGACCGGGACATTGGGGACTAATGAAGGCTAATGAAAACTTAGGAATATATGGCACGTCGTCCGCTTCTGGATCGACATGCAATGCAAAAGGATACTTGGGCTAATAGAATCAAAATACTGTTCGAGAATGCCAATCACTGAGTCATCAATGATGAAAAATCACAACAAGAGACACATGCCACTAAAAGACTCGCTCAGCCGAGTCATATGAAAAATCACAACAAGAGACTGCCACCAAGAGACTCACTCAGCCGAGTCATATGAATTTAAAATCACAATGAGAGTCTTCCGACTATTCTTCGCCGAGCAATCTGCAAGCAAACCTCAGTCACTCTTAGCTCTAAAACCCACTTCACAGATGAAGCCCATACTTCACAGGTAAAGCCCATACTTCACAGATAAAACCCATACTTGGCATTGAAATAGGGTGATTCTGGTTTGTTTTCCTTCTCCTCCGACCTATCCGGACTATCTGGCAGTGGTTCTTCCTCTGGATCCCTCGTTGATTCATCTTTCGCACTCTTAAAAGAGGCAATCTCCTGCTTCAACGCAACACGTGGATCCGACGATCCTCCGGCACCGTATGTGGATTGTCCATATGTAGCCGATCCGTACGTAGTCCCACCGGGCCCTTTTCTCTGTGAGCTTTCCGAAACCTCTTTCCGCTCGATACATGATCCGGCGACATCGTCAAACTTCCCCAGACAAACCATGTCTGGTGAGATTGAGAACGCAGCGCCCATCTTCTGTTTTGAAATTAAAAAAATTTGGAAGTAAGATCTTTTTTTCTTTTCTGGAAGAAGATTGCGACTCAGTACTCGTCCTGAGTCGCCGAGGAATTAAATTTTCGTGAGTTCAGTTTTCGAATAATTTTAATCTCGAGGAAGACTCATTTCCAACTCGCGTCATCATCAATTCACATCCTCAGCTCGCGTCATCATCAATTCACATCCTCAACCCGCGTTGAAAACTCGCGTCATCATCAGAGAACCCAACCAGATTTTTTTAAACCTGTCCTCATCCACGTCGTAACTCATTCCCACTCATCATAACTCAATTTCACTTATCGTAACTCATTTCCACTCATCGCAACACTGATTCTGAAACAAGAACAATTGACAACGTTAAAATTCATCAACACACACATGACTTATTTTTTAGTTTTTTTACACAATGTCAAGAAGTTTTGACCAGTGATCGAGGGGATCGAGCAATTCACTCAACGACTCGTTGAGTATCAAAAACGAGACTCATATGATTTTTTTTGTTTTTTTATGAAATTTTTTATGAAAAGCCACTGGTAAAACTTCACCAACTGACCAATCCAAAAGAGAATCAACTGACCACTCCAGAAGCGAGTGAACTGACTCATTGTCTCACTGAGTCACTGTGTCAGAATGGAACCTTCCTGGTCGAACTGACCGCTCTGTCGACTGACCGTCCCTTCCCACGACGCATGTCTACTTCCTCTTGTCTTGGCTTCCACGAGACTCACTTGCGTTTGTTAACCAAATCTTTTAAACTCTGTGCGAGTCCCGCGCCGGCTGGTCGATTGTTGTTGTTGTTTCCCCTTGCACCTCCGTGATTTGCCTTTCCACGATTAGTGCCTCCCCATTTCGGATTACCGTGGTTTGTTCCGCCACTCGTTCCGTAATCGTCATGTGCATATTGCTCGTGGTGTCCTCCATAGTATTGCTCGTGGCCTGCGGCAGCATATTGGTCATGATGACCCGCAGCGTGACCGTGACTAGCAGCAGAATATTGGTCATGATGACCTGCTGCCCCGTAATGATGACCTGGCTGTGTGTTCCATGAGTCCCAACTGGCTTGGTCCCACTGCTCTTCCGGACTGCCATGAGCGATCGGAGCAGACCAGTAATCATGACCTGATGTTGGAGCAGTTTGATAGTGATGGGATTCTGGAGGAGCATGATGACCACCGCTTCCAACAGGTGCAGAGCTACCACCACTAGGTGCAGAACTCCCGCCAATCACGGTGACATTGTAACTCGTACCGGGAGGAGGCATAGGACTGGCATGCCCTCCCTGAACAGGATGCTTCGCAGTTACGGGTCGTGGCGAAAGTTTTTGATTTTTTTTCTTTTTCGGTGACGCTGAATTCGGGACTGAATTTGCCTGAGCTTTCCGATTTACTAGAGATTTCAAATCATCGGGAACGATTTTTTCTCTATTCCGGTCTTGCTGCCTGTCCTGGTCCCTCCTATTTCTTTGATGACGCCCATCATGAACCCGAGACGGACTGTTATCATCTCCAGAGTATTCTGAGTTGTGGGAATAATTATTATTGTAGAAACCTCTATCCCCTCTATCCGAGTTAGAATTCTGGTGAACCGTGAGCTCTTGTCCGAATACACGTTTTTCCAGCATCGATTGCAATCTTGTTGGGCATGAGCCACCGTTAAGCCACGACAAATCACTTCCCTGATGCATCAATGCGTATTCCTCTGGCAAAACACGATAGACCATTGCATTTGGAACCATTTCGACAAAAACATTGGGGTCTCGCGGAATATTGAAAGGCAGATGCTGTTGCGGCGATTGAAGCAATTTTTCATTGTCTTCGATTTCATAAGATTCGATGACACAGACGCCGCAGGAAATACCCGTTCGCGGATGCTCGAGAAAACGGATGTTACGAACAGAATTCGCGCCAGAATTTCCTGTCCCTATAATTCCAGAGTCTTTAATCCTTCGTTGGATTTCGATTTCAGTGGTCGTCGAATACAGGTTGGCGACGAGAACGCAATGTTTTTCGGTGAGAGCTTGCGAAGCTGGGATTTTATAGGTTGGAGGCTTTCCAATTCTAATATCCTGTATGCGCTCTTTGTATTGAACCTGGTGGTGATACTTGCCCTTACCTTTGGCCTTTCCTCCGCTATACGAATTCGACCGTTGGGGAATACCGGCGATTGGACCGTCTCCACCCCCATAATAGTTGTCGTTCAGATCCTTCAGAGAAACGGGATCAAAATACGCATCGATCCTCACGAAATTCGCGTCCCTTGCTGAGATCTTTGCTTGGATTTGGAGCTCGACTTTTGTTTCTGGGTCTTTTGACTCTTCCTTCTCCTCTGTTGTATCGCCTGTCTTTTCATCTGAGCCGTCCTTCTTTTCGTTCGAAGTATCTTTCTTCTCCTCTGCGGTTTCGTCTTTCTTCTGCTCTGCATCTGCGGTTTCGCCATTCGGCTTCACTTCTTCAGCCTTCTTTTCCTGATTCTCTTCTTTCTTCTCCTCCTCCGTTTTCGAATCCACACCGTCTTTCTTTTCTCCGTCTTCCATTTTCGTATCCGCAATATTGATTTGCTTCGTTTCTCGCACATCGATCTGTTTCGTCTCCCGTCCTCCGTCGGTCATGACGGTATCCTGCCTCTCTAGTACTCCGTTGGTACCTGCTTCTTTCTTCTCACCTTCAGCGCCAGTGTTTCCATCTTTTCCTTCTTCACCCTCTTTCGTCACAGCATTTTTCTCCTCTTCACCCTCTTTCTTCACAACATCTTTTTCCTCGCTTTTCTTCTTCCACGGTTCCAACCCAAGTCTTTTCCGCATGATGGTTTCTTCTGGGTCAGTGAGTTTTTCCAACACTGATTCCAAACAACCAGTCTCCGGATCGTCTGGAAACATGACGATCTGTTCACTCATACTGCTGGTCCGCCGCGCCTGATGTTTTGGGGAGCTTGCAATCTTCGGTGTTGCTTCTGAAGGGATACTCCCATCAATCATGGACGGTTCTCTGTCTTCTCCTTCTTTCGATCCCTCCTCTGTATCTATCTTTTTATCTATCTTCCGTCTTTTCGCATCCGTCTCGCCATTTCCGGTTTCGCCATTCTCACCTCCAAGATGAGTTTCATCGATGCTTTCCGCTTCTCTTTTTCGTTTTTTGGATTGCAAAATTTTCCTTTCCTCGTAGTTTTTCAGCTCTTCAACCATCGACGTTTCCAGAGGTGTCACTTCGACCAGCGTGAACGAGATGGGCGCGTCAGCGGGGAGAGGACCGGAGTTCGAATCTCTCCTTTGTCTGGATGCTCGGTTATGAGAGCTTCCTCGTCTTTCGAGCATTGTTGGTTTGATTGTAGCCGGTATACTACCCTTTCCATTTTGATCCTCACTGATGGTTTTATTGATTAGGACATTGCTTGAAACAATCTTTGTCCCTGAGGGCGAAGCAGGAGAAGAAACTGCAGGAACGCTTTGACTCCCAACGCCGGGACTCGGACTAGATGTCTTCTTTATGATCGCCGCAGCATGTCGGGGCGAGGTCATCGTGTTCCCCCCTGTCGGAGGCCCCGGAATCGCAGATGAGCCTGCAGATGAACCAACATTTCCACCTGAAACACCAGCGGTTGGTATATTATTCGCGCCAGCGGTTGGTATAGTTGCTGCAGTTCCACCACTTGCCAGACTTCCGGAAGCCACACTTGATGTTTGTGCTTTGATTTGCGCTGCTGAGGTCGCTGTTTGCACTGCTGAGGTTGCTGAGTTGCCTGCAACTACCTTTTCGAGTTTTTTTAGCATGTTCGAAGAAGCTGCCGGAGGAGTAGTTTTAGACACAATGGGCGCAGCTTTTGCGGCAGGTGGGATGCCCAAATCCCCATACAAATCGTGGTCGTCGTCGGCCATGTTGGTTTAGGAATCCCACTGAGCGATGGAAAATCAAATGTCACTGAACGATGGAAAATCGAATCCCACTGAGCGATGGAAAATCGAATGTGACTACGACTCCATTTGCGTGATAATTGAACATACACTCATGTAATCAATCATCCACGTATCATATGCGTCACCGTTCGTCACTGGGTATTTATTTCATTCAATTCGGAATGTTGAAGTTTGTAGATTCCAGAAATTTCATTCAGTCGCTCCAGAAAAAAGAAAGAAGAAACGCGATTTGCACTTGCCAATTTTGTTTTTTCGAGCTGAAATCTATAAAAAGTTGAGGAAGAAACAAGCGCGCGGCTCGTCAGCACGGTTACTGCCGAGTATGATGCAAAATTATAATAATAATGCTCCCGTATCCCTCGATGATACCGTTACGTAGAAATATTGCCTATCCGACCGCCTGGCACTCCCTCTCTAATAAGCAAATACGTCTGGATTTTTCCCATGGAGCCCGCGTTGCCAAATCATATGTCGCCAAAAAAGAGACCGCAAAAAAATGAAGAGATCGCCCTGAACACGCTGTTTTTGTATTTGTTCGAAAATTTCACTGCCTTGTCTTTGTTCGAAAATGTGATATTTTGCATTCACTGTCTTAGGGGGTAACAATGAGAATCATGCCAATGTTAATGCTTTTTTTTTCACGGTCTTATGTGTCTCAATATCATGCACATCTAGAAAAGAATTCGAACCATATGAAAACGAATAACTATTCTAATCAGAAAACGCAAAAACCATGTGCAGCAAACGAATAACAACCAGAAAACGCAAAAATCATACCGCAAAACTTCGCAAAGGTAGCTACAATACAATACAGTACACCAAAAAAAAAAACAGCTTCTTACTCTTAATATAGCAGCCGCATACAGTAAATAGAAATTTCCGCGCAAATGTTCCGAAAATCACTGTTCAATCGATTCCATAAATGTTCAAAATCCATGTTATCTAATGAATCAATCTCCTGCCCCTCGTACTTGTTCCACCAATGATCAACTTTCTGCGCCTCGTACTTGATCCACCAGCGATAGAGTCAAAAGTTTCCTGCGCCTCGTACTTCTTCCAATTCAATCCTCTGCATTTCTTGGAGCCCCTTCTTAGAATGTGCCCTTGATCTTCGTGGACTCCATTGATCGGCTCACTCACTCACTCCACTTTTTTTTTCGGGTCACTCACTCTCGAAAACGACGCCAGTCTTCTGTTTTTTTTCGGCTCATTAATTTCATTCTCGAAAACGACGCCAGTCTATGCCCCCCTCGAAATTCAAAGTGCTGCAAATCGAATTCGCAAACTCTCTCCCTGAAAACAAAAGCCGAAAACAAAAGCCGAAAAAACGAACATCGACTCATAGTGCGCTGCAACTGCAACAAGAAGACACGATTTGGAAATCATGTCCACACTCATTTATGATTTCTGCCGCTTCTTCAATGACTGTCATTATGACAGCTATTCCATATGCCGTGAAAATGTATGCGCGTGTTCATTCATGAAGCAATATGCCATGTCGTTCGAGCAAAATTATATGCCATGTCCCTCGAGCCAAATTGTATGCGCTGTGCTTTGTATGTGTACGTCACTTGTGACGTTTAAACTGCGACTGTAATCCGTCTGTGTGTTCTGTACTATCAAGATCAGCGGTCGTATAAGACTCGAGCAGAATTCTTAGAATGGTCAATAAAATCGAGATTCTATTCCTGTTAAATCAAGAATGTTGAGCAAAACTCTTAGAATGGTACGAAAAAGAAATGTAAGTCTTAGATGAAGAATTGTGAATACTACCGGTACTTATGGTGAAAACTGAAACCAAAAATCAAATTGAAATGCATCACCATGCCAACTCAAATCTCTGTCAAAAGCCGTGCAATCTCATTGCGAAAAGAAAAGTTAAACTCACTCACAATTGTGACTCGTGAGCTTTTTCTTTCTCAGCAATACTTAACTGAAACTTCAATCATTCCCCTCCCTTTTTCACGCTCCCAAATATATCATCCAACGCGGTTTTCTTATCTCCGGACTTCGTGGATCCTACTTTCGCCGTTTTCGACTTTTTCACCGACTTCGTAGATCCCATTTTCCCTTTCTTACTTGGCGATGACGGCGATGATGGTATACTCACCGCGCCTGTCCCTACTGTGCCCGGACTACTCCCAGACTGGTCTTCCACTTCTTCGATTTCTATACTCATCTGTGTTTTCATCTTCTTCGAGATCTTATACAATTTCGCAGCAGGCGATGACGGTCTGCTCCCATTAGAACTGGTGTTGCCGCCTCCACCTCCGATAGGTGTGTGGATTTTTTCTCCCTCTTTTTCAGATATCGTGACGCCGCCCATCTCACCTGTGAAATCGTCATCGGCT
>Ga0099797_100491_pt1 | contig 25481 bp, 14 predicted proteins | sample Uncmet_Sort48C_1_FD_89871 | JGI IMG/M metagenome (GOLD analysis project Ga0099797, IMG submission 89871) | Marine eukaryotic communities from CALCOFI LINE 67, Pacific Ocean - C012_Sort48C_1 | ecosystem: Environmental > Aquatic > Marine > Oceanic | place: Pacific Ocean: Monterey Bay | collected... | reverse complement strand
GCACCAGACCCGGACCGTCTGTTTGAGTGCAAAGTATGCGTTGAGAGCCGCCTTCCGCTGTTGAACTGGACGATTAAGCATAAACGTATTGAGGAATCCGAACCAGTGATGGCGCTGCCAGCTGATAGCGCATCAGCGGCAGAGCATGCGAATCATAATGGCATTCCGATCGACTCCAAAGAAAAAAGCCTGGCAGATATCGTGGCAGAAGCGAAAGCAGCAAAATTCACAGGAATGATCGACATCGGCATTTGGACGAAAGAGCGTGAAGAAGAATGGAAAGAGATTATTGAGAAGGAGAAAGAGAAACAGCAAAAGAAAATCAAGGACCGTTTTGGGAATGATGCTGTCGTCATCAAAACCTACCAAAAAAATGGAAAATGGATGTGGGCAATCCAGGCAGATGACGTCATATATCATACGGTTCGCGATGATTTTATGAAGAGTGAGCCGGTCGATGATACAGAAAAAAAAGCACATCGCAAATATTTGCTCGCAATGGTAAACGAAAAGACAGCGCTTCAATCTCACCGTGATCAATGCGATGGGAAAGCGGCTTTTCAAAGGCGATTCGTGAAACGCCGCGAAGAATCATCTGGCTTCAGCGGATATGAGCTCTACAAGGAGCGACAGGAGAAAAAGAAAAAGAACAAGAAACACAAGAATCGTCCAGTGCCAAGCTTCGAAGACTCGCTGAAGTTGCGGAGGCAACTGTTCAGGGAGGCGGAACGTATGGAGGCGCGGGAGCTGGCTGCCAGCAGAGCCAAAGACGACGACGAAGTTGTCAGAAGCAAGCTGTCAAATGAAGCGAGCAGCAGCAGCAAAGCCTAGGTGCCAACGTCATCGCCACATGGCGACACTGCGAACGAATTTGATGTGTGCAACATTGCAATTGAGTTTGATGGTGTCCATGCCATATGATGTGTGCAACATTGCAATTGAATTTGAATCGTATCATATGATTGAATTCGAGATGGAACGTGGACGTCGAGAATAGTCAAAACAAAAAAAAAAAAAACTCCGCTGCGATAAAAATTCAGTGTTCGAAGTTTTTGCAGTCTCTGTAATGTTTTTGTTCCATGATGTGTCGGTGTTGAGATGTTTCAACTTCATTTTGTCGATCGTTATTGTGCCAATTTTGTTCATTAAATTCGATGTCTCTGCAGTGTTTTTGTTCCATGATCAGACCTGTCGACGTTGAGATGTTTCGGCTTCATTTTGTCAATCGTGAGTGTGTCAATTTTGTTCATCGTATGAGACTGAGCTCGAGCAATTCAATTGTGTCAATTTTGTGGAAAGCCTGAGAGCAATGATGGTATGAGTCAAGTTGCATAATGATGAGCCAGAGTGATGATTTTTATTCATTATCCATGAGTGTGCATTCTGTAAGCAGCTGAGCTGAGTGAGAATAATTGAAAATTTGAAATCCAAACTGTGCAGTGATTGTGAGTGATGTAGAATCCTTTTGAGCAGAGTCGCATGGTATAATCAATTCAGAAATTTAATCATAACTCATTAACCGACTTGAATCATAAATTATAATCGATTAGAATTCCAAAAAAGGTTGAAAATTGCGACATTCATTAATTTAACAAATGTCATGAAAACCGAAATCTTTCCAATTGAGTTGTGTGATATCATTCATAAATTTAACAAATGCAATGCACACTGAAATCTTTTGAGTTGAGTTATGTGATTCATGAATTTAACAAATGCCCTACAAACTGAAATCTTTTCAATTATGTGAAACCTTCATCAAGCACGCTCATGCGTAGATTTGAAGCCTGAAGCTCATATCTGGCATTATTGACATATGACTTGAATTCCAGCCATGATGTGCATACAAATTCATCACGCCCGCCGTCGTCCGAAAAAATCCTGAGTCTCCTGAACTTAAGCAAATCGTTACCCCTGCAGTACAAACACGATGATTAGATCAGCGTCACCAAGCCCATACGACAACTCGGAGGATGAGGTCAATAAGGGCGGCAGGCCTCCAATGGATCGAGCAACACTCAAACGAAAATACTACACATACAAAGGCAAATATGAAAAGGCCAGGGCTGCGCTGGAAGCGTTGCGGAATTGTGGCAGAGTGCGAGTGGAAATGAACATTGCACTCTGCCAGACATCTGCCACCGACCGGCAGCTAAGTGAAATGTTTTCGAATTTAGGTGATGCACCTAGTCACTCGCAGGTGTCTCGCCTAAAAGATTGCGTGGCAGAAAAAATAATTAACTCCGATCGTGCTACGGCGTTGGCGGTTTTGGGTGAGCCGGATTCAGGTTGTGGTCGACAAACTCTCTTCGTGAGAGTCGGCCATGACGAGTTCTCTTGTCTCATGAGAATCGTCAATAAAGCCAAAAGCCGTAGTCAGAAGATGTTGGCAATAATATGCCGTCTCTACTGGCACAGAAACAACGAAAACCATTCGCATGACGTCGAGATTGAGCTTAAGGCTCTCTCAGACAAATGCGCACCAACATTGGCACAGGCATTGCTGGAGGTTGTCGACGAAATCGCTAAACTGGTTGACGAATTGCCTATCCCTCCTCGGAAAGTTAGTATGGCTATCGTGGGTGACGGTATCGGTACTAACGTCGCTGCGACTAGGCGTCTGGCTCCCCGCGTGGAAATCGCATTTGAGGTTGACACAACCACCACGAACATCAGTTGTCTTCCTCACTCTGCCAACTTGATCACCTCCTATGGGCTTCTGGGGTTGGAGAAATCCAAACTCCAGAAGCACGGCGCCATTGACGTGATCGATGGAAGTCCGGAGATCTATGCCGATTTAGCACGCGCCTGCTCGGTGCTTTACAAACATTTATCACCGGGAGAGGCGGATCAATGGGTCGCCAGATTGATGGAAATGGAGCCCGAAAATTTTCCAGGCAAGGGCGGCGAGCCATTATCAGCGCACGATGAGAGCATGTGCATTCTGTTTCCATATCTGAAGAAAACCACGTGGGATCAGCATGTCTCTGAGGTTGTGAAAACTGAATCACATCCCACTCCAACGCGTTTTTACGTCTTCGGACCATGCGTTGTAGGACTTTTTGTCCTTTCATATTTTGATCTGAGTGGCTCTCTGCCTGGGCGTGGTCAGGCGAGAAACAAGTTTGTAACGAAAATCATAAAAGACGCAGGCGCCAACTTAAAGACGTCAGTACTAGCGTGGAGAGTCTGCGAACATGTTGTCAGAGATGCCAGCACTGTGAAAGCAGACAGACCACTTATGACGAGAATTCAGAACATGATTGATAAAGCCGAGCAGGCCGCTACGTTCCTGGTTCTCAATCTATATCGCGACCCATCAGTGAACACCGTCACCACAGCAACGCGCTTACTGACAACGACGACACGAATCAACCGCTATATGAGCAAGTTTCTGAATTATCCATATAGACTGTGGCGTATCTGCATCAAGTACAACGCTTCCGGATATCAATTAGCCGCCCGCGAGTTATTGGATTGCACTGCCGAACTCGACGAGTATACACTTTCTGTCCGTGACGCAATCGTGACATATGGCGCAGGATCTGAAACAGTACAATGTGAGCTCGAGTGTATGGTTGTTAGTCTAAACCCTGACAATCTACCCACTGAACGGGAAATCAACGGCATCACGAGGACGGCTCGATACAGTCGCCGTATTTTAACGGTGGCTGTGGCGTCGCGAAATCGTACGTTGAAAAATCGTCAAAAAAACGAAAGAGCAGTTGCAGCACAGGCGAAGAAGATCCAGAAACAAATCAGCATTGCAAAAGGTCAGAAACATCATCAGCCATATTCGTTGACACTACAAGAGTTAGGAATGTTCAGAATCAGCGCGAAAGCTCATCCTAAGGAGAAAGCCGCACAAGACAAAAAAATTAACGAACACATGGAACAACACCGCGAACGGCTGGATACAGAGTGTCGGAAACGACGAGAATACGCAGCAAAAATCTCGAATGAATCTGCAATGAATCAAGAGACAACAACATTAGAAGACTGGGTCGCATGGCGCTTAGGATATCCTGAAGCATGGGCACAACTAATGAGGGACTCCACAGATATCAGACGACGACGATTGAACAGAGTCATCACAGCCTCTAATCTTGAATGGCCTGACCAGCCGGAACATTTCGTGCAAGCGGTGCCGAGAGATAAATTAGCTAAGTCCCTTCACAGTAATGAGAGTCTGGCTAGAAGATTTAAATTCGAAGACAACGGCTGGTATCTCGTTAAGACGATAATCCCGCAACAAATTTGGGTACTTCTGTTCACTATGGAGTGGGTAGCTGTTTTTACAAAGGGGCGAAAGATTGACGATACTACCATGCGAATTTCTTTGACTCATAAATGGTATGGACCTCTTCTGGAAGTTCTACCCGATAACCCATCAATGCAAGCGCTGAAACTCACAATGAGCGAAACTCTTGAATGGGACCAGGAGCTAGGAGGGCCGGCAGCGACGGTAATTCGATCGACGCCTGTCGTGATAAAGGCGCCAGAGAGTGAGAAGAAGCCTTCTGACGGTGGTAACAAAAACAAATCAAAGAAGTCAACTGATACTAACAACGAGCAAAATCATGGAGGAAACAACGCAGGCAGGAAGAGAGCAGCGCCCAAGCATGGTGCACGGCGTGGACCATACACGAAACGCAAACACGATGTTGAAATGCCTGGAATAATGGATGATGATGTCGACGCAGATGCCAGTGATGAAGGAAACTCCGACGATGATGGCGTTTTTTCTGAAGATCTATCAGACTGTGAATTGATAGAAGTAGGCGATAATCATATAGGCAATGAAGTCGTCGAGATAGACGAAGCCGGAAACGAGAACGACTGTCAGAATGATGACGATGATGAAGGTGATGACACAGAGAGCGAAGATGACCTCAAAGGTAAAGGCGAAAAAATAACGAAGACTCGAGATGGTCATGGAAAACACAGCAAATCCGACGGATACACCACGATCACTGAAAATTCCGCGTTTACCGACATTCGAATGACGGTTCGGGGCAGATACAGGAAGGAGCTGTCGAATTTGCCGGTGTATCAGCATCAGATGAGCAAGCTACTTTTCGGAAGATCAGTAGCCGATGCGTATGTACATTTATTCTTATTCTTGCACGTTTACCAGGACAAGTGGTGGCAGAAAAAAGAGACGCGCCGATCGGCGGTACTGGTCAGGGAGATGGAGGTGGAGGATAAGTTGCGAATTTTGAGTAAAAGTGAAATGTTGCAGTTGCATAATCAAGTCAAGGCCAGTATCAAAGGGAAGAAATTCGACGAAAAAAACTGGAAATTTGCTCAGGAAAAATTTGATGCTCTCAGTCATATCCCAGATCAGAGATCTGCGAGTGCATTAGCATGGTAACCCCGTGCTTTTGCTGATTATTGATGGGTTTGTGGATTTTGGGTGGTGGATGAGTGGGACTTGGATGCTGGATTGAAGAGAGGTAGAATTTTCTATCCCCGAGCGTGGCAGTGTTTTACATCTGATATATAGCACAAAAGAGAATTATCTACTTCGTTCATCGATTTTGTTTGCTGAATTTCATCGATTCCATTTGCAGTGTGTGGTCTATGAGAAAAGTGAATTACATTTTGACTTTTGAAGTGAACACATTACTATTACACAAACATACTACACGAACATATTACTCAAGATTTTGGAAATTTGGATTATTGTGCATGTCATGACTTTGGTTGAATTTCCAGGACGACGAATCTCGATTGAATGTTTTGCATCTTCAAGACAATGAATTTCTGCGAACGATGATATGTCACTTTTTGGAAATTCCAAAACTTTCAAGATTGATGCTGTTTCGATTATTGTTGTTTTGATTTTTGCCATGAGACTTTGCCTAGATGTTCGTTTTTTCTGCCAGTGTGTGGCTCGCTTTATTTTGTGGATTGTTGATTGAAGACGAGATGTGCGGAGATTCACAGAGAGACAGAGAGAGAGACGCAGATGATGCGCTTTTGTTCATTCGTCAAAGTTTTCGTTTTGTTTCACTGAGAATCTTGGTGATCTTCCATGATAATCTTGGACCGGCTGCGTAATAATCTCATATTAATCTGAGTTATTTTATGTTAATCCAAGTTGTTTTCTGTTAATCTGAGTTGTTTTCATGTTAATCCTGAAATTTTCATGTTAATCCTGAAATTTTCATGTTAATCCAGAAAAAATAGGAAAATCAGAGATTAACACAAGAGTGGAAGAATTCTGGAGAGATCAACAGAATTCTAATAAGATTAACACGAAACAACAAGAATCAACGAAAGATTCTTGTGATATTTTTTCACATTAACAAAGAGACTGGATCATCATTCCAAGAGATTTCGTCACATATTTCGAAAGGGAAGTGTGTGACAACATTCAGAAAATGCCTCCACAGAAACCTCCGAAAGGGTCGAAAGGCTCGAAAGGGAAAGGGAAAGGAAAGTCTGGTAAAGCTGAAAGGCCACTCTTTTTGGAATTTGAGGAGTTGGTTGTGGAAATTGAGAAATATGAAACGGAGTTGTGGAATAACAAAGCCAAAGCAGACACCTTTATTGAGAATATGAACGACACTCAGAAAGAGTATATTTTCCTTTATTTTCAGAATTGATTTCATTGATTGTTTGCATCTTCTTACTTGTCAATCACATAATATCACATGAATTTGCCAATCACATAATATCACATATGATATCTTCATCAAAAAAAAACCCCTCAAAAACAGGCAAATCGAGGATGTCGGGGACCAGTACGACGTCGAACCATGGCAAGCGGTGGCACTCATGCAATACATTCGTGATAGTCATGGTGGAAGACTCGGCAGCAAGAATTTCGATGATTGCGTGAATACGATGACTCGCAAAACGGTCACATCCGGAAGCAAAACATCGAAAATCCAACAGTGGTGCTACCTTCCTCGTGCGAGAGTTGCGGAACTGTCTAAGCCATTTCAGAAAATCCTCCAAGACCTGTCTAAGACTGGATGGGAAGTGACAGAGGGGCCAGAGGGATCGAAACTCGCAGAGATTATTGCAGAGGATAATATTGTATTCTCTTTTATGGGTAACTATCCGGTTCCAAACATGAGTCTGCTGTCAGAATCCGTGTACGAAGATAACGCCAATGTGACAGATTTAAAACAAAGGGGAATGTTGGCACTCGGTGATCGCCAAAGGCCAATGGCTCTCACAGACACACAAAGACCGTTACCGCTCACAGATATCCCACGAGATGGATCTTCTTCTTCCGCCCAACTGCCTGCGCAACCTCTCTTGAATGGCGATGTGGGTGATGAAGCCGGTGAGACTGAAAATGGGGTTGAGAATGAAGATCGTGAAGAAGGTGATGACACGATGAATAATTCTCACACGAATGACAACGATTCATCCTCCAAGGCCACAGCAGCTCGTCAATCGTTGGCAAGCACCGGTTCTGCTGATACCAATGCACCAATCGTCGCTGAGCCTGTGAATTCCGGAAACGCAACTCCAGAACCAGAAGAACGCGAACCCGCTTTGCACATCGATTTTCTGGAGTCTCCAGGTACCAATCGCGCCGATGAAACCCCAGAACAACGTAAAGCTCGTATCACAAACGCTTTGCAGGGTCTCGCAAAGTCGTTGAAATCCAATGACTTCGAATCTGCAGCAGTGTATTGCGAACTTATCGGTATGGTTGTGTCGCCTGCAGATCCTGATAATATCGAAGAAGAAGAAAGAGTGCGAATCCAGTGTGAGAGCCGTTGCCTTGCACAGGGGCTTGTGGGTATGTTTTTGAGAACGGGCTCTCAGCAATGTGCGGAATTGAAGAGATGTGTTGAATACTTGCGACCGATCTCTCTTGAAGTTGGTGAGAAACATCCGATCCATGCAGTGTTGTACTTGATGGCAGGGGAAAAAGCGAAATTTCTCGAAACACTCAAGTTGATTCCGGAGTATGTGACTTCTATTCAACAATCAAAACTGGCAACTCAATGGATCAAATGGTGGTCGCTTGATGATGTCATCGCTTTCTATCCCCGAGGATCCGTGTCTTCCCTTCCGCCCGAAATCGCCGAGCTGGTAATTGCAGGAGAGACAAATACTACCGCTTTCGAATTCATCTGCGGCCGTCTTGCGGATATCGATCACTCTAAGACATCAGTCGAAGACGAAATCAACGACATGCTTGACAAGGTTAAGATGATTCATGAACAGTATCGTCATTTGCATTCATTGAAAAAACCAGTTGAACAGATCCTCAAAACGGGTGGGAATTTAATGGCGAGTGTGATTGGAGGCACGCTGAAAATGTCGTGTGATGGAGATTTGCAATACGTCAAAATTGCAAGAGTCATCGGGAATCTGGGTTGTGAATATTTGGCTGGATATGTGGAGGCGATTGAGAATTATCGCGAGAAGAACGATGGGTGTGACGCTTCTGATGGACAACTGTTTTCTCTTATTTCGGAGATGATTGAAGAGAATTTCGATGATACAGAGGAACTCCTGGAACTCGACGAGTTGTCTAACCAGTCAACTTATACTTTGGTGCCTCTTCTGAGCCTGATTCCAACCAAACAGCTGAAAAAGATCAAGGGTGGTCTTGTTGGTAAAGTCAAACAGGTTCGCGACTATTTCAACCATCAGAAAAAGCAAGAGGAAGAAGCCCGTGTTGCGAAAGAGCTTCTCATCAAGGAGACAGAGGAGCAGAGAATGAAGCTGGAAATGGAGAGAATCAAACTGGAAAAGGAGAAGATGAAACAACAGCTGAAGGATCTTCATACTGTGAAAGCTGAAACGCAAAATGGTATACTGTTATTTTAGAAGGTATTTCTTCTTAATGATATTATTATTATGACTCTTTGCAAATTTAGTTTCTACGACTGCAAAACTTTAATTTTTAGCTTCTAAGACTCACAAATATTCGTTGAAAAAAAATCTCAAAACTGTCAGATACTGCGAACGTCGGGGCTGTCGCGAACGAAACTAAATCCATGCCGGAAACCAACGATTCACTCGCGCCGAAAAAAGAAGTCGACGAGACAATCATGCCGCAAAAGAAGGAAACACTCCTGCCGACAAAGGGTGAATCTCCGAAGAAAACGAAAGAGGAGGAATCCACAAAGAATGCTGATGAGTCTATTCCTGCAGCGAATGCGTTTACGGATGAAGAAAACGAAAAGGCGAAAACTACAATCGCAGAGAATGAAGATGTCACGAAAAACAATGAAGAACAGATTTCAGCGCGTTCGGTTGTTGAATTCTGTCTCAAGAAAAAGTCTGGGCGTGTTCCAAGCTTGGACAAAAATGTATGGTATCCTGGGGTTGTGTCTGCTGTTTCTGCGCAAGTCTACTTCATCATTCCGGATGCATACAAAAAGACATCTCTTACGGTGAATAAAAAAAACGTGAGACTGGCTGTGATTGATCTCACTGGTACGAAGGACGATGATGGCAAACCCAATGAGAAGAATGCGGACACTGATATGGCAAACGTTGTTGCGAATGAATCTGCAGGAGTGCAAGACGTCACGATGGAAGACGCAAACATCGATCTGAACGCTGTTGTGAATGAATCCGCAGGAGTACAAGACGTCGTGATGGAAGACGCAAACATCAATCTGAAGGAGGATGATGATGATTTGCTCGCCGACGAAGAAAAGAAGACTCTCAAGAAGGACAACGTCGCAAATGACGATGGCAATGAGAAGAAGACTGCTGGGCAGGATGTTGCCAAGGTGGGTGATGTCGCAAAAGACAACGATCATGAAAAGAAGTCAGGTGATCAGGAAGATATCAAGAACGATATCACGAAAGACGGTGAGAAGAAGACTGTCGGCCAGGACGCTGCCAAAGACGGGGATGTCGCGAAAGAAGATTGCAACGAGCAGAAGCGCGGCGATCAAGACGCTGTCAAGAACGATACCACGAAAGACGACGAGAAGAAATCTGTCGGTCAGGAAGCTGTCAAGGAGGGCGATATCGCAAAAGACGACGAGAAGAAATCTGTCGGTCAGGAAGCTGTCAAGGAGGGCGATATCGCAAAAGACGGTGAGAAGAAATCTGTCGGTCAGGAAGCTGTCAAGGAGGGCGACATCGCAAAAGACGGTGAGAAGAAATCCGTCGATCAAAACGCTGCCAGCAAGGGTGATATCGAAAACGACGGTGAGAAGAAACCCGATGAGAAAGACGTTGTCAAGGGTAAGACTGCAGTCGCAAAGAAAAAAGGTGGAAAGAAAAAAAAACGCTGTGATTCAGAAAGACGACGACAGCTCCGACGGCGGGAAAAAGGTTGTTGCGCCGATGAAAAGAAAATCAGTGAAGAAGTCTGCCAGCTCGGAAGATTTGACGCAGATTCTCAAGAAGCTCAAAACATCCGAGAACACTGAGTCTAAGGATGAGAAAACTGCGAATCCGACATCCGAAAACACGCTGACCACCGGCGCAGAGAAAGATAACGCTGAGAAAAAGGAAGCTGGTATTCAACAACCACACGAAAACACCATGCAGTCAATGTTTGACGGCATTGATGGCGCAGATGACTTCTCACTGTTCGATATGGGGGGTTCGGTAGAACCGTTTGGGTTTGGCAATGGAATCGGCAGCGGGATGTTTGATTTCGGTTTGGAAATGGGATTACCTGTCGTTTCGCCAGTCGTCCAAGGACAACCTATGTCTCATCCAGCAGTTATTGGCGGCGAAGTCAACGAATCCGGATTGGAATCTCCAGGTAAAGTGCTGAACTTGTTGGAGAAGTCTGCCACTCCTCGTAATGTGAATGCTGTCCACACTGAGTACATGACTCAATCCAAAAATCCCGATTACGTCCTCAATCAAAGTGTAGACAAGTACGGGAACAGAGCCCCATCTAAGCGCACGAGCAACATTGGAGTTCCTGAGACGAAAGGTGATTCTCCAGCTCCAAAAAGGATGAAGACCAGTGAATAAGAGTAACTAGTATTGTAGTACATGAGTGGCGTTTTGATACAGCATAGAGACTCGACGTTTTTCATGCGGTTGACTCTTGTGAAAAAGAGTCGCAGCGATATCATTCGTGTTATCGTGTCTCTGTGATGGGACGTATGAATCAACGCATGTCGATATGTATTCTGTAAATGCAATGTCTATCACAGTTGAAAATATTTTTATTGGCTCTGATCAAGTGACGCGTGATGAGCTGCTCACCACTGCAGCGAGCGCGAGTCTAGGTCGGAAGCGATTTCTGATTCATTTGTGTAATTGATATTGATAACGAATTAGACAGAACTCCTGAAACTATTGAAGTGACAAATGAGTCACACGCAATCTCTTTAGCGCATCCGTTATGATATTTGACACAACGATGCGTATACAATTTTGCAGTGTAAAAAGTCTACACATATGAACGATGTAGTTATACAACGTCACTTAATTTTGGTGAGTGGTTCAACACAGAACCGATTGGAAATATTTTAAATCATATAACAACCTGGATTTGACAATGTCAGTCATCTGATTCGAAGCGAATTTATGTGGTTTGATTGCCTCAAACTCACGAGAGGCGGCGCACAGTTTCAGACTTGAATCCTACGGATTCATGAATGGAATACTCCTGCGGATTCAATGAAATATCGATCGAGTCATGGTGTTTAAGTTAAGCACTTCAATTTTAAATTTTGTGTTTTGAGAATTATAAGTATGTCATCGTCGTGAATCTATAATTATATGAAGTCTCTACATCCCTAAGCGAAAACTTACAGGGATTCAGATTTATTTGCATTCGTGGTGTTGGGAATATCATATGATTTAAACTTTGGAAATCCTAAAAGTAGCATGTAGTTGGTGGAGTCATTTACGTCGTTGACAAAGACATTCGTGTGCTGAGTATCGACGTGATATATTGACTTGCAACGTGTCTACTTCATTGGTGACCTTCTGCGATCATTGTGTTATAAGTTTTGAGTTTTGATTATACATCATTATTTGAAATCTCAGCCCTGACCGAAAACGTCATTGGGAGACTGGGATTTGTACAATTCTGCGATCCATTAATTATATATTTTATTTTTAGAGTCGCGAAATCTAGACTCAATCAAACCAGGTTGGAAGTAAAATTTGTGACTAATATCGTCATCAATTTATATCTATAGCATATGATTTATATTTCGGATTATTCTCTATGATTTATATTTCTGCAAGCCCGGAAGTTTTTTGATGGCTGACCAACTAAGAAAAAAAGAAAGAGGATCTGAAGATACAACGAAACGCGGTGAGTATATGATCCATCACACGACACAGGCATAGATGCAGTACCGCAAGACAGCACGCATATGATTGCGTTTGGGATGTTTGTTAGCAGAACTGTACGCATCTGGTGCATTGTGAAATCATTTCAAAATGTTATTGATTATGGTGTTCTCTCTTACTAGCGTTGGCATGAAAGCATGAAAGAATTGAGTGCGCGAGCCAAACTCAGACTTTAGCTGATAGCTTAGCTGTGTTTTCTTGCTGTCAATTGTGAAGAATCGAAAAAAAATCATGGTATTCGCTTCTTGGTGCAACGACGTCAGGGAATACGCGCACTGTGCCGTGCACAGAATGCATATCACATTCCGCAGAATCGTAGAAGAATTAGCAGAAATGTCATGGGAGTATATCCAGGAGAGATTGGCAAGGCCATTGGCAAGGGTGGAACAGAATCAGATCCGTATGCTGGCAGGGAATCTAAGAAGAAGAAGAGTGGAGGCACAGCGTAGGGGGATCTAGTCCTGAGCTTCAGGATGTAAAAGACACTGATGTCACATCGATGACGTGATTGGTATCATGTGAAACACTGCGAAACATGATTCTGACGGATACTGATGCGAAATATTGAAAGACTTGCGTCTATACTGAAAGAGCGTCAATGTAAGAACACTGCGAATACTGCAAGACTGTACCCATACGAAAGGTGTTCGTTTTTTAAAGAGTAAGACTAGGGCACTTTTAGCGAAAAGCTGAGCGAGGAGCAGTCATGTTAGTTTCATGTTGTTTCATGTTATTTCATGTTAATCTTACGGCTGCGCATTTTTTCTCCATGTTATTTCATGTTAATCTGTGTTGTTTCGTATTAATATGAAAAAATCGCAGAGGTTTTGTACTCAAATAACATAGTGATTTTTTACAAATAACTATTATATCATCGACTAGAGTGGTATCGGAATATGAGTGACGTTTGAGAAGGCGGCTCAATAGGGACACATTTAAATGTCCCGAAACTATTTTGTTCGGATTGTCTTTCCAGATCCGATGTGACTTCTTCCACTCATTCTTGGCGATCCTGGCTATGAATTCGTGCGAGCTTTGGCGTTTTTTGATGATCTCTTCGTCGGAGAGAGATCTTAACTGCTTGATCAGAGGCCCGTTTTTGATGAATGACGATTTGGCGAAATTATCCGGCGACTCATACTTTTTTATTGTTGCCTTGACGGCCTCCGACCAAAACTGCGGGTTACCTGACATCTTCCCTGGCTGAAATTCTTAAGGTTTCGAAAAGATTGATGAAAGACAAATAGCAAACGCGGGAGGACATAACACCTTTGCCACGACACACAAACAAAAAGAAGAATTGGACAAGAGAGTGAATTTTGACTACGGACAACTTAAGATGAACGCACCGGCGAAACCCACACCCTGGGGAATCTGTACTGAAGAGACCAACAAGGCGACCTGCCTCACGCGCCCGAAAAGGTGGTCAATACCAATAAAAGTAAAATAAAGGACTGTGCGCCAGGGAGAACTCCAGTACAGATAAAGAAGCGATTTTGTCGGAAAGGGAAGACCGTCTTACCTTAAGACTGAGCACCAAAGATCTTTTGTGAGATCGACGTTTCTGAAAAACAAACTAGCATCAATTGAAAACAGGGAACTTTTGATCAATTGAAAACAGGGAACTTTCCATGGAGGTAAAAGGTGCTCATCCCCGAAACTACTCCGAACAGCTCGATACCAGAAGCGGAGAACTCCCCAAGATCCTGGGTGTAGTTTAGGAGTTGGGATGAACCTTTAACCCAACCAAGCTGATTGTTGATTCTTGACTTCACTGAACGGCAGTACCAAGAAGACGTAGGCTTCGTAAGATTATATCCGATGATTCTAGCGGTGCCCGGGCAGTGTTGGCGCCTGCTGCCATAGTTGCGGTCAATCGAGCTGTCTAACGCTTGACAGGCTTTCAAATATCTCGACCTGGATATCGGTAAAACCGGGAAACCCAACTTGTGTATGCAACACAGGTGTGGGGCGAACTCACACGGGCAAACGTAGTACACGGTCCTAACATGCATAGCCGCCACCTTATCATACGTAGTTTCCAAGCGGATAGCTGATACCCAATTGGAATTCTCTGCGTGAATCGGAGTGATGACGGAGGATACGTTTTCGGCGCATACTGGGCGAATGCCTGTAGTTCCCATAAAGCTTAGAATGCTCAAGTCTTGAGCTAGAATAAATGGCGGATTAATCGGGATCGTGTTGGGCGTACATTTATGCGACTTGATTTCGACTTCTCTTTGGATTTTAAGATAGACCAGATTTACGTTCTTTTGGTTGGAATTGAAACTGCATGGCCTGAGGGAGAGCTCATAGTGATGAGCGGCCGAAACGTAACTGCACGCCGACGAGATGCGTTCCCTATCCCAAAGGGCGACTCCATAATCGAGAAGATGGGTGTGATCCAAAGCGGGAAGATTATGCAACTGGAATTCGGTTTTGAAGTCAAGCCACTTCTTGACTTTTGACCTCTTAGACGCCGACTCCTGTCCAATTGAGAGCTGCCGAAGACCAGCATTTTGGGCCAACTGTTGGTAGTTTGCCATTGCTGCAATTCAAAACCGACCACAATTCAAATGATGCAAAACTAAAATTGGAAAATGAATTTTTTTGGAAAATGAAAGTGCTCAATTACTCCTACTGGTTCAAAACTGAAAGAATTGCTTTTTCAAAAACACAACTCACCGAAATGAATCGATGAGAAAAAGAGAACTCCTTAGTCCTCTCCTTTCTGTAAACGATGATGTCCACAGATCCGGAATTCCCATTAGTGACAGCACAGTTTTACTACCGGATGAAGAAGAATAGACGTTCTCTCGCCGTTCCAGGCTCATGGTTTTCCTGCCGGATTTCCTTTTCCACCTGGCGGAGCTGGTGGAATCCAGTTGTTGTTCTGACGACCAATTTGTTGAATTGGGGCGCCACCTTGTGCTGCAGCCTGATTTTGGTTCTGGTAATGATTCATCTGATTCATCCACTGTCCCATCTGATGCATCATTGCGTTTTGCTGATTGGCAAGGCCCTTTCCCTTGCCACCACCTTTTCCTCCCTGATTTTGTTGACCTTTACCGCCATTGCCTGCATTGCCTACGCCTCCTGGACCTCCTGGTCCACCGGGGCCTTGATTGTTGTTTCCACCGCCGCCACCTTGAAAATTGTTGTTGCCTCCTTTTCCTTTACCAGAATCGTCTTTGGTTCCAACCAATACCAGAGGAAGTTGCGCAACAATAAAATCACAACAAGAGCCGTCGGTGTGAACTGCGCGGGACGATACAAACAATTCGATTGTTGTTACCAGGGCTCTGACGACCAAATTCGGGGTGTGGGATTTGTTGAAACGCTGCATCAGGCGATTTAAGGTCTCAATCTGAGCGACAGAAATGAGAGATAATGCCAGCAAAGCACGACAGATGATGACTTGACGTTCCCAAGGAAATGGGTTCGCCTCCACCCAAACCTTGTTAGGCCATTTGAAGCTTGGCATCGAGCGATCCATTGAAGCCGCAATTCCTGCGATCGATGTGAGATCGCATTCGTTAAAATAGTTGCCCCCAAGAATACCGGTGAGAGCACTGCAGCGAGCCTGTAACTTGCTCTTGGCAAGTTTGCCTGAAGTCCCAAATTCTGCGACACTGGTCAAATACATAAGCCGGCAACACTCGATCTCATCTTGAGAGGCATCCACATAAACCGGAATATGAGAAAAATTCTTGTTGGCGCGTAAAGCCGCAATCGTGCATTGGTGTCCACAATGCAACATCGTAATTACCGTATTGGCGAGGACAGGATTAGTAGCGGCGGGCAGAACTTCGCGAAGTTCTGAGTCTACAGGATTCCCGATGGGAACAGCTGTTTCCCTGTCCAAAATGCGTTGTGGGATTGTCGGATCCGGAAGTGCGTGATACACACCTGGAGGAAGGCCTCCAGCCAACGGAGCACCTGCTTTGCCTGGGCCGCCTCCTGGAATTCCTGGCGGAGGAGCGGGCCCAGCCCCAAGAAGAGCTTGCATCGCTGCTTTGGCAAAGGCCTGAGCCATCTGTTCTGCTGCTGCAACACCTGCGGCGACTCCTGCACCTGCTGCACCCCCTGCTTTCGGTGCTGCTTTAGGACCTGCTTTGGGACCAGCTTTTGGGCCAGCTTTGGCGCCTGCCTTACCACCTGCTTTAGCACCTGCTTTTCCTGCTTTTGGCGGAGCCTTGTGACCTGCTGCTTTGGGAGGAACTGGACCTGGACCTGGCATTTTCATCATTGGCGGAGGAGGTCCTGCGCCCGGACCTTTTGGCTTTCCTTTGGGTTTCGCACCAGCTTTCTTAGCACCAGCTTTCTTAGCACCTGCTTTTTTCCCGTGAAAACCTGCTTTAGCACCAGCCTTTGCACCCATAGGAGGAGGAGGAGGAGGCCCTGGGCCTGCTGCTGGACCTGGACCAAACGGAACACCACCTGCTGGCGGAGCTGCTGCTCCTGGAACACCTCCAGGAGGAGGGACTGGTCCGGCTGGACCTGCTGGAGGCGGGACTGCTGCCATAATTTTAAACAACTGATTATAATACACAAGAAAACCCGATGGTTAATTACGTGGAAAGAAAGAAGAAGGATTTTGAGACACATTCAAATGCCGAATAGAATCGAATCAAATGTTTTTATCTCTATTCACTGGAAATAGCTCCGATGCACCCGAACCTCTGCTCTCATAATTCTCAGCACCTCGCTGCAAGTCGCTACTAGCAACTTGATCTCTTATAACTCTGAGAACTCAATACCGCCCTTAGTATCAAGTCTCTATAAATATCCAAAGAAAAAGCGCGAAACTTATAATCTATCCCTTTCCAAGTTTCGCGCTGACCAAACAAGTTTTACAGAACAAAATTGTCTCACCCTAGAGACGCGCCACCGTGCGCATAGTCAACTTTTCCTGGACCTTGGTGCCCCGGCTTCGCCCCCGGGAATTCGCTCTCCGACGCCGACTTTTACATTACGCGAAACAAGTTTCAGAACACGAAAAAAGACAGGAAAGAACGATGCCCTTTTAAATGCTAAATACATCGTGACCAAGATGAACGCCACATGAGATGCCCGAGAGACGATGACTATCGCCAGAAGAATGAATGAAATAACATGAATCCAATTGATTCTCTATTTGTGGAACGGCCGATGATTGATCAGCGATATAAACAAGACAGATTGTCCCTAGACAGGTTCACTTTTTCGCTCTCTTCGTAACGCTTCCATTCCTCTTGGCACCGCGCGTTTTTGGTTTCTGCTCTTTTTTCATTCCCGTTTTCGCTTTTTGGCATTTTTGCGTCGGTTTTTCTTTCTTGGCTTTTGTCGCGGGATCATGAAGCTCCAGACTGTCTTTTACCGGCTTCGTGGATCGTCGATGGAATTTGCACGGTCCATGTTGCATTAGCAAAGCTTTGTGGGGATTGCCTGCGTATCCCTGGTTCTTTGAGAAGCCATACAACGGAAACTCCTCATTCATCTTCTTCAGCTCGCGTTGGTGAATGACCTTCGCGAAAAGGCCGGCCGCCGCCGGTAGGAAGTTCTTTTCTTTGCCCTTTTTCACTGATTCTGTCTCAACAATCCGAGGTTGCGTATCGCCGGAAATTGTATCGCTGGGAATGCGAAAGCCTCCTTCCGGTATGAACTGTTTCCCCCCGCACACGATAATTTTGTCGACGACTTCGATTTTCTTCAGGAGTTTCGTAAAGCAATACCGCTGGCCCTCGTGGCACGCATTTAGGAGTCCGATGTCGTCAATTCTCTGAGCAGAAACCACATGGTGCGCATGCTTTACGTTTGCGTCTGCTATCACCACAAAAGCAAGCTCCCTCCCTTTTGGCTTCATTTCCCGTTGATTCGAGACGCCATAGTCAAGACACTTTTCCGCTTTCAGATTGACGCCAGGCAGACTCGTCGCAACAGCTGCAACAACCAATGGCCCCGCGATGGTCCCATATCCCGAGAAGGAAATTGCGCATAATACTTTGGTCGAGGCTTCGCCCTTCTTTGATAGTCTCTCAACTGGAAGAGACTTTGGAAGATTCGCCTTCAGAAACGCTCTGCTGCTTTGTTTTTTCGACAGCATCAAAGAGGAAGCGCCACCACCACTCCTCACGCCATGGCTGCAAGCCAACCCGGCCATGTCGTCATCGCTCGAAGATGACGCGTCTGTATCGGCCTCGTCCTCGCTAGAGTCTGACTCTATGAGTTCGTCGTGCACTTTCTTGCAAATCTCTTTCACGAGGTCCGCGTCTTCTTGGACCATGTCGTCGGTTATTTTGATGGCCGGACTCTTCCCTTCGCTCGCGGTTCCGCCCAATGCGCCATCCTCTGCCGAAACATCTGTGGCCATGGCCATGCTGTCATCAATGTCGTCGTCCTGTGTGTCTCTTGGCGGCATGGGAAACCCCATGCCCACAAGCTTTTTGTACTCCTTCTCCCTCACTTTGTCAGCACGCTGATCGACGAAAAACCCAAGAAAGTATCTGTCTGCAGACCTGTCGCCCATAGACTTATCGGACTCGTTCCTGGCGCCACTTTTCTGGTGATCATCACTTGTAACGACACGCGTTCTTTTTATCCAACTCTCCTCTTCTATGGTCACATGAGGAGTGCTGCCATCAAAAAAGGCGAAGCAATTTTTGAGCTCCAAGATACGCCCGGGGAATTCGGGCCGCAAAACATATCCATGCGCTGTATATGTGTGCCTTTTCGCCAGGGGACCACAATAGTGAGCCGGCTCAGAATCGCGAATGCTGTCAGAATAGCCGGACGCTCGCTCTTGTACAGGGAGAGTCGATGAAGTCTGAGTCTCTGATCCATCAAGGCTGCTCATACCACCACACATGGCGCGGTCATCGAAAACAAAGGTATTTCCTTTGGCCGCGATGTCACTAGATCCCCACACTTCCTCATCCACCAGGGCGATGGCACCAACCAACGGATATTCTTCGCTGTTGTCGTCTTTGTGAACCACAGCTGGAGCACTTTTATTGACCTGTATCGAAGAGAATTTGAAATCTGGAAAACTCTTCCGCATGAATCGAGTCAGCAGATGCACCAGCAGAGTTCGCAACTTCGTTTCTTTCGATATGGTCACGCAGTCAAGATTGTTATAACGAGTCGGGACGCAGCCCAGCGTAAAGTATCGTCCTGAAGGCGTAATGGCTTCGCGTGTTTTTTTTGCAGCCGGGAACTTCACGCGGCCAAGGATCTCGAACATTTTGGCCGCCGTGAGATCCTCATCCGACAAGCCCAAATATGGCAGCAATTCAGTTTCCATCTTTTTTTTTTCACTGTTCTTATGATTTCACACAACTCTTTAAAGATCCGGAGCTCCTGCACAGCACAGCATCACCTTTATGGGAAAAGTTTGGGGCCCATTCGAACGATCACCAGCCGTTTTCGATCGCTATTTGCGATCGCTTCCTTTTACAATCAATAAGTGTGCCGATCGAGGTCCTTCAGAGATTTGTCTTTTTGCCGTGAGCGCCCCTATCCTTCGGATTTTTGCCACACGCACAACACACACACAATACGAAACAACCACACGCAAAAATTTAGACGATTGTAGAAAACACACAATACGAAACGAAACAAGCAAAAAATTTGCACGGATTTATTAGAATTCTGAAGAAGAAAATTTGAAGAACGTGAGACGCAATCGAACATATTATGTTTTGACTGCTTTTGATGAAACAAAAATCAATGAAACGAGTGCAAGACTCAGTCTTAGACTGGCTGGACCCGAAAGGATCAAAATACATAATACGTGTGGGTTTTTGGAAACGAAACAGTGTCTCTCGAATTGCCGAACGACAAAGGCAACTCACACTTCCTTTTCTCAGAGAAAGAAACCTGGCAGCAACATTCTGGCAAGCTCACCGTTGCTCATCACTAATTACGATCATCCTGGTCTCTTTGCACACGGGCTCTTAAGTTATGTGAAAAGCGGTGCAACATGCATCGACTCTTGCCCTTCATGCGGAAGGAGTACTCGCGGGCGACCACCAACCGACTCTATATACTGATCGGTTTAGAACGGATGGATGTAGAATTTGCTGTCGCTCTTGCCAAACATCCTGAATCTACTTCTGAACTTTGGCAAGGTGAATTTTTAGAAGATGCCTGATGCATCGCCATTTTGTGCTGGCCTCCGTACTGATATCGCAGCGATATGGGCCGTGGTTACAATCGATTTCATCAATGCTCGGCTCAAAGACAAACACATGAAGTACTTCTTCCGTGTTGTCAAAGGTTTTTTTGGGTTCATTTTCTTTACTTACTCGATTGTGATTCAGACAAGATCAATCCAGGTTAGCCCGTCACTTATCAATCAATCAATGGGGATGTCCAAATGCCTCAACTCAGTGACTATTTTTGGTTTTTTGCTGAGGCGCCCGCCGTTTCTTGCCAAGGTCTGGCGAGAAGAACCCAGTTTTTTTGTGTTGGTACCGCATCGAGCAATCGGTATCCATAGTTTGTGTAACCCTTGATATTGCTAGCCGTGGAAGTTTCCAAGACGAGATCCATCTGCTTTTCCTTGCTCAAATTCATAATGAACTTCATGAGCGGTTTGGCATAGCCCTTCCCGCGATACAGGGGATTGGCTCCATAAAACATGATGTAGATGTGAGGTTTGGAGGCATATCCATTTGCTTTTTTATGCCTCAACTGATTCAACGAAATGCAGTCATCCGTTGGCAACCGGAAGTTTTCTGGCGACACTGCCAAACCATGCGCGACCCATGATTCAAAATTCGTGAAGATTTTTGTTTCTTCGCGCGACTCCGATATCACGGGCACGGCAGCAATCACCGCTGCAACTTCCTCAGGGTTGTCGTCGGGGAAGAACCCCAGAACCATGCCGAAATGAGACAAGGAACGAACATTGGCAAGCATGAAGTTTTCAAATTCATCTGGTGTCTTCAAATATCCCACCAATGTAGGTTCGTTCGCGAACCCCCCTGCCAACGTTTTGGCGGCACTCCTAAGTTCGGCCTCGTTCTCGAAAGGAATCGAGCGAATCTCGCCACGGGGATTTGACTCATCGCCTTCAGTCGGTTGTTGATACAATGGGTACGAGTCGCGACTTACACCCATTTCCATAACCTCTTTTATGCGCTTCTTTTCTTGATCTCGCTTCTTCGCCTCTTTTGAGGTCTGAACCATCGCGAACAGAAATGCCGAATACTGTAAAACACTAGTCACACTAGTGACGACACGCGGACAACTGCCACCAGAAAAAGATTCCCAAATAGGCTGAACAGCAGCGCACAAAACCATGATTTCGAACGTGTGGACCCAGAACCACGCTGCTTTTTTCAGCTCGTCTCTGAAAAAGGTTCTGTTTTTCAGCACCTCGTATGCAAATGGCGGCAGCGACGTTTCCACAAAATCGTAGACAAAAGGCCGTGTAAAAATGCTGAAAAACATGATCAGGACCATGCCAAATGTCGCGGCAAGGATCAACCACGCCGCAGAAGCGGATGATTGGCACAAAGAATGCAAGTCCATATCCACCACGTCTTCTGCGCTGCCAACCCAAGTTCTGCAACCTGCCACAAGACTCATGAGCCACATACTCAAAAACAGCAGAAATTGACCCACGTCAAGCACCCGTGGAAACACGAATCCAACCGGCTCAACCAGTTCTGTACCTCTTTTCCTAATCTGCCGCTGTCGCAGCCGAACGAGCATGAATGTCCATAGCACGACTGATGCAGCGATGACGGTTCCCGCAAGGAGAACCTGGCTGACCGGAAACACATACGCCAAGATACATACGGTGAGGAACGGCGCAAAACTCAAAATTTTATCGATTATCATCACCAACTCCAACACAGGACCGGGGGAATATTCTAGAGCATCAGAAGCGCGTTTGCTCGCACTTAGAGGAGCTGCCTTGCTCTTTGGCGTCCCCAGATGTCCGTTCATTTCTGCACCCTCCGAAAGTAAAGTCTTTTGTAACAATGACTCTTGCAAAGTCATTTTTTCGGTGATTCAGTGTTTTCTTGAATTTGAATTCTTTGGCTGATATCAGCAATTGAAAACTCAGTTCCCGGCTGTTGGTTTGAATATTTTTTTCTCAGCTGTTGTTTTGAACATTTAGAAACCTGCTGAAGTCAGAAGTTTTGATTGAAATCACAATTTGAGTCAAATCAAAACTGATCGTAAATTTCTTCCACTTCGCAAATCATGTGTCACCCGCAAATGGATCAAACGCACAGGCAGATGGATCAAATCCACAGGAATCATTCCGCAAAATAGAGCAAAAAGTGTGCAGTCTCAGCAAACAACTCGACCAAATCAGCCAAAAAACACAGTACATTCCCACCAGGTCGCCATTGGCCGCGATGGATTCTTAGATTCCTACATGTTCCCGCTTTTCCACCTTGATTACCGCGTTGCTGCTTGACAATGACATCTGCAAATTATGACGACACGAAATCGCCTGCAGATCAGGGACCGTCAGGACGCAGCACACAAGACTTCGTCTGCACATAGATACACATGACATACGATCATTTACAACACGATCACAACGCAAGATTGAAACAGTACTTGAGGGATGTCAACACGTCGACCCTTTTCCCAAAAACACAACATCCAAAATGAAAGGCTGAACACGACACTGTCACACAGTCTCAACATGACACCAAGGGTGACATAGCATTTTGTGAGTTAACTTAATGGGGGAACACAGAGGCATGAATCCAGCTGCGGGGTGTCAATTCTTGGTCTGAAAAAAATGCAAAGAACTCGCGAATGGAGAGACTTTCTAGAGCTGTGCCACGTCGATGAGATCCGTACGATTTGCAGCTCAGAAAGTTCTATCTCCTCGATCTGCACTTGGATGCTGCAAGAGACTCTCAGTTCCAGGCGCTCTTGTAACCAAAACCCCAAAAGGTAACGTAACGCTGCAACTTATCGACAATAAAATACGAAAAACTCATCGGATGGTCATTCAAAACACCCGACAAGTGGCCCGCCGAACTGGGCCCGTTCTCCGTTCGTTTGTGGCCTGCCTCAAATACCCAGGACACGACCTCAACCTCGCCGTCTTCTCTTTTCCGTACATTCAGAAAATCACGGTACAAAACCTTCACCGTTTTCAGGTAGTCATCGATCATATCTTCGTACTGGTTGGTTGCGCCGCCGATGACAACATGCTTGAAAATGCGAAACAGGAACTCCATCCTCTCGTCTTTTGTGTACACGTCGAACAGCTCAGATTCCTCCATAAAGAGCACTTCACGTAAAATTGAGTTTACGATGATCCCATTGTCCAAATACTCATCCAGCCGCCCGCGGATGTGTCCTGTTTTTTCTGATACAGCACCACACTCATCGAGTCTATTGAAAAGATCCATCGATGTTTCTTCAGTAGAAATCGGGTCCATCTCGACCTGACCCTGGAAATCTTCCTTGTATTTGACGGTGCTAACGCCAAAACGTGCTAGATGCCCGGAACGAAGCAAAGATTGAAGCATCCGTTTGGCATCATCCTTCGTTTCCACAGGCTGTTCAAATCTAAAACGACCCAAACACATGCCCTCGCCAAAACCCCATTTCATGAAAAGCATATGAAGACCCCTGTCTGTGTTCACGCGGAAATTCGACTTCTCCAAATAGTGGAACGTGAAGTCGCCGGTTTTGGCATCCTCGGGATGCGCCTCGTTTCCATCCAGTTGCTGCAGCTGGGACGCAAAAGATTTCAATCCCTCGTTTCCATTTGTTGCTGCATCTGTTACATCCTCAATCAGGATGCCACCATCGGAGCCGGACGAGTCAGGCATTGCTTTGTTCAATACCGCGTTACTGCAAAAATTTAGACCACGTTGCTAGGAACCTCGAATGGCATCGTGTACTTTTCAAAAAAGGTGGAATTGCCAATTAAATACCAACATATCGCAGATCAGATTGGTGAAGAGTTTCTTTCTCATGTACAAGTACAGATCTCTTTCCCGTCAGTGCGATCATTGATACTCGAAATGATTTCCCTCCTTGCAGTTGCACACAATGCACACTCAACGTCCCCTTTTTCCAATCGTTTTCATATCACTCAATAGAAAATGGAACAACAGTTACAGGTGTTTCCTGTAACACGAAAGAGTCTTCGCTTCCGGGATTCTGATCTGCATCGGACTTGCTTAAATTTCTTCCACGAAATCATTGGCATCGGACCTGCTTTCCGATCGCTAACGTTACTTTTGGCACTGAAGACATTTAAAATATGTGCAGAATTGGACGTTGAACTCAAAAGAACCAAACAGAATTCATAGTTTTCGAATCATAATTTGGCAATCTTCCCTAGTGAAGAGGCTCGCACACAAATCTTGAAATAATATTGAAAAAAGAAGGGCTTGACAGAAAAAAAAGAAGGAACTGCACGAGGAAAGACTCCGAAACAACTGAGGTTGTGCAACCCGATTGAATCTGAGAATCTATAGACTATCAGCCGTCGAATGAATAATATCTGTAGCTACAAAAACTCACCGGCCTTTCACCCAGTCTGCAGAGGACACACAACTGAAACGACATCTGCCACCGATCGGCAAAATCTACACTCGAAAGGAGTCTCAAAGACTGAGCGCCACCAGGCTCGCCGACCACTGGCCTGCCAACAAGTTGAATCACAACGCTGACGAACTCTCGGTTGCTGGATAATCCGTCCAAAATGCTTAGTACCTTAGTCAGATGCATAAGATCTGGTAGCTGAACAGAAACTGTTCCGAATATTACCAAACGAGTAACACACGACTGAAGTGTCGCGCAAATCCCTCACTCAGCAATTCTGATTGAAATTCATGATCAGCTCACATATGGCTATCAAACAATGATTGGAATTCGGTTTCAGGACTGTTGGTATGACTAACCTGAGTCACTCATTGGAGTCGATCGACACAGGTTGATCGGGGTGGGAATCACACTTCTAGAAACTTCTCATTGATTCAACCAACAGTTGTAAAAAGAGAAGAAGATCGAGCGTTTGATTCATAGGATCAGGTGGATTTTCAAGGGTTCTTTCACAAGAAGAGGAATTAAAAGGGATTGAAGAGCTCCAATAGAAAGCCGTTTGATGATATATCTACGAAACATACGGGAAAACGCCAGTCAATCTGAACATACCATCACTTCAAGAGATGAAATCTATGTGCCACTGTGAATATGTTTTCCATATGAAGATGTCATTCATATTTCCATGTTCGTCATTT
>Ga0099797_100490_pt1 | contig 25506 bp, 16 predicted proteins | sample Uncmet_Sort48C_1_FD_89871 | JGI IMG/M metagenome (GOLD analysis project Ga0099797, IMG submission 89871) | Marine eukaryotic communities from CALCOFI LINE 67, Pacific Ocean - C012_Sort48C_1 | ecosystem: Environmental > Aquatic > Marine > Oceanic | place: Pacific Ocean: Monterey Bay | collected... | reverse complement strand
TAGTCCTCATTGATGTAGGGTGAATGGTGACAAACCTATATCCAGGGGCCTGAGCTCCTGCGAGATTTGTAGAAACTGTAAAGTCCTTGTTGGCCATTTGATAATAATACCGCTGACACAAACTCAGCTCCAGCCCAATCGGCCGCATCTCGAATGGCGTGGCGACGGGGCCGGGTTCTAGTTGGGCTTGCCCAAAATCGTAACCGCCGTTTGATGAAGTGTTTCCACCGTTTGTGTATACTCGGAGCGTTAATCCGGCTACTGTTGCACTAGAGCCAATAACTATATCTGGAACCATAAATGTATACGAGTACATGTTATTGCCTAAGCTGGCCATTGCTGCAACACTGCTCGTAATAACCGTAGCGGCATCAGAACTGTCATATGTCTCTGCATAAAAACCAGGAGCAGCAGTAGTCATAAAACAAGAGAAAGTCACTTGTTTTCCCGCCAACTCCCTCACGTCACCTGCTTCTAACTGGGTCTCCATGTAAAAGTTAGATGTATGCCCCGCAAGTGTTGCTCGTGCAGCATAACCAAACTTATACGTAACTTGCGTAATGTCTGTTGTACCACCACTACCATTTGTCCCTCTGTGGCTCCACCTGTCAGCAAAAAATGTTCTTCCGTCAGCACCAGAAGAGCTGAAAGAAGTACCACGCTGCCAGATGTCCAAGCTCCCGTTGATGATCTGATTCCGCAGGCCAGCTAACTGTCCCGTGTTGAGACTTTGAACTTGAGTGTCGCCAGTACTGCCAAGAACTAAGTTGTTGGTAGAACTAGCAGCGTTCTTAACGTTTGTAGTGTTGACAGTACTCATTAGATTTGCTCTTTATTATTATTTATCAGTTTGCCTTAAGTGGCTCAGTGATGACGCGGCCATTCTCGTCAGTCCAGTCGGTGTCGATCATGTGTTGGTCATGACGTTCGCCAATGACGAGCCAATGCACAGATGCGGTCGAAGTGTTGTCCTGTGCTTCGATGGTCAGTGTGTTGCCAGAAACGGAACCACGGACAGGTGTCCAGTCGGTTTCGTTGGAGGTGAAGCAAGAGACGTTGGTGTTGAGAAGAACGAATGTGCCAGGAGTCATGCGACCAGCAACGTCCAGGTCGACGGTGGCTGTGCCATTTACCAGAGTTGCTTCGCCACGGTAGATGTTATCAGCTTGTGGACCCTCGATAAACGAGTGGACGAGGTGGTGGGTGTCTTTCTTAGCAGGTAGCGGGTGGTCGATCCTGAACGAACCGGAACCTTTGGAAACCGACCCTGTAAAGTCAGCGTTACCGCTGTCTCCAAACAACGCTACTCGAAAAGTGGTTCCAGTATTTCCCAATCTAAAGGCTGAGTCACCTGTCAAACGTCCAAGTTCGGTTCCACCTGCTGACTCCCTCCATATTTGAGCAACAGAGCCAGGAGTCGCATCCGGTGCTCTGCAACCTAAGTAGGATTGAAATATTCCACTGCCGTCCACATTCAGCGAGATGTTCGGCGCTAGAGAGCTGCCAGTAAGAGAGCCACCAATCATCATCGTGCCATCGGCTTGTATACGTGCTCTGCTTGTTCCGTTCTCCCTGCTTAAAAAAGTAACATCATCTGGGTTGCTTCTGTCACATAGAATGCTTCCTTCGTTTGAGGTTAGTCCACCTGTTGTAACTCTTCCAGCCGCAGTGATGCTGCCGTCCGCATACAAAAAAGTGTTCCCAGCAGTACTACTGCCGCTAAGGTCAGTGCCAAGACGTAAACTGCCGTCCGTTCTCCACTGAGCCTTAGTTACCCTTGTTGCATCTACCGTAGTATCTTTTGAAACAATCTCGAACGCACTTGTAGCTGTACCAAAGGCTAAAGTTGAAGAATCATAAATATTTGAATATGCTGAAAACGATCCATTTGGATTACTGACAACCGCACCAGTGTCATCTGAGGCGGAGGAGACGTTGCCGACGAGTAACGAGCCGCTGGTGGGGATACGTGTAGTCCCACCAAGGAAGCTTGCCGAGCCATCCGCATTCAGCGTGATGTTTGAAGCCGCACCAGCAACATTACCACCAATACGTGTCTCGCCTGTTCCTAGAACAGCGAAGGTTGCAGTTGAACCACTAAGGATATCGATTGCTGCACTGGTTGCAGTGGCTGATGATCTCTGTGATGTGATCTGTCCTTCTGAACCGATTCGTGCTCCGTTAGCTGTTGTCTGTGCAGAATCAAAGGAACCAAAGGTGCCAGTTGATGTAAATGTTGCACCTGCTCCACTTACACTACCTGTGGTGGAAACGTTATCACCGGTAGTCGCTGGACTGAGGGTGGTACCACTTCTCTGCCAGAAACCTGAGTCTCCGCCACCACCGCCTCCTGAGGCGCCTCCTACGACTGTCCAAGTCTGTCCTGCTGGTACCGTAACGGAAATGCCGTTGTTGACGGTTACAGGACCTGCTGACATCGCATTCGTGCCACCGTCTAAAGTATAATTATCTGTGACTGTCTGTTGGTTCTCATAGAAGATTCTATTCTGTCCACCACCAGTTGGCATCTGTTCTGTTGTACCACCTACATCAGTATCAACCCACTGTGAACCATCTGCATCCTGATAATAAATGTAAAGACGTCCAGTGACATCATTAAACCATAAAGTGTTGACCTTTGGATCTTCTGGAGGAACAGAACCAGATTCAACTGTGGCATCTCCACCGCCACCTCCACTGGAACCACCAACTTCAACCCACTGATTACTGTCAGCATCAACATAGTAGATATAAAGAACACCACCATCGGTGCTACTGTCCCACCAGAGTTCACCCTGTGTAGGATTAGCAGGTGGGTTCTCTGAAATTACCACCAGAGATGATGTCGAGTCAGCGCTTGTATCTACCCACTGATTACTATCGACATCTTGATAATAGATGTATAACTTTCCGTTCTCTGTATTGAAGAGAAGGTCGTTTGGTGTTGCTGTTGCTGGAAAAGATGCAGCAGATACAATTGAGACGCCAACGCCATCAACTGAACCAGTCCAAGCAGTACCATTCCAGATGTAAGTCGCACCATTCGTTGTCGAATCCGGCGTCGAACTAGGACTGTATGTATTTACTGGTGTTTGTCCTGCCGGATTTGCGGGAAAGTTTAGTGCCATTTTACGATGCTGGTATTAGTTCGAGGTTGACTCCAACGTCAGTCAGAACAACGGTTCCATCATAAACTGCTGAACCTTCCAGTGAAAGACCAGAAACGTCAGAACTTGATGATGTGCCAGTTGCTACTGCTAACCATTGGCTTGTGGCAGTGTGATAAACATAAAGACTCTTGGAGTCTGTGTCTAACCAGAATGTGCCATTAGTTGGATTCAGAGGAGCTGTTGCTCCAGGATTTGCTCCATCAAGACTAGATGCAGTGCTGATAGTAGTCGACCACGTTTGAGTTGTGGTGTTATACTGATACCTTACAGAGTTAGATCCGATATAAATCTGACCGTTTGTAGGGTTGTTGGGAAATGAGAGAGATGCCATAGTTAACTACTCGGTCTAACGTCGGTCCAAGAGCCGTTGTACCAGACCTTAAGTCGGGCAGCAGCGGTATCATACCAAAGAGTTCCAACGGCAGGACCAGTCGGTGCACTAGCACTAACCTGTACTGTTTCGTTAGAAATCGTTGTTGCTCCAAGAGATGTCCATTTAGAACCGTCGTACACGTACACGATTCCGTTTGTCCCTGTGAAGTTTTGATTTAAAGTTGGACTAGCCGGAAACTCTAGCGCAGCCATTGTATCTCCTTTCTTTGTTTATTTATCATTGTTTGATACAATGAGTGATTAATGCATTGGCGTGAGTCAGGGTTGGTAGGTTAAAGGTAGTAACCGTATCACCCGCTCCAAATGTCGTACCAATCACAGCAAACAATGCTGAGTAAGTTGTTCTACTCACTGCAGCACCGTCACACTTAAAATAACCTGACGGTGCAGTCTGATTGGCAAATGTAATGATTGTTCCTGTGGGGTTTGCTGTTCCAAGTGAAGGAAGAGCAGCTGCTAATCCAGCAGGAGTGACTGCCTTGGTTGTACTTGTTCCTGTTGTCGTTTCCGCAGTGGTTGCATACTCAGTTGTTCCACTGACATAAGAAGAAATAGTACTCTTCAACACACCAGGAGTAAGTGCAACATCAACTGCTGTGCCTGTTGTTGATTCTACAGCAGTCGCAAGTCTTGTTGTACCAGTAACTGTTGTACTGGCCGCGGCAATACTTAAAGATGGTTTAGATACTGTACCGGCAACTGTCAGTGCTCCAGTTGCTATAATCGTTTCAACCTGAGGAGTGTTAGAAGAAACATTCTGAGTGATAACCCACTGAGCACTATCTTCATCCACATACCAGATAAACAGATTGCCACTTGTGGTATCAAACCACATATCATTGGCTTCTTTCTGTGCAGGTGGAGTGGGTCCCTGTGAAATATAACTGTTGCCCCTTGCTCCATTATCTGGAACAGGTGCCGCATCTACCCACTGAGAGGAATCTGCATCTGTATAATAAACATACAATCTACCATTAACACTGTCCCACCAGAGATCTCCTTCGAGGGCATCTGCCGGAGGAATCTGTGCTGTACTAACCGTAACGGGCGGAGGTGTTGGAGTTGCATCAACCCAAACACCAGTACCACCACTTTCATACCAAATCTTAAGACGACCTTCCGTCTCATCCCACCACAGGAAACCAGGAATATCAATGGTTGGTGGAGTAGGATAAACAACTGCCGGAGGTTGAATGGCAGTTTCCCACGCACCAATGGAACTGTTGTAAATATACTTCAGTCCTGATACCGAATCATAATACGGTACAGAAGTATCAGTTGGAAAATTTAAAGCCATTACTTATTCAGCAGCTGTTTGAGGAGGGATTTGATTTCATCAATTTCGTCACGAAGTGTTTCCAATTCAACTGAGTTGTTTTGACTCATCTTCGCCTGTTCCCTAGCCAGACGGTATCTTGTCCTTTCAGAACTCTCGCGGTTAACGATTATTCCTGTTTGGGGATCTTTGTACAGGCTAGGATGACCTTCTATTGGTTGTTTCATATTATTATTTATTCAGTGACCACTAATTGCATATCATCAATGATAGGAGTTAGTGCTGGATTTTCAACAACCATCACAATCTTAATTGCAATAGCATCAAACTTAGGTAGATCTTGTGCGGACCAAACCAGTGATTTCCAACCACTAGGTCCAATTTCTGCCGGATTGACGTTATCGCTATCCCTTACTGTGATAAGGTTTACATTATCAGGAAGGCCAGGAACCACCTGACGATTCTCAATCAATGCGTTCTGTGCGTTAGAGTCAACTACAGTTTCTGTTAACTCCTGAGTAGGATTGAATGGTATCCAGTTTCTACCTGACAGATCTCCATCGAACCCAATTGCACGTGGGCGATAGTAACATCTGATAGAATCCTTTTTGTAATAACATGCACTCAGTTTAAGTTGAATACCATCACACTCATTCTCAAAGATAAACAATTTAGAGATAAACTTAGACCAAGCAGAACCTCTATCGTTCACTTCGGGATAATAAAGTGATCCATCTGATATATCAATGTTAGCAGTACCCAGTGCCTGAACCGCTGCATCGGTGAAGGTATGAGATCTCTTCAGATCATCAACTGCGTCACCTCTTACTACGATACGATTTGTGGCCGTATCGTGAGAGTTTACATATACTGTCTTAGAGACACCGTCTGCGTTTGTGAAAGCAAGAGCAGAACCAGCAATAACACTTGTCAGCCCACTAGAAGATCCATTCATTACTAGAGTTGCAACTTGACCTCCAAAGATTGGATCTGTAGGATCAGGATAGTCTACTAGGTTACGAATCATGTTCGCATTTGTTCTTTCGAAGTTAATAACAGGAGAAACTGTATCGGAGCGGGTAAGCATGAAACACGCCACCTCTAATGACTTCTCTCCATTGAGTTCCTGTGAACCGTTGAACTTTGCTTCGTTGATTGGACTTGCAACAGTCTTTACATTTGAATAGTAAAGAGTCTCTAGAAGTTCAATGTCATAAGCAGTTTCTCTAGTATAATGCCTTCTCCTTAGTTCAATTGATCTTGGACTATTTGGAGACTCCTCAATCAATCTAGACTGTGCAGTAGACAGTCCCCTTGTTGGCGTGGTTGATGCTGTCAATGTTGTAGGGGAGAATGTCATAGCGCCGGTTGTGATGTTAACACATTCATACTCGTTATTTGGAGTATATGTTATTTGACTACCACCACCCTTCTGATTTGAAGTTGCATCGGTGCTTACCATAATAGTGAAGAAATTCATTCCTGCATGAACCACAGTGTGAAGAGTGTTAATCTCTGCGTCTGGGATACCACCAATATTTCCTGCAACACCATTAATTACAACTAAATCGCCGGAGACTAAACCATGCCAATAAGCAAGAACTCTAACAACCTTGGGATTGTTTCCAAATTCTGTGGAAGTCGAATCGGCAAGAGGATTCGAATCTGTCGTGATCGCATTTAATGGACACTCTAGTGCTCCAAGTGGCTCATTTATAAAGTCGATTCTAGCAACAGTATTCGTAATAAATGATGCTCTAGTTAGATTAAACTTAATATCTTGAGTTTGATCTGGTGTCCATAATCCACCGTTTTGTGATTTGAACAATGAACCAAGAGAAGCAATTTTAGTAACTCTGTTCTGAGTTCCAACTTCATTCTCGCCAATTTTAGCAGTGAATGCTTTATACTTCAGTGAAGTGGGTGCTTTCAGAACGAAAGAATAAGTTGTATTTCCAAGAAGATAAACTGGACTTGGTAACTTAAATCTGGTTAGAGCAGTAGCGTTCGCGGATGTTGCAACACCCATATCAATGGCTTCTCGGCCTGCTGATATTCTCACTGCAACGGTAGCATTGCTACCAGTTGTATCAGAGATGGTGGCACTTGGTGCCTTAGTGTATCCGCTACCATTTTCTGTCATTGTGATCGAATACACTAAGCCAGCTCCACTGCTTCCCGTAGCACCAACGGATACTGTTCCAGTTGCAGTAACTCCACCTGGAAGTTCCGGTGCTGTAAATGTAATAGTAGATGCACTACTGTAATCAGAACCAGTTGCTGTCACCTCCGCATAATCAATATTGACTTCATCATCTACGATAGTAAATGTTGATGTCTGAGCCGGTGTGGTTTGTGGTACGACGGCTTCGCCAGCAAGAAAGTCTCCAACATAATTATCAAACACAACATCATAAATTGTGTTGCTCACATTCTGTGTTGAACTTTGAGAAGCCGCGTTGAATGTAATAGCAGATTTCAAAACAGCAGTGCCACCGTTTTCAGAACCAACAAATGTTGTTCCTGCAGGAATAGTAGTAGAGGTAACTCCAGTTCCTAGATCACACTTCACTCTGAAAGTGGTATCAGAGTTCTTAAGCGAAATAGAGTAAGGAAGGATTGTTTGTGTAGGAACTTCTCCATCTGTTGTTGTGAGATAACACTCGACTCCTTCAACTGGATCCTTTGTCTCAAAGTAGACTCCAACTTCAGATAAGAACATTCCTTCTGGGAATTCGCTATTATTAATAGTGAATGTTTGAGCGACAGGATCATCATACACGGGGCTCCCATCAGGATTCCGTCCTTCTCTCGCAAAAATTTCAGCTCGGCTATTGCCCGGTGAAGGTGGAGGGGAAGGGTCATTACGGTTTGGTACAGATCGCGAAAACGCAGCTCGAGCCGCGGCGCGTGGGTCTGGCGCCGGGGCCGGTGTCACTATTTCTCTAATAACCGTTTCAGTTCTTTCTCTAATTACCTCAGTTCTTTCTCTAATTACTTCAGTTCTTTCAATGATTCTTGGAGCAGGTGGTGGTCCAATTACTCTTGCAGCTACACTAACGCTATCCTGTTGCCATCTATTTTGATCTTGAACAACAGATGTGGTTCTACTGAATGATGGAAGCGTTGTTGCAACAATGGTTTCTTGCTTATCCTGAATAACTCCACTTGCCACATAAGTGGTTTCTGCAAATCCCTCAAGGACTTGTGTATCCTGTGAGTTTGTAATTGAAGTAGTAATTTTGAACTTTCTCGTTCCGGTATTGAATGAACGAGTTGGTCCAGAAGTCTGATAACTTATTTGATTAAAACTTCTGTACCTTTGTTCGGCAACTGGAGGTCTACCATTAGGAATAATGAAAACACCTCCAATATTGCCAACCACATCACTTATAATTGGATATCCAAATCCTTTACTATTAGTACCAGGCGTGGTGCGGAATCTATCATTTGCCGTATTATCAATAGCAAACCACTCGGTACAATCCACCTCATCAAAGAAAATGTAATAACGAGTGTTGGGTTTTAATCTACCAGCATTAACTCTTACTACTCGACTTCTCATAGTACGAGCAAGAGATACATCTGTGACTCTGTCACCATAAGAAGTAACTTGTCTACGTCCTGTTTGGACTCTAATGTCCGTTCTTGTCTGTCTTCTAGTTTGTTGTACCGATTGGGTAGTGGTTGTAACCTCAACCGCAGGGTTCCAATTGTTTGCAGTACCAGGACCTCGACCTGCATTCTGAGGAGTATTAGTCCTTTGAACATTAGTTCTTGTTCTGCCCGTGTCCTGCCAATCTCCCCACACAGTTCCCATGTTTGCTCTGGTCATCTGCCCAGTTAAGTTAACCATAGAGTCATACAGACTATTATCTCTAATTACCAAATCTGGTGCAGTACGAGTATCTGTCCATGTATCAATTGCAGGTTCCAGGGTAACATCACCATCATAAGTGAATACCACATATGGCTGTAGGTTAATCGAACGAGTAGCAAATGGCTGTCGACTAAAGACTACTTCATCGTAATCCAACATCAATTGTGGACCTTTTTTTACATACCCATTTGAATATCTTACTACTGGGGTTTGTGCCTTTTCGATCAGCTCAACTTGGCGATTCGAATGAGGAGATCTTAAATGGGTTGACACTTCATCAATCGAACATCTATAAACTTCACTACCAGTTTCGCCGTTTCCATGAGTGTCAAAGTTATCAACCACCATGCCATTCTTAAACCTATCCAGTCCAGTAACAGCATCTCTTACTCCCATGTTAAGAGCAGACTGTTCAAGAAGAGATAGAGAAACTAGTTCTTCAAGTCTCCCAATCCTTCTTTCGAGAGAAACGATATCCTTCATCTTATAACTTTTGTAGTTAAACTTATCTGTCTTAATACCATCAATCTTGAAAGTATAAGGTGAAAGTTTAAAGTCATAAAGACGAATTCCTGTCGCCAAATCAGGAGGAGCAATTGGCTCATCGCTAGTCGCACCCTCAACCAATGTTAGAGATCCATTCTTGCCCATAAACAATGAATCGATCTTCGCTTGATAGAAAGCAATATTACACTGGAAGTTAGAACCAACAATCGGCATCCGAGGCGCTACGCCGTTTCCATCGTTAGATGCGACTCTAAAGTTGATTGCATCAACTGCACTTTTGTTTGCTGTGATAGTAGGAAGATAGGATGGATTGGCTCCTGTTGTATTGACAATAGGTCTAAAGTCAATGCAATCTCTCAGTTGAATATAAAGATCAACTGTACTCTGACTAATAGGAATACCAGCCACTGGAGCATAAACTGGAATCTTAGCGTAATCTTCACCACTGTCTGAAACATAAGAGTCAACACTGAAGAAGTCTCCCTCTCCGGTGTGTTCATAATAATCAAAAGTGATAGCAAGATCTCCGGTTGCAACTGGGGCACCTTCTACTAATGATAGACTAGAGATTCCATATAAATTATCTCTCTGGCCACTATCAAACACATAGTTATCTCTAACATCTAAGTTGTTTGGTGCCATCGTCATTGATGTCACTGAAATTGCATCTGCCTTGCCAAGACTGATAATAGGCTCAAGTGCAGCATCGCCTGTAACATTAATTGTTGCTCCTGTCTTTTTCTCCTTGACTTTAGCCTTGGCATTCGTCACATAAACAGGAATAAGAATCTTAAGGTTACTGTTATTTCTCAATGGAGTAGCCCCGTTCTCACTAAACGTGAGTGTTATCTTTCTTCCTGCATCACTGGTGTTAGCACTGTAAATATACAACTGTCTACTGTTCTCCTTCGAGCTGGAAGAAACTGCATTCGCGACAGTAATGATAGTGTCTGCTGCACCCTGAATGAATTTTTCGTTTGCATTGTTCGTTTCGATGGTGATACTTTCGTTACCAGCGGAACCTTGTACAACAAACTCCTGGAGTACATAATAATTGATTCCAGTTGCCTCTGGGTCGCTTTCTAGGGTAGCAACAGTTTCCTGAGGAAGTTGGAATATAAGATTGTTTTGTGGTTGACCTTTGGGCTTGATTCTAATTCTAGTAACACCAGAAGAACTTACTGCATCATCAAGTGGAGTCGTTAGATAGATGGCCGCTCTTGCTCTATTGGATCCATATCCAACGGGCTCAGTTGCAAAGTAACATAAACGACTTTGCTCTACTCCATTGTTATCAGTAAATGTAATTAAATCACCAAACACTAGTTCGGTTGAAGGATTTCCACCCCAATCATTGCAGACAAGTTTGTTAGTGTTAGCACTTCCTCTAAAAACAGATCCACCAGCAACTCTAAATGCATCAGTCTCAAGGTTGTTTTCAATTGCCATGTCGGCAGAGAAGTTACCAGTATCTGTCAGGGCAGAAAAGAAAGATTTTGTCTTAGAGAACGAGTTCTCTGTTTTACTAGGAATAGTAATCACATAACCGTTAATAAAACTAGAGCCATTTGTTGCCCTGGCAGCCACATCAACTCTATTTCTCTGAAGAGCAGACCCTTCTGGGAAGGGGAAGTTTCTCAACTTCTCTCTTCCTGCTGGTGTCAAAGAAAGACTGTTTGTATTTACATCGAATAAGAAGTCTGCGGATACAAGCGTTCGATTTGAACCTAAAGCACTCACTACAATAGAAGTAATTCCAGAAAGACTAGAGATCGTTGAATCTGGGAAGTGAAATCCCAGTGGATCGCCCTCTTTAGCAATTCTGCCAATCTTTGTAGTACCATTTGTAAGCACTTGCGAAACAAACTCACCAGCCTCAAACTCACCAACGATGTTGGAAAGAATCAACATATCTGGTGTACTTTGTGCTTCTACTGTTGCAAAAGTTCTTGATTTCTCACCAGTGACAATGTTGCCAACTGACCAATCAGTTGTATTGAGTAGAGTTCCAGTATCTGAAATAATAGCAAACTCATTAAAGAAATCGCTCTTTATGATTCCCATATCATATGTGGAATCGAAACCAGCGACAGCCATTTCTGCTGCAGTTCCTTCTGCTGATCTAGCTTCAATAATATTCTTTGGTTGTAGATATCGAGGATATACGACACCTGCAGGCGAAGGATTCATTCTAATAGCAACAAGTACGTTCGCGCCACCAATTTGATTAACAACCGATCCACTTCCTGTTTCTGCTGTTCCATCAAATCTAGCAACTATTTTGTTGCTTGGAACTTGAACTACAGCGCCTCTACCGCCTTTGTATACAACTCCACTAATTCCAGCTTCGTCAATAGTTCCGATATCAGTAGAAGTCAACACATGATATGTAACAGGAGGAGCACTTCCTATGTTATATGGCCCGTCAGCAGTAACGGACTCACCAACATATCCATCGATAAAGTTCCTATAGAGAGTGACTCCTTCAAATGCAGTAGTGTTGATAGCAGCTGTGCTATTAGAAAAGTCAGGAGCATTACTGACATTTGTTATTTTAATGTCAAATGGAGTTGTGATAGAAACTACTACATCTGATCTGAAATTCTGTGTTCTGGGCTTCCTGCCATAGAGATATACTGGTTGTTGAGTTCCGACGTTAACTCCTTGAACATATGCCGCACCTGGACTTAACTTGAGAACATAATATTGATCAGCCTCATTAAAACTAAGATTTATTGTTTCTCCAGAACCAGGAAGAGGAGGATATGTTCCATCTGCATCCGCATTGTATAATCCGTTAACTTCATCTGTATTCCAATACTCCATCAATTCAACTGGAAAGTCAGTGACAATATAGTCTCCAGACTCATCGCTTGTTCTTTTGGCAAGGATGTCATACAACCATGCCCAGTTTTCTTGTTTGGTTGGTTCCTTAACAATACTACCCTGATAAAGAGTTACAATTTCAATAAAATTAGTATTGATTGCATATTCCCTTGACTTGTACAATGTCAAGTTAATTTTTAACCTGTCTGCACCAGGAGCAGCAAAGTTAGATGAACCCTGAGAGTTATCCAGAAGTGCAGTATCTTGATTTGAAGTTATGAACTCTTCGGTAACATTAAAGCCAATCTGATATGAAGGAAGTGTTGAATATTTATCAAGAGTAATAATTTGCCTATCATTTCTTACTGCGGCACCATCAATGAAGTAACTGCCTTCTTCAATCGTGAAGATTGATCCTCTACCAAGAGCTGGACACTCTTGAAGTTCACCTAGCACTTCAACAGCTAGTGGCTTACTAACGCCACTCACACCAACAACTGCTGTGTATCTGTTGGGTGTATTTGACTCTAACGTTTCTCCTTCAATAAACTCAGTGTACTCGCTGGTTGTACCTGAACTCTCATAGGTTACATAAAATGTAATGTCATCTAAGATATCTTCTGGAGTAGCATGATAGACAGTTGCTACTACTCCAGAAACTGTACCTGTCAGTGTATATCCAACAAACTCTTCTGCAGTAGCACCCTGAGTGATAGAAGACACTCTTGCATATGCAGAAATATTATATGCGTACTCACCAGGTACAATAGTATCTCCAGCTTTGAAGAACTTAGACATGAACTGCTCAGTCTGGTTCTGCTGCATCAACTGCATATTCGTCAGTTCACGCGCCTGGATAGGATATCCAGCCTTGAACAGAATACTATAATAATCTGATAAAGGAGTATAATCTGCGTAATATGGGGCGACGTTCAAGTTGTCTTGGAGAGGCATTTTAATTAACTATCCTTTTTTATTATTTAGAAGGCTATAACGAGGCTTACTCTCTCAGATTGCTGAGGGTCGCGAGCAACAGGAGAGATGTTTGAAAGGTAGGTCATATAGCCTGTATACTTTGTGAGATTGGGGCTTGCATAACCATCGACAAATGTCATATCTGTCAGTTCCCCATCAAAATCATATGGAGTTCCAACTAATGTAGAAGTCTTGCCAACTACATTGTTCGTACCAGAGAATCTATACAACTGTCCATCAGTGTCTACATTGTCTGAGTTCTGAACATAACGAAGAACACCAAAAGATGAGTTCCAGGCAATCACTGTTCCCTTTGCAACCTTAGTGACTCCATCCACTGTTACTTCCTGTTCTATGGACTCACCAATCATAAACGACTCACCTGAACTCAATCCAAGTAGTCTAACAGCATAGCAAGCATTCAGAGAAGTTGGATTACTGCCCTCATAGGTAAAGTCTTGAAGAATACCTACCTGCCTGAAAGGACAGGGATAGTAATCAACAAACAGTGGATAGTTCAAAGAAGAGAACACACCTACCTTAGTTCCTCCCAACTGCCTAACGATATCAGAACCCCAACCACCAGGAGGAGATATAATAACAGTTGTTCTCAAGTTTCCGTCACCTTCTGGATTCAATCCATTCACTCCTAAGTCCAAATCAACAAGAGACTGATAAACATTTCCACTTGTGAATTCAAGAGTTCCAAAGGTATATCCAGAACCATTTCTAACCACCTCAATCTTAGTGACTACAGAGCCATCAATATAAACTTTAGCAACTGCTCCAGTGCCATCTCCTTCTATGTGTGCATAATAGGAAGAAATTTGATTTGTAGCGCCTGCTGGGTTGATTGTGAATAAGTATCCACCGTTATCTATCATTACAGTATAAACCGCTCCGTCTACCTGAGTGTTGCCATTTGTCACTGAAATTGGCATTAAGTTATTGGTTGAGCGAGTCGTAAGAGTGTCGTCAAGGATGTTATAAATTCTCAACCACTGATAACCATCAGAAGTGTAGAACGCATCATTGCCATCCACCAGAGGCTCTACAGTTGATGTTGTATTGTTATTGTTATCTAAACACACATAAACACTGTTCTGACTGTTCAGAACAAAGAACCTACTATCATACAGATTGCTTGCACCAGTAAACGATCTATTCACTGGAGTGTAGTTGTGTTGATATCTATCAAAAGTAATTCCACTAGACCATTTAACTTTTGGAATCATATGATAGCTGTCATTTGTGTTGATTCTATTCAACGCAAACATATCATCATATGTCCTATAGAACTCTCTATTGTTGTTCTGTGGTGGTGTGGGTAGGTTATCATCAGCCCAAGATTGAACCCTACCAACAAACACATAACTGTTTGCAGTCGTTCCTGTATTGAACGACCCAATCAGGTTCTTGGCGTTCTTAATTCTTAGGTCGTTGGTATTAACAGTTGCCATCTTAGATTGACTTTATTGTTATTTATCAGGAGACTTGAACGGGACTAATATAAACATCTTCTGCCTCAAAAGAAATATCAACTGATTTGTTAACATCTAGTTCAGAGAACATAATAAATCCAGCTGGATGAGCGATGTCATTTACCAGTGTCTCATACTGAACCTTAGGAAGAGGAGAGGAAATACTGTAAGAGAACCATTGATAGTAATAAGAATCCTGAACACGAGCGTATTCAGTACCTATCATTGAAGTCTGATTGATAAACTTCCCATCAGGTTCTGAAGTTCCGTTGACAACGATTCTACAATCTGCCTCTCCTGGAATTCTAACTAAACCATAAACTCCTAATTCATCATAGATGTTTTCATTTGCTCTAATAATCCCATTCACTTTCTCCAAAGTAATCTGTTGAATCTTGGGATCATAAGAAACTACTGTTGCTGTTACTTGTTTGTTGGTTTCAGTTCCTTGATAAACTGTAGATCCTTCAACAAATGTTCCTGTTGGTCCACTTACAATAACTCTTGTGAGAATCTGAAGTTCTGGTTTAATTGAAGAATCTGTAGATACCTTCTTGCCTGGATCAACTACATTCATAGAAGTAATTTTGCCAATTTCTTGTGTAAGAGAAATATACTTACCGGACTCCTCGACCAACACCAAAGCTGGTTGCTTATATCCAGATCCACCAGATGTTACTTCAATTTTAGTAACAATTTTATTTTCCACAGTAGCTATTCCAGTTGCTCCAGTTCCAGATCCCTGCAAATCATAAAAAATAACTGTTGGGTCTACATATCGAGCGCCACCTCCTAAAACATCAACACTGTCAACCGAAGTACCAGAAAGAGAAACTGTAGTAATTGCCCTGTCTCCTTCTTTCTTGTACAACCCAACAGCAGGAGGAATCTCAGTATAATCAACACCAGCAGAGCTAACTACAACTCTGGCTGGTTTGTTAATAGCCTTTTGACCTCTTGTTATGTAAGTTACATTATCATTATCTTGTCCGTGAACTTCTGAGGTGTAAAGGTAGAACACTTGATTGGATATTTCATTGCCAAGAATGGGTGTTGGTACTTCCGAATAGTTATATCCACCAGATAGAAGCTCCACGCTCTTCACATATCCACCATCGGCTTGAGAACTAACGATTGCTCTACCAAAAGCAGACTGTCCACCACCACCAGTGAAAGAGATAATAAAATCATTTCTGTAGAACTTACCAGGTGAGATAAGATTCAGTTTGGCAACTTGACCTTCTTCATTAATAGCGACAGACACTTGTGCTGCAACCACTCTACCTGCAGAAACTACTACATGTAATCCATTAACTTCTGGGAAATCTGAACCGGACATATAAACTAAATCACCAGAAGATAAGTTGTGAGGTACATCCGTATTAACAACATAAAGTGCTTTAGTTTTATTAATAGCTAAAGTGCCATTTGGAAGATCGATTGCATTTCCTTCGAATCCACGAATGAACTCGCTATTGTTTCTGTCATCGGGACCCAATATTGAGCATATTGATTGCTCAGTAAGTTCAGGAACACCAGGTGCACCCGTTTGGAATTCCACGTAATCTCCAGGAATAAAGAAGTCCAAATCGACAAACCAAAGAAGTTTCTGCTTTGCCAACTCATCAATTTGACCAACAGGAGAAATGATGTCAGGACCAGGTCCAACTTCACCACCAGGAAACTTATCCATGGCATACTCACCAGTGATAGAACCAGAAGGGTTACATACAGTCCACTGTTCGGAATCTCCATCATTCCAATAAACATATAACTTACCTGTCTTTCTCGACCAGAACAAGTTACCCAATTCAAGAGGAGAACCATCTGGTTGATTTGCCGGTGCTGCATCAGCAATCATTGCTGATATCTCATTAGTATAGATGCTGGCACTTACTCCAGCAATCTGTTCTTCTGGATAAATCTGATCACTGGCATAAGAATCATCTAGATGTCCAATTGGTGCAATGCCAGCTGGATCAGTAATAACCCACTGACTGTTATTCTCTGCGTACACACCACTGGTTGTATAGTTCTGTAGTCCGTCTGTGTACCACAGGAACAGGGTTCCAGTCTCTTGTGACCACCACAGGTCACCCATCCTATTAGGAGACCCGTCTGCTCGCTGTGACGGAGCAGTGGTCGAGATGGTAATAGTGTTAGCTCCACCTGGTGCCAATACAACAGTGGATGGATTTTCTTGTGCTGTCACAAGTGCGCTATCACTCGCAAGACTGTAACTTGGAATGCCAAGGTTACCATAAGGTGTAGTGCCCAGAGGTTGAGTTACAACCCACTGAGAGCTGTCATTATCTTCATAATAGATAAACAGTCTACCATCATAAATCGACCACCAGAGGTCTCCTGGCTTCACATTATCACCACCAATACCAACGGTAGGTCTGTAATAAGATACAATCACATCATTGGGTGTGACCGAACCAAGAGGAGCAGTTCCAAGTAGTACGTTCTCTGGATTAGGTCCAGGTAGTCTTACTGGCTTGTAAAGGTTGTCATAGAAGGTAGGAACTAGAACTCCATCCTGATCTTTATTAGTATTCGCAGAAACCAGCCTAAGTGTAAATGTTTGAACGATAAGTTGCTTTGTTACTGGATCATAAGACTCCACAACTGCTTCGGCATCATTCCAAGTCTTAATTACTGTGTCGGGAACAAAAGTGAAAGATAACGTAGTGTTCATTGACAAATCAAGTCTCTGTCGATGAGAAATAAGATTAGTTGAAAGAATCTGACCACCAGAAGAAGTAATATTCTCTCCTTCAATCATAGTGACTAACCCAACCGCACCATTACCGGACTGCTCTGTATTATCATAATAAAGCAAATCTCCCACCATTGAGTTTGCTGGCAGTGCTTCTTCAATGACGATTGAAGAAATACCACCTTTTTCTACTGTAGAAATATTGACTTCAATATCTTCTTTTACATTAGTCAGATAAGGAGTTCTATATCTTTGAATCTTATCCGTATTGAAGTTTCTAGTTGGAGTATAAGGAGTAGAACCAAATCTAACTTTTTCTGGAGGATTAGTTCCAGCACTCCAATCAAGATACCACTCAACTGCATTGTTCTGATAGTTAGTTCCTAGGATATAAGGAAACGCTGGTGCACCGTTTTCCTCTATAGTGACAAAGTAAGCATAGATTCCAAGAGGGTACAACTCTTCAGGGAATTCGGGAGTATTACAAACTCTGCCATTGTTTCTATCGAGATAGTTAACATTTGCGATTGTGTTGTTGGTTTCAAAATCCAACCCATTTTCTGTGAGTAAATTTAAACCAGCATCTGTTAACAACTCAAATCCAAAGGATTCGATCTCCTCTTCTTGCCAAACAAAGTCTTCTGTGAATGTACCCATTGGATACACACCGTTTGTTGGATCATATGTTCCCACAGTTGGCGGAACGGTACCTATATTGTGAACTTCGCCACCAGGAAGAATATTGCTCCTGTCTGACTGTAAAGTATAGCCAGTTGTCATTGGAGTGATTCCAATATCATCATTTTTAGAGTTCTTATATCCATAAGGACCATAAATTGGATTTCCATCCAATGCCCAACCTAAAATAGGAGAATGTTGATTGCCATCGTCACCAAGAGTGTTTCTTAACTGAGTAGGAGAGCAGACATACCCATAAGTGCTTCTTTCCTCGTCCTCTGCAGGATTCTCATAAAGGAATCCGTTTCCTGAGTCGAAAGTCCAGGTACTGTTATTGATGACTTCTTGATATCTGTTAAACTGATAAAACTGAACAGTTGCAGAAACTTCTGCTCCAGATCCGATTGGAAATGGAACAATACTAGTTGTATTTGGATTATAATCAATTCCACTATCAACAATCACCACCGCGGTGACCTTACCACCAGAAACAGTCGCAGTGAGCAGGGCTCCCTTGCCTCTGTTAGAGGAATCAACAACAGATAGGACTGGAACATCGTTATAGTAGTCACCGCCTGTTGTGACCCTCACAGAAGCGATACGTCCGTAAATATCAAAGGTGATTTCAAAAGTTGCACCTTCTCCACTACTAATTCTAGTGATTGGATTCTCTGTATAGTAATCTCCAGGAAGAACAGAGGTTGATGCAACCACTTCAGTGATTCTTCCATTAACTACAGTTGCTTTTGCCTCAGAACGAGCTGGTTCAATCACAACAGTAGGATTGACGTATCCAGAACCTTCTAGGCTAACTTTAAAATTAGCAATGTCACCTTGTATGACTTTTCGTGGAGATGCGTCACTGTAAGCCGCCACGCCGTCCACAAAGACTCCAATCTGATTGGTTCCCTTGTCCATTTGATCGGCAGGTTTGATTTCTCTTTCTAGAGGAATACCATAAACTATAGGACTCGCAATCAGGTTGGGTCCAATGGAATCATCAGTACTAAACTGTCCAATTGTATAATAAGGAAATCCAGAAGTGCCAACTAGAGCAAACTCATCATTAAAATAAGCAGAGTTGATGCCTGCAGTGAAATGACTCACATTTGTCATTGCTGGTGGCAATGCTGCTTGAGTTACTGTCTTCTCATCATAGTTTTCAATAAGAGATACAAGAATGGGTTGCCTCGGATCAATAGCACCAGGACCGTTTACATAAACTGAATCGGAAGTCTTATGAAGCAGTCCACCATCAATAACGTTTACCTTTTCAGCGAGTCCTAAGACCCAACAATATGTTTCATACTTGACTTCATCTAAGGTTATCTCTCCCCTAATAATTCTTGAGCCAAATATCTTATCTGAAGCGTAATGTGGAGATTGTATTCCAATGTATCCACGCTTACAACCAAAGAACTGATTTAATGACTTAGAGGTGTAAGAAACTCCTTCTGTTCCAATATAAACCACTCCAGAAGATGGAAAACTAATAGTTGTCTCTACTGTTATTGTTTCTTCAGTTGCAGTAACATCTCGTGTAAGAATTGTGTTGCCACTGGGAAGAACATTACCAGAAAGCGAGTCTTTTTGAAGAGTTAACTCATATTGAATATCATCTTCGAAGACATAAGAAAAAACATACTCACAAACAGCTGTTGCAAGGATAGAGTCATCTTCTTCATGTCCCTCTTTATAATAAGTCAACTTACAGTTGATAAATTTGTCAGGAGGAAGTATTTTTGCTGACGAAGGACATAGATTAACTGGAATTGGGAGAACTCTAAGAATTTCTGCCTCAATCCAAGTAGACTTGGAAGGAGTAATCATCCGGTCGCCAGGATAAGTTACATCTACATCATTTTCAGCGAATAAAATCTTGAATAACGACTCAATGCCAAGTTTCGATCCCTTTGATTGGAAAAACTCTCTAATATTCTCTAAAAGTGTCGCATTATTAATTTCTGGAGAGACACGAGAAGGAATAATACCAGGAACATAACTTTCATAGATGGTTTCAAGCATTGAAACCAAAAATAAGACAGAAATGTTGTCAACTATAGATTGTGAATTATGAGCAGCAGCCGTTGTGTCTTGATAAGTGCCTTTTGAGGTAAAAGTAGGTAAAATAACTGTTCCTGATGCTCCTCTTTGGAGTTCAGAAAACACATTTCCTGTTTTTAGACGATATAGAATAATTTCATCATCAATATACAGAACACCGTTCTCTTCTGGGAATCCATACCCATCTTCGAGCTCTAATTCGGTGTCAGTCGCTGAAATATTCTTTGCGAGAACACCTTCCTGGACAATTTTGTTTTTATAAGTGTTAAAATCACGATATCTGTTAAGATCTTGTAACAAATTCTGAGAAAAGCCAACACGCTCTTCACTTTCATCTGATTTCGTCATAAAGTTGACGAATTCAGTGTAAGTTTCTGTAATATATCCAGGTAAAATGCTATCTACCTGAGAAGAGGGGGTTACGATTGTATTAACTGTCATGAGCTTAGTACGTTAGTGTCGATAACAGCTGAAATCCTAGAGTTTTCAACATCTAAGTCCAGATAAACTGATTTTTTAGCCACCACATCCTGTCCTAAAGGAAAAGCACGAATGTGAATCTCGTTTCCTGGCAAAACAGTACTTGTAAATGTAACAGCAGTAACATATCCTATCATTATTTCTCCTTTTATGTAATCAATCGTTCCAAATTCGAAATCTGCAATGATTTTCGTTCCCACAGAGTCAAAATAATAGGTTTGAATGTTTCCAACCCCATCATCTTCAAAATAATATGTCGTTGTGTCATTTAAAACAGTAAATCCACTAGATGCAACAGATGATACTCCAGCCACAAACTGCAAACCCTGTTCAAAACAGATTTCATACGATGCAGGAGTGTTAATTACAGCCTGAATCTGTTTTCTCATCTTAACTGATGTTAAGTTTCTTGTAATTGAAGAATCTGCGGCATCAATTGCTGACACAATTCTTGAAAAACGAGCAGCTCCACCAAATTTATCGATGGTTCCCGAAACTGCGGTGCTGTCCAGAGTGGATTTTACTGCAGAAATGATTCCTGAGTTATCTTTTATCGTTCTTTTGTCATCATAGAAGACCGTAGTGTCTAATTCTAGGTAAAGAATCTCAGGATCAGTGATAACTACCTCAACTGAAGACACTCTATAGTCATTTAGAGAATCAATAATTGAAGTTTTTGTTGCATTTGAAAGAGTTTGTCCTGTGTTTGGTTTAATTGCAACAAAAACTCTTCCATATTCTGGAATATCAAGCTCCTGTCCTCCATAAACATATACATCACTAGCAGCTGGATAAATTTGTTGAATTATTGTCCTGTAATCATTGTTAGTAACAGCTCTATTCTGTGCTGCATAGAACTTTGGAGCTCGAAATTTGATTTCTTCTACACTTTCAATCTGCGATCCTCCATCTGTAACACTCGCAGATATAATACGAGCCGTTTGATTCAGAGAAGTTGCAAAATCACCAGCAGATGTTAACGTTCTTCCAGTGAATATAAAATTAGAATCTGATGCAATGCCGTTTGCTCGACTTCCATTACTCACAAGATAGCTGACAAATATCTTTGCTCCATTCTGAAGCTTCTTTCCGAAGTATCCATCACCAAATGTTAGTTCATAATATTGTTCATTTGCTTCTTCTATCCAATACACTGCACTTTCTGCAGTTGTTGTGACTAAACTATTGGCTTGCCTAAAAAATGTTCTTGCTTCTTGATTGGGATTCTCTTGTACTTCAACACGAATCAATGAAGTATCGATGTTCTGATTCTCTAAAACAAACTTTTGATTGTAGTTTGCAGTATCTACAGTGAACTCAGCTTCCAAATATGAACCTTCATAGACAGTTACGTTATTAAAAGTACAAAGTCCTGTAGAATTTACAGGCGCTGATTGAACGTCTACAACATTAAAGATATAACTACTATTTCCAGTTGCAGTCGTGAAGATCATTCCTGGCATTACATCTAGAAATAAAGGAAATCCAGCTGGAAAATCTGTTGTCGTCAACTGAAATGTGAAGGTTACTTCACTCTGTGCTGCCCTTGATGAACTAGGAGTATAACCAACCGATCTCGCGTTCGCAACCACATTATTTCGTAAAGTTGCTGATGATAAGAAACTCTCATTCGCAATCATGTTAGTTGAATAAGCATTCAACTGTGACTGATAAGCAATCAAGTTTAGAATAACCTGCAAGTTACTTCCAGAAAAATCATAATCAGTAAATTGTTTCGTGCTCTTGAGATAATTGACAAGGTTCAGTTTTATCTGATCAAAGTCAACTTCTGTTAATTGGATAGCTCCAGCCACTTAGTATTCCCACTGCTTTCAGTTATTTATAACCTATCTCGTAGGCGTTAATATCTGCTGCAATACAATTCTCTTGACACTACCAATAATACGATACTTCACTGTTACTTCATAAGTATTGGAATCTATATCAGAAGTAACAGTGACTCCAAGATCATCTTGCATAAACAATTCGTCTGCTCTTGAAAAGTCTACCTTCTGATATTCAGAAACAGTTAACTCAGATTCACTAGGTTGATCAAATGTTACCCTTGGTTCACAAAAGATAATAGCTCTCTCAATCTCTTGAGATAACAAAGCACCAGTTGCTTCATCTACTAACTCAAACAAATATCTCGTTGCATTACTACCAATATCACGATTGAATGGAACTTCTAATGGTAAGAACATCACAATGTTCTTGATTGCATTATTAATAGCTCTCTCATTCTTTAATGTGGTGATATCATTTGTTAACGGAGAAGGATTGAAAGCTAGTGACAGATCAACATATGTCTTGTCCTTCTTGTTAAGTAGAGTATCAGAATACATTAAAAAAGGAGCAGTTACGCTCCTATTTATTATTCTTCTAGAAAGGATTTGATATAAGCCTCTCGTTGTTCTTTTCTTAACGATTCAGGTATCTTAGCATTCGCTGCCGAACGCCACATCTGATCCTGAGCTCTTCTCTCAGGAATGATGTCCTCATCAAACTCATCCTCTTGAAAGTTTGTCTCCTGTAAGAACTTACGATCAGCCACGTCCTTGTCCCCGATAACGTTTCTTCTGAGAAGAGTTACTCCTCTTTGAATATTTAGTGTTCTTAGAACACCCCTGATAGGTCTTCTTATTAGTAGGAAGAATCTGTAACTCCCCAGTCTTTGTGTAGATAACAGCCATTAGTCTTTTTCCTCTAGTTTAATAACGCGCTCAGTTAAGTCACGCACTGCAATAATAATCTCATCTAATACATCAGTGATATTCTGATGTATCTCTGCTCCAGGTTGACGATACATTAACTCAACCTTCTCCTGTTCCTCATCCACGTTTAGACTCCGCTACTGTGGGAACTTGTCCCGTCCATATAGCAGGAATAAGAACTGTTCGTGCTGCCTCTGGTCCAAACCGAAGCCACATCTCATAAAAACTATCCCATACTGGCTTGAGCCCAGGATACTGCTTTATATTCTCCAAGGTGAGCACTGAAAGTTCCTCTTTGAGTTCCTCTACAGTGCCCGTATAAACCTTTTCGAGATTGTATTGTTGCTGAATCATTTAGAAGTAAATAGCCACTCCTATATTATAACACATCAGTTGGTAGTGTTATAACCCTCTCCTTTCTGTGTACCAGGATTCTTACCGGTCTTTAACCCAGCAGAACTCTTCCCTGCACGGTGATCTGTCTGAGCCTTAGCTTGCGCCTTAGTCTCAACAGGATGTGCAGGACCCATCTCAGCAATCATTGACTCCTCAATAGTAGCAAGGAATCCATCAGAAATATGAGTGTGAAGAATCTCAGCAGACACCTCGTTAGAAGCATAACCTTCACTGACAAGATACTCAACCACCATATCCTTAGTGATCGATACCTCTTCCTTTGCCATGACTGCCTTCCGACCCTTAGGATCCTTTATTGCAATACGACGCTGCATCTGCTTATTAGCACCTGCTTCATCACCAGCTCTTACAGCCTGTTGCTCCTTACCATAAGCCTTATTGGCTTGACGGCCCATCTTCTCAGTGGGTAAAGGCTTATAACCTTCCTCTACTTCCTCCTTATCGCCCTTCTCTTTTAATGCTTTCTTCATTGCTTCCTTCTTGTCACCATCCTTATCAAAGTCCAAATAATCAGGCTTTGAACCCTTAGACTCCTTCTTGTCCTCTTCTTCCTTCTTCTCTACTAATCCACTAATACCAAAGCCAGGGCCACTATACTGTGCACCCATCATTCCCAATGCTCGGGAATACATTGCCATCCGTTGATTGTTTTCCATTACAGTGTTACCAGTTTCTTGGTTATTTAGTTCCTCTCCCATTGAACCACCACCATCACTACCACTAGCAGTCTCTACCTCTTCCTTCCCTTCCTCTTCCTTATCCTCATCGCTCAAATAACGACCCGTTTTTTTCGCTTTCTTCCCTGCCTTATCAACCTTCTTCTTCATCTCCTCTGGATTACTAGCATCCTTTCCCTCTACCATTGATGCAGCAGCTCTTCTTGCTGCTCTATTCCCATCACCCCGATCAGCATCATCACCACCAGTTCCAGATACTTTTGTTCTTCCCTTGTTTCCACCGCCACCTCTACTAATTGGTGCCTTATAACCACCCTCTACTCCGGTTCCTTCTCTCCCTCGCGCAACTCTATCTAACGCTACTCTCTCATCCCTAGTGGATTTTTTACGCCCTAACTCTTTCTTCTTTGCTTCCGCTCTATCTAATCTCGCACCAGTGAGCTCCTCACCTAACGCTTTCTCATAGGCATCAAACCTATTATACTGATAATCTCCACCAGACAATGAAATGCCCATTACACTTAACCTAACTTTTCTTTTATTTATAATACAGAGCATACCTCAGTGTTACTCTGCCTTATACCCTCTTCCTCAGAATTACGCTGCTACACTCTCCTTTTAAACTGATACTCAACCGGAGGTCTGACATTACCTACACTATAACCATGCTTCATGTTCTCCGAATGCGTGCACCACTCAAGGTTCTCTGCCATATTGTTAGTTCGCACACCGTCAATGTGATTGACTTCTCCCTTTCCCTCCGGGTTCTTGATATAAATCTCCGCTACCATTCGATGTACCTTCATTCTCCACCGTCGCCCCTCATGGTAGATCTTTACTCTCTTGTAGCCAGTATGCAAAAGCTCCTGACAAAGCTCTACCATCTCCCCCGACTTGGCGGAAAAAATTCTGGCATCCTCTGTAACCCAATACCCCCTAAACCTTGGATGTTCTCTCATACCTGCTCGGAAAAAATTTGTGCTTGGTTCATTCTTTGGTTCCTATATCCCTTTATAGCTTAACTATGGAAAGATACCCCCCTAACCCCCTAACCCCCATATAGTCTTCGACAACAGAATAGGGCCCTTAACATAAGTCGAGGACCCCTTAGTTTAGTTGCTATGTGCAGCTCTCCCGTGCCTTGCTATCTGTACAGCATCGCCAGTCCAGTTAGTACCACTTGTGGCGCTCACCCATTCTAGTTGACGAGTGTGGAGGTTGGAGCAACGAACGAAATGCATAATAA
>Ga0099797_100489_pt1 | contig 25523 bp, 25 predicted proteins | sample Uncmet_Sort48C_1_FD_89871 | JGI IMG/M metagenome (GOLD analysis project Ga0099797, IMG submission 89871) | Marine eukaryotic communities from CALCOFI LINE 67, Pacific Ocean - C012_Sort48C_1 | ecosystem: Environmental > Aquatic > Marine > Oceanic | place: Pacific Ocean: Monterey Bay | collected... | reverse complement strand
ACATGGACATGGTGGCCACAGTACTCCTCATGGAGCAGGACCATCACGCGGCTACAAGGATGTATACATTGGTTCTGAGCAAAAACAGTTTCCAGATGAATCGGCGCCCGACAATATTCGTTTCGATTGGAACGCCGGCTCCACAAACCAGCCGGATTGGCAGGCGTTTGAGAAAAATCATCAAGACATACTAAGGAACGCGTTTTTCAGGAATATGCATATGATGAAGATGTTTGTCAACAAGCAGGAATACGAAGTCGACCTGAAAAACATGACCCAGATGAACGTGAAAACAAAAAAGACTAGAGCGATACGAACAGTTCCACTTCATTCCAATGGAGATGGTGGTGGCTCGAGGAACAACAGCAAACGACCTTCTGGAACAACAGGTTCGCGAAGTCTGGAGTCCCGTTTTCAATGGGAGGAACGGGCAAGCAAATGGATCGACTTCGACCATGCTGCGGATACGGCGCTATGGACGGACTGGAAGAAAGGTTTGAAGTCGACTCGGGTGGTGATTATGGGCAAAACCTACGACATCGACTTCGACAAAATGACGCAGCTGAATTTGAAGACGAAAAAAAAGCGAAGTATTCGGATGAAAAAAGTTGCGGATAAAGGGTTAACTCCGGACCAAGATTACGCTGAGAATCAGGCGAAAGGACATCAGCAGGCAAACTTCATGGACGAAAATATGAACAAACAATATCGGACGAAAAACGGTCCTTCTCAAGCAGATCGCGACTTTTTCGGCCTCAACCCGGGCGAAGCCATGTTTCTGTTCCAGTTTTACCACGAGGGCGCGAACTCATCGAAGTGGTTAAATTATCCGAAGGCGGAACAAAAACATTTGACAGAAGCATGGAATTTGAAAAGGGAAGAGTGCATTCTCGGCGAAAACATCGTGGTTGATTTCAAAGACATGAAGGAAAATGGGGCTGTGCCGGTAAGGCGGATTGACAGTAGGAAAGTCAATAAGACGGTGAAACAGGCGCGACAGAACGTGCCGAGGGGCGCTGGGTATGGTGGAAACGGCCCCAATTCTTCTGATGCGACGTACAATTCTGGAGATTCTTTGCGCGAAACATTCGAGTGGTACGACCCAGAAGAAGACTGCTGGCGTCCATACATCCCTGCGGAAGACAAGACCCTGAAGAGCGCGTGGTTGGTCGGGCAGATGCAAGTGGCGTATCAGGCGAGAGGACAAAATTATGAAATCGATTTTTGTTTGATGCGGCAGAAGAACGTTTCGACGGATGTGACGCGATCCATCAGAGCACCGGTGAAATTTGGCCCGTTTCGGAAACAGTCGAAACGACACGCCGAATACGACAACGCGGATTTCTTCTCGGATATGCGGCAGGAACGCGAAAGGGAGAGCGCAAGAGCGGACGAAAAAAGCTCTCCCAAATCACGTGAATGGCACAACGACATGTTCAACCAAGAAGGAGGGTTTGGAGGACGATTTCGGGCGAAGAATCGACGATTTAGTTCGCCAAATCCGACCGCTCCTGGCGGAGCTGGAGGAGTGAAATTCAACGTTGATGGTGCCCGATTTGAGAAGAAGAAGGACAATGTGGATGACATGTTCGAAGAAGCATTTGGAGACGCAGCGAATGATCCGTTTGATTTTTCGAACATAGGGCAAGATAAATATGCCGGGGGACCAGGTCCGGGGAATAATTTCGGACACAAAGGTAGTCCAGGAGGAAAAGGTGGACAGAAAGGCGCGGGTAAAGGTCATGGTAAGGCTCATGGACATGGACAGAAAGGACATGCTCACCAGAAAAAGCATGGTAAGTTCGGTGGCGGGAAAAACACAAATCGCGGTCCTGGTCCTGATTTTTTCTCCGGCAAAAAAGCCGGTGGCGCCGGCTTCGGCAATTTTGGGCCCGGAGATTTCGGCAACACCGCCAGATCCCATTTCGACAATGAGGAATCTTCCGACTCACAATCCGACAATCAAAATGACCATCCGAAAAAACCGACGCCGCTTCCGACCGAGCCGAAGATCGACACAGCCAAGGTGGACGCATTGACAAAAAAAGTCTACGAAGAACTCAAGGTGAATATTTCGAAACCTTTGAGCGAAAGAAAATCGATGATCAAGAAGATGCAGCTGCAGTATCATCCGGACAAGCATCCTAATGAAGAAGAAAAATATACGAAGGTATTCCAATTCTTAATGGATCACAAGGAATGGTTCTTGTTGGGAATGAGTGGTGGGAAGAAGAAATGAAGTGGTGGCTCTCCAGAAAGGGATCATAAAGTGAAGAAGACAAATAAAAAACTTCCTGCTGCGAAGAAAACAAAAGTCCTCTGTTGGGCCGGTCCGTATGCTTCCTGGTCACGTTTGCTACTTACTGAAGGTGAGTGGCAGTTACTTCTTTGACACAATGTTTGCTTAATCTGGTTCTTGTCGCTTGAATATCATTTTGTCCCTTCGTTTTCGAAAAGATTTTGAGAATACTGATTTGGAGAAGACCGTGGTCCGTGTTGATGGTCAACGTAATTCTGAGATTCATCATTCTGAGGGTCATTCTGAGTATTCATTTTGAAATGCTGAATTTGTCATCTTGTCGATTTTTGTTGCTCGCAAAAGCTATTGGTTTCTCTTGAGAGAGGACAGAGAGCACATCAATTGATGTGAGTCATAGTTGTTCATGTGAGCCTCCTTTACTGGTGGGATTCGCATTAAAATACTTGAAAAAAGTGTTCGTCAAAATCAATGCTGTCTTAATTGAAAAAATCCGAATCGATGAGGGTGTGATCGTTGATGTGATGGATGATAAGAAAGAGTGCAGTGTGATGGTAAAAAATAACACATCTCGCCTGAGAGTTTCGAGTTTCGCCATGGCAGAGTGAGCCTTGCATCGAGTTTGACGACAGTAACATCATAACCATCATCATCATCATCATCATCTGAGAGGTGCATTATTATGACGGGAGTCGGATGATAGCAGTGTCATCATCAGCTGAGAGGTGTATACGAGTCGGATGGAAGCAACATCGTCATCGTGTGGTCTGAGAGGTGCATTGACTTAATCTGAGAGGTGCATTGACTTAATCTGAGAGATGCATTGACTTAATCTGAGAGGTGCATTTTAGAATGTGAGAAGGCCACACTCCGAAATTCTAATATTTCTGAATTTATCCCAATTCTTGTCCCAATTTATCCCAATTTATAGAATTTGGAAAGCCTTGATTCTCAGAGAATCACGCAGTGTAAATTCAACAGTCTCAGAAAGTCACTAAGAGAGAAAAGACGATTTTGAATTTGAGAGAAACACGATTTAGAAAAATGGTCGTGGTAAAAAGGACTCTCTCAAAGCCAACGGCTTTGTATGTAGAAATTGAACCATGGATGGACATGGAGGAACCATGGATGGAACAAAGTAGAGTTCGACTCGCCGACTCCATGGATGGAAGTTCCACGAAAAGACGAAGGATTCACAAAAATGAGCCCGAATGTACAAGCTCAGACGAATCCATATATTCGGATATCATATCCGTCTATGCGGGCTCTGCTTCGGAGTCGGATAAGGAGGCGGTGATAGGAGAGAAACCGAAGAAAAAAGCAACGGATTTGGACCTCAAAAGGAGGCTGCTTGCGAAGCAGAAGAGGCGGAATCAAAAAGGTCACAAAATTCGGAAAGCAAAAAAGGCCTGGTATAGTGTCTTAGATTTCTCGTCTTTGTTTTTCCTCTTTTTTACTTTGCAAACTCCAGTCTCTTACTTTGTTTTTTGAAAAAACTTTTTCTGTGATTGGTGGTTAATTCGCTGTTCTTCTCTCTTCTGAATTCATATGAACGTAGTACTTACTTAACTTGTTCTCCATGCAAACTGAAAAAAAAAAAACAGATACGTCCGCCGTGGATGATCCATCAAGACACTCCGTGGAATTATGGGATGGTCTATTCGTATTTACAGTTACAAGGCGCCTAATTTAAAGAATAGGCTATGCAAAGCGGAGGGATGTAACACAAATGAATGCGATCCATGATGGGTCTCCTTTGCTTGGTTTTAGATTTATCTTTTGTGAAAAGAGACCGAAAATTGGCACTCCGGCGGTGCTCTGTTTAGCCGATCTAGATCAAATCTTTGCCATAAAGTGACAGATACTGTGTAGCAGAGCCACGTTGTGTTGTTTGGTCCGAAATTTTCGCGTTGTGTAGCTGATCTAGATGAAATTCTTGCCGTAAAGTGATAGATGCCGTTTCGTTAATTTGTCCCTTTTGATGCTATTCGAATCGTCAGATTCGTCTTCGTACATTAGCAACGTGTGATGCAATTTTCAGAGCTGGACGATTTACGATGATTGCGCAATTTGAATATTCTTGCTTTCGATGATGGAACTCCGAATTGTAATGAACATGCCACCGCAGAAATTGAGAATGTATCTGTCATTAAGCTGTTTCGAATCGTGACCCTGTAAGTGATTCGGGCCCGGGCCGCTTTAAGCGTTTGAAATTTAATTGAAGTTATTCATGATATTGATATTTAGCCGATCTAGATCAAATCTTTGCCATAAAGTGACAGATACTGTGTAGCAGAGCCACGTTGTGTTGTTTGGTCCGAAATTTTCGCGTTGTGTAGCTGATCTAGATGAAATTCTTGCCGTAAAGTGATAGATGCCGTTTCGTTAATTTGTCCCTTTTGATGCTATTCGAATCGTCAGATTCGTCTTCGTACATTAGCAACGTGTGATGCAATTTTCAGAGCTGGACGATTTACGATGATTGCGCAATTTGAATATTCTTGCTTTCGATGATGGAACTCCGAATTGTAATGAACATGCCACCGCAGAAATTGAGAATGTATCTGTCATTAAGCTGTTTCGAATCGTGACCCTGTAAGTGATTCGGGCCCGGGCCGCTTTAAGCGTTTGAAATTTAATTGAAGTTATTCATGATATTGATATTTAGCCGATCTAGATCAAATTTTTGACATAAAGTGACAGATATTGTGTAGCAGAGCTACGTTGAATTATTCGAAGATAATATTGAGCTTGCTGTTTTCGCTCCCAGACCATGGCATGTTGGGGCGGGGGTAATGTGACGCTGTTGAGTTCTCATTCATCGTTTCGTGAGTGTCAGTGAAGTGGGTGAGGGTATCCGAGGGCTGACGGCCATAGAAAATGAAAAAGGAACCAACGATGACGAGAGGTTTCGTCAATTCGCCTGAGAGGAGACTGAGTTGTATGGATTCGAGAGTGTAAGTCAATCGCTTCACAGTCAGAAGGATTCATATTCAAGAGGAATTTATTAAAGTAGAGATTCTTAAGAGATCGCTCTTGCTCTTCGAGCCTCTTTCTTCCGAATCCACAACGATTTTCATGAACTGAACAAACACTCTCAAAATCGCAAAACACGTCTAGTTTTCTTTGCTTCAGGATGAAGCAGTGATTGACAGTGATGGAGTCAGTTCTCATGGGGAGCAGTGTAAAAGCCGTTGGCAGTGACGTCACATATATTTTTATATCTAAGAATCTGGCTTCCTTGCAGCTGTACAATGTTTCCCTTGTCCAATTCATGATTGAGATTGGTTGTTTCAAAAAATGTAGCAAAAAACATGTTGGCGTGAAGTGATTGTCGACTCTGGGCGAGTCGTTACCATCACCGCGGAAATTTGAGTTTCCTCCTTCATATCAATGAAGTTTTCGGGCTGTGTGATTTCATTTGTGTCCACCTCTACAGCATTCGCGATTAAAGATTTGAATGCTGTGTATTATGACTAAGGCCTATTTTGAAATTGTTATATGATCCATCTTATGCGTGACCGTCAAGGAAGTTATCTGGTGTTGCCGATCACGTAATGTCTATACACGTGACACTGCCTATTTTTCTTCACAGATATAATATTGTCAAACAGTCTTGCAGCATTACCAGCGCCCTCCTTCATATCAATGAAGTTTTCGGGCTGTGTGATTTCATTTGTGTCCACCTCTACAGCATTCGCGATTAAAGATTTGAATGCTGTGCATTATGACTAAGGCCTATTTTGAAATTGTTATATGATCCATGTTATGCGTGACCGTCAAGGAAGTTATCTGGTGTTGCCGATCACGTAATGTCTATACACACTGCCTATTTTTCTTCACAGATATTGTCAAACAGTCTTGCAGCATTACCAGCGCCCTCCTTCATATCAGTGAAGTTTTCGGGCTGTGTGATTTCATTTGTATCCACCGCTACAGCATTCGCGATTAAAGATTTGAACGCTGTGCATTATGACTATTAGAAGGCCTATTTTGTTATATGATCCAGGTTATGCGTCAAGGAAGTTATCTGGTGTTGCCGATCACGTAACGACATCTATACACACTGCCTATTTTTCTTCACAGATATATTATTGTCAAACAGTCTTGCAGCATTACCAGCGCCCTCCTTCATATCAATGAAGTTTTCGGGCTGTGTGATTTCATTTGTGTCCATCTTTAGAGGCTTTCAGTTTGTGATTTGAGTGCTGTATTTTGTGATTTGTGAATACTAGTCCATTTATATAACCGTCTATCGTTGTTCGATTTTTTTATGGATACCATCTTCTTTGCAATATTGCAGGATGATTCAAGGGGAGTCATGGAGGTCCGACGGTTGCCCGAGTCAGCAACCAAAGTCAGAGGCAATAATATATTATCACCTCGTTGCGTCTCAATAACAGTTCGAGAGCATTTTTCATCGTGAGAGTTTTCCAGTCCAGAACAGAGATCCCTTGGGTAAGAGAACCACGATGCAGCCGTCTTGGGTGCGAGCGAGTGAGGATTGCCATTCTTTTTTCAGACAATAATATCACATCACGTATCTTGTCCTCAAAACAAAAAAAACAAAAAACTGACGAAAATCGCATTGCAGTATCCCCGTAGTATTGATTTTGTGCGATGGTCACAGGATCTTGACAGTGACTGCATCGCTCAAGGCTGCCAAAAATTTCTTCTGAGGCTATGAGCAGACACAAGAGAGAGTGTGCACGATTTTGGATCTGTATTAACATAAATTGGAAGAAGCTACAACAATGTCTTTGGTGTATGCCCCCCTGGACTTCGACGAGTTTTGGTCACCTTTGTATTCACCCACATCAAACCAAGTTTTTGGCTGTATTCATGCGTTCCTATGGGGCAATTTGCATCGCGAATGCGTGCCTGGCATGGAATGACGATCGGATGCCCCGGCACACACATTGCGGGGACGGAAGGACCAGGTAATGTATCTCTGCTGTACGCGCTAATGGTCACGAAATGTTTTCTGTCTTGAAGTGATTTTAGGTTTTATCGGGTCATAATTATTTTATGTTTTACCAAATTATCTCTCTGGTTACGTAGGCCTTGATGATCATGAAACGCATTCTGCATCACAATGATTTTAGGTTTTATCAGAACGCTTCAGCTGTCGGCGTTAGTTATCACGAAATGTCTTCTGTCTTGAAGTGGTTTTAGGTTTTATCGGGTCATAATTATTTTATGTTTTACCAAATTAGCTCTCTGGTTACGTAGGCCTTGATGATCATGAAAGTTACACGTATTCTGTATCGTAATGATTTTCATTTTTGCATTTCAGATATTGATGAATGATTGGACCAGTTATGTCTCAGGATAATATATCAGTACACAAAAATGCCTTGTAGCCGAGCTCTCGATGATCATATATTATTTCCCAGTTTCGTTATATCATTGTTTCCAGGACCGTGAGTCGTTGTTTGACTTTTTTCTGAGTCTCGTTTTCGTTCTAACAGGACGATTGGTGTTACGGAGATCCCATGGTTGCTCGAGTCAGCAACTAAATTGAGACGCAGTATCCCCATTTTGCGTCTCAATTGAATGCTCAAGAGCATAAATTTTTTCATCGTGAGGGCTTTTGAGTGCAGAACGGATTCGAGGTCCCCCAGACAAAAGACAACCCGAGAGGCAGTTTCATTTGATGTAAATGAGTGAGGATCGCCAATTTTTTTTCTCGATTAAAATTTCATGTTTCAGATTGGTCCTCAAAAAAACAAAAAACTGACGAAAATCGCATTGCAGTATCCCCGTAGTATTGATTTTGTGCGAGGGTCAAAGGGTCTTGATAGTGACGACATTTCTCAAAGCTGTCAAAAATCCCCCCGTAGGCTGTGAGCAGGCACAAAAGAGAGTGTACACAATTTTGGTTCTGTATCACCATAAATTGGAAGGAGCTGCAACAATGTCTTTGGAGTGTTTCCCCCAGGACTCAAACGAGTTTTGTTCATGTTTGTATTCACCCACATCAAACCAAGTTTTGGGCTGCCTGTATGCGATTGTGTAATAATGTAGCGTCTCTCCTACCCGGGATACGCGATTGACATAGTGCTGCCAGCAGGTTCGTACGAGTGTTGGTGCGCCTTTAAGTGTAGAAGAGCTGACGGGTGACGGTCAGCCGAATGCAAAAGCGGTCGAGGAAACCAAGCCGAACGCTGCAGACGGTATACACTCTGTTGCGCATTTTGCTCTTTTTTTTCTTTGGAATGGTGTTTGATTCGATGTTATCTCTTCCGAATTCATACGCATACCATATTTGACTTGTTCTCCTCCCTCTAGCCAAGATTCATTGACAGCGTCTTTTGTCAAATGAAAACTCAGCCAATCCAAACAAGCGATTTGCAAACTAAAAAAAATCAGTTATACTACGTACATCGGAAGATGGATTTCGTGACACCAGGTGGAGAGTTTCGGTGTCAAGTGACAGCGCCGTAGCATATGATTCGCAATGACCGCGACGCAGGAAAATAGCCTGGCTGTATCGTTATGCGCTTCCATTTTGTGACAGGTCTATTCAAGTTTTGCCGTGAAGAAAAGGGGGATCTTCATCGATGCGGATGACATGTCAAAAAGCTGCGTGGCAAGAAGTTAACGTTCCAGCAGGAGTTCTGCGATTGATCTCCAGGAAGTTATGGGATGGTCTATTCGTATCCACAGTTACAAGACGCCTAGAGTGCAGGCTATGCAAAAGCTCGGAGGGACGGAACGCCAACGAATCAGATTTATGATGGGTCTCCTAAGTTTGCTTGGTTTTAAGTCTGTCTTGCATTCCGGCGGTGCTCTGTTCATGGCAGTGATTTGCTATCTAATATCTGTCATTTTTCATTCCAATCATGTGGCGATTGGTCTTTTGGAATTGTGCAGTTATCAGCACCTTACGAAATTTGCATTCGAATTTCGATACAAGTCTTCAAGCCTCTGGCTTCTCGTGATTCTCTACCTATCTACTCGCCGTATACTACACATGACCACCAGTATCTTGATCAAGTTTAAGTCAATCATAATGTCTTTGCTCATTGTTGCAGTTTTATGGATTTTACGAAAAAGCAATCGTGTTTCGAATTTTGCCAGCGTTTTATGTTATGCATTTTATAGCTCCACGGATTCGAAATCTCTTGTCAAAAATTGCTCTAGACTAGTCGTGATTTATCAAGTCTTCAAGTTTCTATATCTATTCGCCGTATACCACACATCACCAGTATCTTGATGAAGTCGAAGTTTAAGTTAATCATAATGTCTTTGTTCATTGTTGCAGTTTGATGGCCTTGGATTTTATGAGAAAGCAATGTTTCGAGTTTTACCAGCGTTCTATGTTATTCATTTTGTAGCTCCACGGATTCGAAATCTTTTGTCAAAAATTGGTCTAGACTAGTAGTGTTTTATCAAGTATTCGACGGTATTGATTGCAGTTTTGTGCATCTCTGTTCGACTTTTTTGTGAATGTCGTTTTCGTCCTAACCGAGATCCAATGTTTGCTCGAGACAGCAACTAAATTCAGACGCAATATCCCCATTTTGCGTCTCAATTGAATGTTCAAGAGCATACATTTTCTCATCGTGAGAGCTTTTGAGTCCAGAACGGAGGCCCCTTAGACAAGAGAGAGACCACAACGCAGTCGTATTGCTGCTGCTGCGAGCGTTATGAGTGAGGATCGCTAATGTTTCTGCTGATTTGATTTGACGAGTCTCTTTCCGAAACAAAACTGACAAAAAATGCATTGCAGTATCCATGTATTTGCGAAGTCATGTGAAAGTCGGGCCAAACGAGCTTCGACGCAGTACTGGTTTGGTAGCAGTGCTCAACGATGATAACGCCCATCCATGAGCGATGGATGTGGAAAGTGTGGGTGAGTTTGGTTCTGTAACATAAATTGGATCAGTCTGCAGATGTCCCTCGAATGTGTGCAATGCCCTTGGATTGAAACGGATTTTGGTTGTCCTTGTACTCGTCAACGTCAAACCAAGTTTTGGGTTACCTGTAAACGAAATGGCGGCTGTCTTACACAGCCAGCATGAGTATCTGCGGAGCAACAAAGCGCCACAGAGAAAGCAGACACATTCGCAATGAACGACGCCGATCGGGAGAGCAACGGGACATGAAGCACGCTGAGGCCTGGCGCAGTATTTACGTTTCGCGCTGTTATGGAAGTTTTTCCCAGAAGCACCCCTCATGGCGAAAAACGTCCCTCGATGACAGTCGGCGGATACTCATTTGTTGTCATTGCGATATACCTCAGGCATGTATTGACGAATGACGTGTAGATGCTGAAGACTCCGACGCCACGTAATTGCTGCCCAAGTGACCATCTGAATCCTGTCACTTTTTATGGCATTTTTTGCACTTCTTACACGGTACAAAAGTGGCGATCACGTGGCGACGGCGCGCCTTGGCTTTCTGTAACCGGACGAGCATCATCATGCCAGCCAGACCCCGGCCCAAACAGCGGGGCCATATGATACCCAGGCCATGCCTGCGCTGGTTCGTAACGGCTGCGGCGTTCCTTTCTTCGTTTTATAAATTATTGATGGTTTTACTATTGGCCTCGGCTTTTTCGGAATTCGGGCCGCTTTCTTCTCTTTTTTTCGGTTGCATCGAGTTAATTAGATGGGTCCGGCGATATGGATCACAATGATCGGCGATCTTCCTGAATCTGCCCGGCCCAACAGACATGAAGCTGGCTACGGAGCGCGGGAGTCCCCATTGGGGCAGCCTACGAGACGCCATGTCTTGTGTTGATGGTCAGGAGAGAGTCTGAATATGATTCCGAAGATTCCGATTCGATAGCATCTGTACAGAGTGGAAGCGCAAGCCTCTCAGATGCCGAGGCGGTAATTTTTACCAGTCCTAGGATGCGCGGACGAAAGGTAGATATCTTTTTTTTCTGTGAATGATGCTTGACTCGTTGTCTCTTTTGAATTCATAGGAACACAATACTGAACTTTTTCACATCTTGTGTACATGCTTGAATTCACCAATAGCATACTTTCCAAATGACAACTCAAATAATTTGAAAACTCAACCATGGCAATGCTGAAAAAGAAACTTGGAAAACAAAAAAAAAAAAAACAGATACGTACAGTGAAGAGCTTCGTCAAGGCAGAGAAGAGGAACAGTGGTCTTTATCGTTTCTCAAAGGACAAAGTGGCTTCGATGCCAAAACAGTGAAAAAAAAAGGACAAGTTGGCTGACTATTGTATTTTGGCTATTTGTGATGGACCGACTGTTGGTCGGCGGCAATCTTGGCTGGCAATATGAATTGATTCGAATTCAAAAAAATAACCGCTGTGAAGTATGCCATTCTTCGTGTGGCAATATTTTGTCAATTGATTACAGCCTCAGGAAAAGCGTCATCATTTGTCAGTATTGCTTTTGCTTGGTCATTGTCCCTGGGCTTCTTTATTGAATCGTTCGGCTTTCAGGTTTCATATGAAGGTTTTCCCAGGTCTATTCAAGTTTTGCCGTGAAGATTAGTTTTCATTTTCTGGGTGTGAAAAGGTGTGAAAATTCGTATTATGATTGAGGTTATTTCCGGTCGTGTTTCGTATCAAGTAAGTTTCATTCATGCCTAAGTATTTATCGGGGTCATTCGTATCATTTGCAGTCAAGCTGCAGCTATGTCAATGAACATGTTATATGACTATCGCCGAAATGCACATTGTACCAGGATCCGATCATGTCTATTCAAGTTTTGCCGTGAAGATTAGTTTTCATTTTCTGGGTGTGAAAAGGTGTGAAAATTCGTATTATGATTGAGGTTAGTATTTCGGTCGTGTTTCGTATCAAGTAAGTTTCATTCATGCCTAAGTATTTATCGGGGTCATTCGTATCATTTGCAGTCAAGCTGCAGCTATGTCAATGAACATGTTATATGACTATCGCCGAAATGCACATTGTACCAGGATCCGATCATGTCTATTCAAGTTTTGCCGTGAAGATTAGTTTTCATTTTCTGGATGTGAAAAGGTGTAAAAATTCGTATCATTATTGAGGTTAGTATTTCGGTTGTGTTTCGTATCATTGTCTTCGGCCGAACTTTCAAACGGAAATTTTCGTATCTTTACGGTCATAATGTGATTTCTGGGAGGGAGTTTCAATTTATAATTGAGTCGAAGAGTCGTCTGAGGTGAGAATCACGATCCGAGTCCACCAGAAAGGGCCGGCTTAATTATCAGGCTCTGGAGGACCAAGAGGGGTTTTCAGTGGTGAGAGTTTTTCAGTCTGGAACGGAGGTCCCTTCGATAAGAGAGAGACCGCAACGCAGTCGTATTGGCGCTGCTGCGAGCGTCATGAGTGAGGAACACCAATTTTTCTCGATTTCATGTTCCAGATTTGTCCGCAAAAAAACAAAAAACTGACGAAAATTGCATTGTAGTATCCCCATAATATTGATTTTGTGCGATGGTCACAGGGTCTTGACAGTGACGGCATTGCCCAAAGCTGGCATAATTTCCCCCTGTAAGCAGACACACTAGAGAGTGTACACGATTTTGGTTCGGTATTAACATAAATGGGATGAGTCTGTAGCAACGTCTTTGGAGTATGTCCACTTGGATTTCGACGAGTTTTGGTCACCTTTGTATTCACCCACATCAAACCACGTTTTGGGTTGCCTGTATGCGTTTGTATGGAAAGTTGTGGTATCTCGGCCACCCGGCATACGCGATGGACACAGCGCAGCAGGCTCGTACATTGCAAGTCGGGGACCAGGCGCTCCTTTAAAATGTGTATCTCTTTTTTTTTCCATTTGAAGAGTAAATGAATTATGACACATACTTTGTTCCCACCAGCCGAGGAATCACACTGCGAGTAAGTTTCGTTTTGATTGCAAACTCACAAATCTAAAGAATTAACAAACTCAAAACCCCCCAGGTTCCGGCCAGGCGGCGAGACGGTAATATCTTGATACAAAAGCTGTGCAAAGGCGAAAAAGAATGCACATTCCTCAATGATGCTAAGGAATCCGAATGACGGTGCATGAGAATGACAACGTGGAGACATGTACTGGAGCAGCGGTCCACGGAAATACGTAAACAGTAATGCGGGCAGTTCTATTTCATGGTGAGGCAACATCTCCACTGTACGGGAATAGGTGAATGATCAAACGTTTACAACATTTAATATTAAGGTTGTGCGATTATTCCTGTTGCCTGTGCCTGAGCTCTCAAGTTTCTATTCATGTAAGAGATATTTCTAGAATTCCATATCAAGGACGTAGTTGAGCTTTCACGTTAAATTTCGACTTTCGAAATATTTATGAAATTCCATATCAAGGCCGTAGTTGAGCTGTCATGTTTCGACTGACGTAAGAGATATTCGGTATATTACAAGCTACATTGTTTTTAAGTATCTATATCTCCCTTTGTTATGATGTTATTGTAATGAATCTCACTTATTGTTGATGTGTATGTAGTCTTCGTTGTAGGTTGTTATTTCAGATGAAAATGAATAGCGAAATACCTTCCGTGAGTGAATGAGTGAATAAATGCGGCTGCCGAAATTATAAATGCCTTGTGGATGAAAGCCGTACAGAAGATGTGACCAGATCATGACGATTTCTATTTAAATTTGGTGTAAAAATTCGCAGCAGGAGATACGTGTTTCATTGACGCTCGGCCGTGGAGTCGTATCATAGGAGGCACGTGACTCAGTCTCTAATTCCACAGTGAAAATATTTTGCAAAGCGCGTGAATGCGAATGGTATGTGTTGCCTCGAGTGGTATTATCGTGTGCACACGATCTTCGGTCTATTTTTCCAGAGTGAAGAGGACATGCTGCCAAAGTCTAGTCGGCGGCGACTAAGTTTGAGCGCAAAAGGGAAATCCAAGCCCTGCGTGGTATCGATTCCGAATCCTTGGTGAGGAGGAGGTACATGGAGAAAGGGCTGGGCACATCCACGTAGGGCAGCGCAATTGTGAGATTGCCCAGCGGCAGCCAAGAGGAAAGGAGCGGCATTACCGACGGTATGCGCTGAAAACGAGACTGTCGGGGACCCGGGTTGGCCTGCGTTAAAGCGTTTTCTATGCGCTCTTTTTTTTGTGGAGCTCAGTACTCTGACAGCATGCATGATAGCGCGAAACTGCCGCGAGGGAAAACCAGGACGCGAGCGCTTTTTCTGCAGAGCTGTTTGTTTCTGTTAGTTCTATCCTGCGTTGGTCTTTTTGGATGTTCATGTTGACTTTCGGATTGCGAGTCGGATCCCTTCTTGTCGGATTGGGTATAGTAGGATCCCTTAGTGTCCAATTCGGGATACGAAGATCCCTTAGTGTCCGACTCTGGCGCAAAATTCCCGAAATCTTCAGACCCAAAATTGCCGAAGCCGCCGCGTCTTTTTTTTGCAGGCGGCGTGAATACATTATACTACCGCCTCAGCATCGGACAGCGAAGCGCTGCCATTATGGGCAGACGCAACACTGTCCGCGATGTTGGAGATGCTTTCAGATTCTGACTTTTGCCGCCGTCTTCGATCAAGTCCATATGATTCCTCATATTCTCGCGACTGTTTCGCGGCCGCTGGTCGTTGCCGAATTTCCGAAGACATACGATGCGGCGCCCGCGCCGGTTCGTAAATTATGGTTGCGGCGTCGATCTGTTCGTGTGCTGATTCTTTCAGCATCTTCTGCTTGGCAAGTAGCCTTCTTCTGAGATCCGAGTCGGTTCCTTTCTTCTTCGTTTTCTGGCCTATCGCCACCTCGTTATCAGACTCCGAAGCAGACCCCCCATATACGGACATGATTTCCGAGAGTGAGCCTGATTCTGAGCTGTGTCCGTTTGAGATTGACTCTGAGTCTGAACTTAGTCTAGAGGGTACATCGGAGCTTGGAGATCGTCGGGGGGCCGTTTCCTTCCCGTGATTGTGCGTTTTTTGAGAACAGTTCCCAGAACAGTAACTGAACCATGTTAGGTCTGAAAACTCTGACTCAGAGCGGGTTCAGAATCTGATATAGCAATATGACAGCGCGAAATTGCCGCGAGAGAAAACCAGGGCGTGAGGTGATGTCTCCGCGTTTTCTACTACAACAACTCCCGCTTCGCGCAGATGGAATCGATTCGGAATCATAAACCGACTCTATCGAGTCTATCGAGTCTGACTCTGAGTCGGAGGCGTCGGGATACGACTGACTCTGAGGTGATGCCAAAGTAGAACTTGAAGGGAAGGACTCGGGCGATGGGAATCAGATCATGGCGCGGCTCATATGATTTGGGAGCCTTATACGTGATGTCTTTGTCGGTGTTGGGATCACCTGGCCTTTCGTTGCATGTCTGTGTTAATATCTTGGCCTATATTCGAAAAACCAAACCGTACGGGTCATTCCTTGCGTCTCCAAATATTTTTCTCGTTTCGCCAGTTTTGAGTCCCGTCGGCGTCCTAGAACTGGTGGAAGCAGACGTGTGCTTTATGGAAGTGAGGACTACAGCTCCCACCTCCGGCAGCCTAGGTTGGCACGCCCGGAATTATAATATGCCGACTCTATAGTATTGAATCTGAGAGCTCGGCCTGGCCCACAGAATCTGAAAACTTTGAAGTCTCACTGGACTCGGCGCGTATTCGGAATCTGACTTATGAATCGACTGTGTTCCTCTGTAGATCTCGTTACATTACAGCCGTGATCGCGCGGCAGGTCGTTGGCGATTTTGTGAAGACATAGCACGGTGCCCGCGCCGGTTCGTAATGGTTGCGGCGTCAATCTGTTCGTGTGTTGGTTCTTTCGTCGCCTCGCTCGTCTCCCAAAATTAAATCTAAAACACTAAAACATTCGAATCTACCAGGTTCTCTGTGTTGGAGAACTGGGCTAGTCAGCCCGACGTATGTTGCGACCAACCAATCGTCTAAACCATGGATAATCAAACCGTCGAAGGTCACCAACTCCTTCGCCCCGTTACTCCCGACTTCGACGACCAGATCCGAATCGGAGGGCGACGCGGATCCTGAGTACACTGATTCCACCGCTGATAAGACGGCCTTCGACTCGGATTCATGGTTTTCTGTCCTCCTTCTTTTCAAATTCTCATGTTCTGAATCGAAGAGCATCACGATAGTTGTTTTCGACGGGTTTCGTTTGGAAACCGTCATTGTCAGTTCTGTAGTACTGTTGAACTCGTGATACTCGGAGCTTTCAAAGTCTGTGGGGTTCCTTCAATGTCTCAGAGTCAGATACTGACTCCATTCGCGATTCTCATAATGAGTCATTGTCAATCGAGTCTGACGGTCTCAGTCTGAGTGATTTGCTTCTCAATGTCTCTCAAATGGGATATGAGATAGTTGTATCATATGACACCGCGAAACTGCCGCGAGGGAAAACCAGGGCGCGAGCGGCGAGGCAGGCAGACAGTCTCCCTGCCAATTTCTGCGAGAGTTTTGGATAGCTCCGAGTGAGTAACGTTGAGAACTCAGATCCTGACTCTGAAGATTCCGGCTCTTCTTTCGTCCTTTTGAGTCCCGGTGTTGCTGTGTATGCCATAGCTCCTGTATGATGTCCTCTCCTCAGCGTGATGGTTGATATCGTGTGACGGCGCGCGCCAGCTTACTAGCCTTTGTTGTTTGCGCAGCGGCCAGGGATAATTTATCAAATGTCAACTCAGCCTGCGTGTGGTGTATTCCATGTGGCGAAAGTGTAACGGCTGATTTGTAGCCTGGATCTGTATGTGTGAGTCTATGTCATGACAGCGCGAAACTGCCGCGAGAGAAAGCCAGGGCGTGAGGTGATGTCTCAGTGTTTTCTAGTCAGACTCAGGTCATGATCATATGCGCCTCACAGTACTTTTCTCGTTTAACTTTCGCCAGCTTTGAGTCCCGTCCTAGGAGTGGTTTTGGCTTTTGGGTTTTGCGAGTTACAGCTTCTCGGAGTGAGAAGCTTTCTCGGAGTGAGAATGACGCGGAGAATTCTGCCTCAGAGTCTGAAAACTCTGACTCGGAGCGTGTAACGTTCGAGCGTGTAACGTTCGGAATCTGATTTACTAATCAACTGCGTTCGAATCCTCTGTAGATATCATTGCAGTGCAGTCGTGATCGCGCGGCCGGCCGTTGCCGATTTTCTGAAGACATAGCACGGCGCCCGCGCCGGTTCGTAATGGTTAGGGCGTCAATGATCTGTTCGTGTGTTGGCTCTTTCATCCTCTCCTGTACGAGATACTAGATATGCTCTCTGAATCTGATTCCTCCTCACTGATTTCATGCAGTCTTCGTCTCTTTGTGGGAGACTCAGACTCTAAATCAAGTCCACTCATGATTCGTTTCGCAATTTTCGATGATTTCGCGAAAGGCTAAAATTTTGGATAAAATAATTTTTGGTCGCAAGGGAAAGCCAGGCCGCGAGGTCACGCCTGTGGGGCTTTAAGTTTTTCAGTGTCGACTCTCAGACATATGATTGACGCAATTGTACGTCTTCTTAGACTGGGATTGGCGTTCCACGGATGTTTCCGATACTTACATCGGAGCAGCTGCCCGAATGCATTGATGTTGTTCCGAACGCACAGCTCGTGCCAAACGCTGAATCGTGTCTGTTGGCCGCGATTTTCTGGGGAAGAAATTGCCTCGGAGTGTTTTGCAGTAGCAGCCAGTGTCATGGTTTCGTGGCGGGTGATGTGGACAGTCACGGAAGGGAACGACTCGGAATTCCGAACGAGGTGTCAGATTTGCCGCCGTCTTCGATCAAGTCCATATGGTTCCTGAGTCCTCATATTGTCGTGACTGATTCGCCGCCGTTGGTCGTTGCCGAATTTCCGAAGACATAGTCACATAATCATAATGATACGACGCGGCGCCAGCGCCGGTTCGTAATGGTTGCGGCGTCGATCTGTTCTCTTGTTTTCGAGGGGATCTGTTCTCTTTTCTTAGCAGTTCCTTCTTAGTTCCATTCTTCTGACCCGACTTCGGATTCAGATGATACTGTTCTCCTTCTCTTCAGACTTACATAGTCCGAATCGCTTTCGACTTCGGATTCAGGGGATACATCAGATGATACTACTCTCCTTCCGAGTAGGAATTCTTTTTCCTTTTTTTTGTTTATTCAGATTTTTCTTCGCGATTAGCCTGCTAAGGTTCCTTCTTAGTTCCATTCTTCTGGCCTATCACCACCTCGTTGTCGGACTCGGAGCCAGACCCGAGTCCATCTACCGAGTCCGAATTTGCGGACTCGGCGGGGTCATTTTTGGGATCTGCGAGCCGAACTCGATCCTCCGCCTTTTCATGGAGCTATTTAAATTTTGTTCCATCCATGATTCAATTGCAATGTTCCATCCATGGAATTTCCATCCAGACATTCGTGCTTTTGGAAACGCTCCTCTTCTTGCAGTCGAGTCAGACAGTCTCAGTCTGAGTTTAAGTTATTTTCTTCTCAATGTCTGCGAAATGGTATATGAGATAGATGCATCCTACGACATCGCGAAACTGCCGCGAGGGAAAACCAGGGCGCGAGCGACGAGGTCACGGCAGGCAGGCAGAAAGTCTCCCTGCCAATAATTTCTGCGAGAGTTTTGGATAGCTCCGAGCGAGTAACGACTCTGAAGATTCCGTTTCTTCTCTCGTTCTTTTGAGTCCTGGTGTTGTTGTGTATGTCATGGCTCCTGTATGATGTCCAAGGCTCCCCTCGGTGTGATGATAATTGATTCAGATTGAAATCGGGCCAGTTTTCTTGTTTGCGCCCAGTATTCTGGCCGGTTTTCGATATCATGTCAGGTTCAACATTGTGACACGACGCGTGATTGTGGCGAAATTGTAACGGTTGACTTGTAGTCTGGCTCTGATGTGTATCATTATGTGTGAGTCTATGACAGCGCGAAACTGCCGCGAGGGAAAACCAGGGCGCGAGGTCATGTGTCAGTGATCAATGATGATGTGGCTCATCTTGGAGGAGGGGGGGCGATAACAGTTGAAAGCTGGAAGATATACCTTTACAGCTCTTCTGCGTTTTCTGCTAGGAGCCATCATATGTACAGTCTTGTGCTCCATTACAAATTGGAACAGTTTGGTCATGGTATATAACAATGCAGTAGTGCAGTTCGCCAGGTGCAAAAATCAACGGGACCAAAATTCCCGAACTTTGCGCCGCTAGTTTTAAGCTCTTCTCTTCTTGACTCCGAGTCACGGGACCAGGAATTCGAGAAAAAATCTGGACCAGGCCCACGAATCATTTGTGTTTTCGTCCCCCACCTTCGGTGTAAGGAAATTTGTCGTATTAAATCCTTCTGAGTCCTTAAAAGACTTTTTCTTGGTGGTGTCACAACCACCGCGCCAATATCTGAGAGATTCGCATTACCGGGGCAGACCGATTTGATTGAGTCTGAAAACTCTGACTCAGTCCGATCCGATCGGATTGAGGGATCGGATAATTTGAGGATCAAATTCCGGCTCGTGATCGTGTGGCGGCGTTCCATTGGGTCGTGTCCTAAACAGTATTGGAAGTCTAAAAAATTAATGTTGCGATATCATTTGAGTTATATTCTGGGAAAGGGCTCCTACAAGGGTTGGCGCTGCGGTCAAACTTTTTTGTCTCGATCGGATTATTTATTGGCGGAAAAGATAATTGGCGGAAATTCTGATTTGGTTGTCTAGTCGTGCGAGTGTTGACGTGCAGTTTTCTTGTTTTTTGAAGCGTCCTGCGAGGTTTTCTTTTTTTCCATTGGCATCTGCGGAGATATCATAGTCTGTGTATATAATTGCGTGTGTATCTTGCGTCAGAGAGAATTCAAATGATCCAAAGTTCTAAATTCCTGATTCCGAATTCATGTCAGTTTGATTTTTTGTTTATGTACAGTTTCAGCGTTCAGCATTATATCAGTTGAAGTTCAGAGTTCTTGCCCGTTTGTTTCGGTGTTTATATCAATGCAAGTTCTTTCCCCGTTAAGGTGAGCAACGAAAAATGATTATTAGTACGAAAACGGCAATTTCCTTTCCTACGATGTCGATGAAGCGTTTTGCTATTTCGATTTCGGTGGGTGTGTTTCTTTTCCCTTCGTCGAATTTGGTTTCAGCGATGGTTGTGATGCCGTCTGGTGATTCTGCGGCTGATTCTGAGTTGGACAGCCATGATTCGATTGTTCTTGAAGAAAAAGAAACGTCTGTTGTTCTTGAAGGAAAAGAAACGGCTGACGAAACAAAAATGTCTGACGAAACGGAACAAAGACGAAAACGTTTGACCGAAGAACGGAACGATGAGAAGACGTTGCCAGCAACACTCACAATCGAGGACAAGAACGGAGTCACGTCAGTGACAGAAGATGGGAACACAGTGACAGAAGATAGCGACTCCAAGGGAACAACCACACCCGCAACATCCACAGTGACACCCAAAAGCTTCGAATCCGAGTTCTCTTCCGGTGATATCATGGATGTGGGTGAGATTACAGATCCCGACGATAATATCAGCACAGAAGATTCCTACGACAATATCAGCACAGAAGATTCGTACGATTCTGATAATATCACCCCGAAAGAAAACAATAATATCAAAAAAGATAACTCAGAAGAACTTTCTTCCGGCGATGTTACGGAAGAAAAAGATGAAAAGAAGAAAGGTTTCAACTTGGGTTATTTGGCGGCACTCTTGGCCGGTGGGATTCTTTCGGGTATATGTTCCACCTGCTGCGTTGGCGCTTGTTCTAAAAGCGGAGACAATGCTCCAGCAGTTACAAATGCAAGTCGGAATGTTGCCGCAGGACAACCAGCAAGTCGGAATGTTGCAGGAACAGCAGCAAGTCGGAATGTTGCAGGACAACCAGCAACTGCCAGGGGTGCAGCAGGACAGCCAGCAACTGCCAGGGGTGCAGCAGCTGCAGGAACAGCAGCAACTCGTAATGGCAATGTCCCCGCACAAGGACCAGCTCCTGCACAAAGACCAGTTCCTGCACAAAGAGCAGCTCCTACACAAGACCCTATAGTATATGCCCTGAGCGCCACACTACACAGTCGGAACACAGCTGCGGTACAACTCGCGGAGGTCACGCCTGTTGTGCAAGGTGTGGCTGTGCAAACTCCCTCTGGTGTCGTTCCAGGACCGGCACCACAACCGTATCTGAACACTGCTCCCGTATTGCAAGGAATTATTGTGGAACCCTTGGAAATAACATCCGCTGGAGCACCAGCTGCTGGAACATCCAGAGTCCATGCAGCCTCGGAAGCAGCAGCAGCACCTGGACCAGCAGCAGCAGCACCTGGACCAGCAGCAGCCGCACCTGCGTCAGCTTCTCAGAAAACATTTGCTGGTATAATGGGGGACATCGGTAGTGCGGTCGGGGAAACTGCGGCTTCATTCTTTTCAGCACTTGTATGATTATCATGATAGATATTACGAGATTACAAGATTACAAGATGCAGTCGGTTGTTTCATAAAATTGTTGAAGACAGCAAGTGTGTTGTCACTCCCCCTGAATGTTAAAAACGTTTTGACAGAAAAAAAAACTTCAAAACTCATGAAGAAATTTATTATTGCATAGGACTATTGTTTACCCAATGTATTTTTCATTCAAAGCAATTTCAATTTATCGATTCTCAATGCATTGTTCAGGGCACAAGTAATCTCTAATGTGAGCAATATTGTTTATCATTTCATATTTTCAAAAATTTGAATTCAATTGGAATAGAGGTCGAGAGAAAATTCACGTCATGAAATAACGATTGCCAGACTCTTTTCCTTGGGTGCTGTGTTCGAAGGCCTGCTATTCATAGAATGGAAGAACTGAGAGTGATTTCAGGTTCAGCGAATGTTGTAAGTCCAGCAATGCGGGTTAAGCGGGAGTCAAATCATTTCATGCGAAAGCGAGGCGTGCTGTAAATCTTTTCAGGTATCGAGAGAGCATGGTCTTTTTTTCTGCAATGGATGCACTTTCTCATTTCATCCAGGCTCTGGGTCTTTAGTAGCGAAAATGGTTTACATTGTCGGAGCATTGGAATCCACCAGGCACCTTTTGAAGAGATCTCAGAAATCCTTGACATTCAAACTTCAGAGTGGTATCCATGATTTCGTCTTTGGTTTCTCCCATTTTTCCTTCGACATCATTTGTTTTGAATATTGAGCTACCTTTTCAGAACTATAGCCTCCTTGTCCACGGTGACCTCGTCCATGATGACCATACCCAAGATGAGAACTTGTCTTATTGCCAATTTTGGATTGAGCATCCTATTTCTCTGCTCTCCATTGATTCCTGCGTTTGTCACCGTTCCAACAGTTGACTCTGCAAAGACAACTGAAACGGAGACTCGGTCAAAGTCAAAGTCAGAGGGGGAGAAAGCTTCGATCGATATTAGGGTAATTCCGGGCTTCGAAAATCCTGAAACAATTTCAGAGAATGCTCTTCCCATCATCTCTAACTCCGCAGAACACGACATTGCTGTTTCTACTGGTCAAACAGGCCGCGCCCTCGCTGAAGATTCAGAACAATCCTCATCTGGCAAAGAGAATAATGATGATATTTCTGCTCCAAACCAAGGGACTGAAGTGGTAAAAAAAGAACCCAGAGTACTATCTGATGAATCCTCTTCCCCCGATCATTCCAACAACGAATCCTCTTCCGGCGATCTCACAGAGAACAACCATGACGACGATGACAATGGAAAAGTAGACAACAAATTTGCGACGCGTATAGGCATTTCTCTAGGGTTGATATCCTTCGGAGTTGGTCTGACTGCGACAGCCAGAATCTGGAAGATCCGACGGGACAGGAGGCATGAAAATGGGCAGACCGCTGCTGCTCGACAGAATGCTATCGCTCGACGGAACCAGTTTTGTGCTCGGAATAATAATTATGGTAGTATTGGGAATTGGGGTAGTACTACAATGACCTCTTCTGTTATATCAAGGACATCTTCTGCTGCCACTCCGCCCGGTGCTCTAGGTCCTGTGCTTCAAGGTGTTGTTGTACAGAAGCCTCTCCACGCTGGAAGTATCGTCAGCAACGGAGAGAAGCCTGTAGGTATTTTGAAATCTTCTGCAGGTGGCAGTGCGAAGAAGGCAGGCAACGTTTCTGGGAAGAAGTCTGGCAGCGGAGCGCGCGGACTCCAGGGTGATAACAGCACACGTCGAGGATTGCAAGGACAAAATAGTACCGGCTCTATTGAACCTGTGGATGGCTCAACAATCGAACTAAGTTCGGTGACAATTCAGGGGGCAGACATCAATCCTACAGTGCCAAGTTCACCAGTGTCATCGCATAGTAGTTTTGATGTTCATGTTTCGGATGTTGGTGATATGACGACAGTACAGAAGGGTAAAGGTCAGAAGAAAGAAGATGTTGCAGTGACGAAATGAGTGGTGACGAAGTGAGCGGTGACGAAGTCAATACTCGTTACAAAAAGAGAGCTACAAAAAGAGAACATTTGAAATTGAATCCCGTGTCAGTCGATGCGGTCATGACTTATACATACCCTGTGCATTGAATATAGTTGACAATGTGCTAAAAGACGACAGTGATATCATTGCGGAAAGTATTAGGAGTAAGTACTTACCCTGATTCGAATCATGAAGTTTCTTTCTCATTACATGACATTTCTTCTTCCTTCCTTGCGCAATGATTTCCTCGCGCGATGATTTTATGAGGCTGGTGCGATACCAGGTATTATATCTGTCGCACCGATTCTATGAGATCAAGATAATCTGAATCATACTTATCCGACAGTCAGGAACGAGGAGGCTGGCCACATGTGTGCTGCCTGCATTGAAATTGAGTTGAAAAAGTGTTTGGCCTCTGCATTCAAATTACATGCCGAGCGTGAGTGTGTTTGTGCCGCCCTCTGTCAAGGAATTATTCCAGAGCAAATACCTACAGCCAAGGAATTACCCACATGATATAGAGCGTTTCATATAGACGCTAGCATCATCATATTGAGGCTAGCGCTTCACATTTGTCACTGATTGCAAAGTTATGGGTCACCAAAATAGCAATTAATTTCATTTCAAGAATCAAGATGGTATCACATTCCGAGTCGACGCTTTTCTCTGATGATTCTTATTCGCAAACTTTCTGTGTTCTCATTTCCAATTCAGAAAAGTAGTTTAAATTGGATAGTCAATATCTTGGACTGACTAAGCGAACGCGGGTATAGTGTCACATCGAGTGAGCGACTCAGTCACGTGCGAAGAGTTTGAGATTGAATTAGCGAATGCGAATACTTGTTTCTGACATTTCGAGACAGCCCGACTTGTGTATCAACGACTGAATCGATGCGACAGCGAGACTTTTCTGATTTTCGTAACGCGAGATGAAAATATTTGTCATTGCGAAATTTCATGCGAAAACGGCGTTGAAAGCGTAATGATTTTGCCATGGTTACTCGCGCGAAAGTTAAACGTTTCCAAAAAATTAATTCCAAGTTTTCTTTTCCATCGCTATTTACTGGAGATATACTTACACAGGGAAAATAGTACCTTCCGAACATATATCGGAAGGTATTGTAACTTCATTGCTCAATGTGATCGCTGTGACTGTGTTATCACTTTCCTTTGTTTCGAATCTCCGATCTCTGATATCTCGAATATTTTTTCTGGTTTCTATTTCTCTGAGCTCATAGGTTTCCATTTCTCGTTCATAGGTTTCCACATGATTTCTCGTTCATAGGGTTTCACTTCTCGATCATATTCATATGATTTCATCAGTCTAGGTGTCTGAGATTTTCCATTCGTATATACATTGCATCAAAAAAGAATTCTGGGATCGACAAAACATATCTCATTGCATCATTCTGAGATTGACGAAGCATATCGTATTTGATTCGGATTTCTCATACTCCTCCTTGTTTCTTTCACTGGAGTGAAATTTCATAAACATGTCTCTGTTTCGTTTTTCAAAATTTCTCACATGTGGGATGTTTCTTATCGTCAAGAATCATGCTATCGTCACGAATCTGCCGAATCCATTGTCAGTGACTGTCTTCAAGACGGTCTTCCTGCCAGTGTCTGTTCTACAACAGTCCCTGAATCTACAGTCTAGTATACTATCTGTAGAAGCATTCAGAAACGAATCGCCGTCGGATAACCCACTCAGAAGCGATAAGAAGCCACGATTACTAGCGCAGAGTGTTCTTGACAATCTTCTAGAGCATCTCGATGAAATTCACAGAAACAATACACCGGCAAGTCCACCGCCACCACCCACAGTCCCCCCATCGGGCCCACCGCCTCCATCGCCGCCGCCTCCATCACCGCCACCCCCATCGCCACCGCCTCCATCGCCGCCGCCACCTGGAGATATTCCTTCGATTGTTATCTCGCAGCCGCCTCCTCCTCCTCCGAGACCGCCACTTTCTCCTCCGCCGGCAAGTCCG
>Ga0099797_100488_pt1 | contig 25532 bp, 12 predicted proteins | sample Uncmet_Sort48C_1_FD_89871 | JGI IMG/M metagenome (GOLD analysis project Ga0099797, IMG submission 89871) | Marine eukaryotic communities from CALCOFI LINE 67, Pacific Ocean - C012_Sort48C_1 | ecosystem: Environmental > Aquatic > Marine > Oceanic | place: Pacific Ocean: Monterey Bay | collected... | reverse complement strand
GCTTTATCGAAGTTGAAATAATTTCTTTTAACGTTTTTTCTGAGTTTGTTGCTGCGTATCCAACGTCTGCAATTACACCTGCAACAGATTTTTCAACACGTTTCTGAATCTTGATAGAAAGTTTATTTAAAAGCATGTTTGATGAATTGTCATTAACATGTCCTTTTAAAACTTGTTTTTCAACTGCTTGTGATGTTGTTGTCTTCATAACGGATTCTTGGTATATAGGTAACTTTGAAAAAGTTCCTACATCACTATTGTTGTTACTCCTACTGTTACTACTATTTTTACTGTGTGTTGCTTCAATTAATCTAGAAAGTATATTTCCTACATTTTGATTTTTATCACTGCTGCTACTACTATTGTTGTTACTACTACTACTACTACTACTACTATTGTTATTTTTTTCCATGTAAAATGTTTTTAAGACACATAATGCATCATGAAGTAAAGCTTCAGGTGCAACGTTGATCCAATTATCAAAGTCATTTATATTTGATAAAAGAAAATCTCGTCCAACATTTTTAACATACTGATCTTGTGAGAAACTTGCAACGGATACACCAATTGCTACCTTTGTACACAAGGACACTTCCAGGATATCACAAAATATATCCAAAAATAATTTATCAACCGATGATATATCGCCTTCCCCCCCTTGTTCATCAAAAAATAAAGCTTCACAAAAAATATTACCAAAATTTGAGCGCGATAATGCTAGTGAGTCTATTTTACTTGCAAAAAAATTTAACGCGGTCTTTTGACTTTTGATATGATTTTTATCAGTATTTCGAAAAACATTTATCAAAGTTTTTAATAAAAACGTATCTGCATCGCCCCCGTACAAGCTAGTTAGTTGTTCTATTTCGTCAACATCTTGTGACGAAATATTTTTATTTTTCTTTATGGAAAAACAATTTTGCACAATATATTGAAGTTGCCAATATAGTGGCGAGCTAAACGACATAATGTATTGTGTGTATGTATGAATATCTATCTATATATGTTCCTGCGCGCGTGTGTGTACTATTTTTAATTTTTTTTACTAACAAATAATAAATGCTACACGTATCAATATATTCAATAATAATAATGTTATTATTATCTATATATATATAATAGAAACGACAAATTAGTCTGGCCAGAACAAAATCCTTCACCAACCTAAAGTGCACAAATATATGGTACAATTTACCAATCTACCTATCTATATATGTGTTGTGTGTGTGTGTGTAGATACGCGCGTGTGTATGTATAGAGAGAGATCTGGCGTCTTTAATATACAAAGCCTTTCCTCCACCACAGGAAGCAGTGTGTAAACGCAGCTGTGTTACTCAGCAATCAACGACGATGAACAATCTATACTGAATAGTTGTAAAAATATAAATTAAAATGCAATAAACATTTTTGATTGGAGGAAGACGCCATTCTTACATAGGCGAATAATGAATATTCGTACCCTTAGTCTACCAGAACCTTCGTTAAAAATGGTTTATTCATTTTGCTTTTCGGTGCTTTGATGGATTTTAAATAAATTTGGAAGGAAGGATGTATAGGAACATGGTGGTAGTCAAAGGAGTACATATATGGTTGCAAGGATGGATTGTTCTCTTCGTGTATTCGTACTTGTTAGTGTACTCCTTTGCAGATATGGTTCTTCGGGTCGTAGTGTAAGTGGTACACGTAAGCTCACCGTTACCCTAGATGAAAGGCTGGAGATTCATTGGTGTGGATCGTCAGTTACCACAGTATAACACGTGGTTACTATGGAAACCACGGCCAATCGTTCTAATTAGAACTGAAGGAGAATTGCTTTGTAATAGTAAATATTCAGGAGTAAGTTTACGCATAGTAAATCGTTATAAACTACAGGAGAGCTATTTTTCAATAGTCAGTCGTTATAACTATCTGAGAAGTTGTTTACGTATAGTAAATCGTTATAACAATCTGAGAAGCAGCTTTGGAATAGTCGTTCGGTATAAATCATAGGAGAGCTATTTTTCAATAGTAAATCGTTATAACAATCTGAGAAGCAGCTTTCGAATAGTCACTCGTTATAAAGTACAGGAGAGCTATTTTTCAATAGTCACTCGTTATAACTATCTGAGAAGTAGCTTTCGTATAGTCACTCGTTGTAAACTACAGTAGAGCTATGTTTCTATAGTCACTCGTTATAACTATCTGGGAAGTAGCTTTCGTGTAGTAAATCGTTATAAATTATAGGAGAGCTATTTTTCTGATAGTCACTCGTTATATATTGTAGTAGAGTTCCACCACCATTCGTTCTTCGTCCCTTCGTTGTTAATTCAATGCTATTCTCTTCTATTATTAATAATAATAATAATAATAGTGTTCCACAAGTACGTAGAACATACACGGAGAGCAACCACGGTGGAAGGAATACGTTTCATTGGGATGTTATCAAGCTACATACATTTATCCACCGATTACTGAACATTTACTTACATATTCGACTCTTTACGATGTTACAATCAATACGCGCAACTACTAAATCTTTGTTACAGGTTCATAAAAGGTCCGTACCTGTCCAAAATATATTATTGAATAATTTTAGTACTTTTTCACGGGATAAACCGCACTTAAATATTGGTACTATTGGACATGTTGATCATGGAAAAACTACATTAACTGCTGCTATTACTAAAACATTAGCAGAAAACAACGCCGACCATGCAAGTTTCATTGATTATGATGAAATTGATAAAGCACCGGAGGAAAAGGCTCGTGGTATTACAATCAATACGTCGCACGTAGAATATGAAACTGATAACAGACATTATGCACACGTCGATTGTCCAGGCCACGCGGATTATGTTAAAAATATGATAACTGGTGCTGCACAAATGGACGGTGCTATTCTTGTTGTTAGTGCAACATCAACAACAGCAAGAAGAAAAACAGTGGTGGTGGGAATAGTAGTAGCAATATTAACAAAGTTGATGAAGTTCCCAGTGGAACTGGATGGTCGAAACATGTTTTAGTAAATGTTATTAATGAGCTTTACATGAATAGTAGTAGCAGTGGATCGTGGGATGATATTATCAAAGCGATGGATTGCGAGACGTCAAAACAGCAAATTGCAGACATTGAAGCGTTTAAATTTATTGCTGAATGTTACCTCTTAGGATGTAATAAAATATTACCTGTTAAATTATTCTTTGGTCGTTGGAAAAATATTAAGGCGCAGTTTGTATTTTTACGAAATGCGTTAAACCCTCAGCTATCGTTTGATTTCATTGATTTTACCGAGGAAGGAACGGGACCAAACAGGCAAAGTGTTGTGAATGGCTCTCCATCAAGTAGAAACGAAAACTTGCCGTGGTGCTCTGTTGATTTAGTTGCAACTTTGTTATCATTAGCACAAACGGAATTATATCCCGGGGTACGGAATTTATTGGAAGTACCAATGCAGGAATGCCCAGACCTTCTACTAACTGCTACTTGCCGTGTAAGACCTATATGGGTTGAAATGAAAAATCAACTTTTAGAAAACTTGTTTCCGAAAGTGTTAAGCAACCCAGGGATGTTTGTTTTAGACGTCTTGAAGTTGGCGTGGGATGCGGATAAGGAAGCTGTTACAAATGCATTTATTGTACATCATAAACGAGTTCCACCAAAAGTCAGTATACCAAAAATTTTAAAATGGTGCGATAGATTTGAACCTGGTAATCAAGCCCTTCATTATTTATTAGCAAATGTAAACGATATTGCCTTTGTTTTGGAACTTGCTTCATATGCTCATGCAAACGATATTATAAATATGGCAAATTTCTTTAAGCAGCGTATGGCAAATAATAGCGTAGATACATTTGGTATAATTATTGATACGTTTGGTATACCTTCAATCAATTACTTGGCAAGTAAGATTGGGATGTACAAAGGCGATGCAGATAGTTCCATACCAGCCACATTGATTATTAAAATGATTGAGCATTTAGATTCATTCCCAAGTCCATCAGACAGCGAAATGAAAGTCAAACTGAGGCAACTTAAGCAACTAGCTGCACAGCTGCCTCAAGCATTTTCAAATGGTAGAGGTGGCGTTCAAAGTGGAAATAATGATCCAAATTTCAATCGTGGAAAAGATAATGATATTGAAGAGGAGGCAAATGCATATTTTCAGAAGATTTTTACTTCGCAAAAATCGATTGGAGAAATTGTTGATATGCTAGAGAATTTTAAGAACTCTACAGAAGATCGTAAACGGCGTGTTTTCTTTTGTATGGTAAGAAATTTGCTTGATGAGTATCGTTTCTTCCACAAATACCCAGAAAAAGAGTTAAGAATTACCGGTGAACTTTTTGGCACGTTAATTAATAGAAATTTATTAGCACCACCCGCATTAGCAATGGCATTAAAGAATGTTTCAGAAGCCATTAGCAAACCGCCAAATAATGGTCATAATAGCAAAATGTTTCTATTTGGTTTGCTGGCATTGCAGCAATTTAAAGGGAGGCTTCGGGAGTGGCCTGATTATTGCAAACATTTAACGTCAATACCACACCTGAGGCAAGGGTATCCAGATGTAGTGAAGGACATCCTAGCGATGCAGCAAAGCAATGAAAAAGTTGATGAAAAATCTCAAGGAATTGATGGCAATAACTTATCATCAAGTTTTGATACTTTAAAGTTGTCATCACCGCAAGATGGGAGCAATGGGCCTATGACAATGGAAAAATTCTTAGGTTTTAATTCTGATACCCCCTCAGACGAACCAACACCTGATGCGCCACCAGCCGAAGTGGTTGATCAACTACAGTTTATTATCAATAACTTATCGATTCAAAATATGGAGTCCAAATTAAAGGAGGTAAAAGAAGCGTTGAAGCCCGAATTTACTGCGTGGTTTGCTGATTTCTTAGTGCAAAAACGTGTGATTGGGCAAGCAAATTATCACAAGCTTTACATGTTATTTATTGAAAAATTGGGCATGCAAGAACTTGATGACGAAGTATTAAGAATTTCGTTCCGAAAAGCAAAGAAATTATTAGCGCAAAAACGCATTGTAACCGAGGCAAATGATAGAACGTTGTTAAAAAATCTTGGAAATTATATTGGTATTGCTACCTTGTCCAGGAACAAGCCTGTACTGTATGTAGATTTAGACTTGAAAGAACTGCTATATTTAGCTTACGAAGAGGGAAAATTAATAGCAGTGGCACCATTCATCGCGAAAGTGTTGGAAGGGGCTAAAGTATCGAACGTCTTTATGCCCCCAAATCCATGGTTGATGGCAATTATGCGCGCCATGAGGGAGTTATACGACGTACCAGACTTAAAATTGAAGTTAAAATTTGAGGTTGAAGTTCTTTGTAAACACTTGAATATCAAAGTGGAAGAAATCAAACCATCAACGTATTTACCAAATCGTCGCAAGCCAGTTATGCGTGATAATCCTGACTTCAATGCAAAAGCTGTTGAGAGAGCTATTGCTGCTGAAGCTGCTGCAGCAAAAAAAGCAAATGAAACGAAGAACGATAACCGTGGTGTAGCCAACGATAGCAATAAACCAGTCATACCGAACCTTAATAGATATATTAACATCAAAATGAACATTCCAGAGCTTACTGGCGAAGCATCATTAAATGCATTGGTCACACTAGCCTTGGACCGTGCAATACGAGAAATTATTCAGCCAGTTGTGGAACGCAGTGTTTCTATTGCATGCATTACAAGCCATGATTTAATTGCGAAAGATTTTGCAATGGAATGGGATGAACGCAAAATGAAAGATGCTGCACATTTAATGGTAGCAAATTTAGCTGGCAACTTATCATTGGTGACTTGTAAGGATCCACTGCGAAACAGTATGACGAAGCAGTTAAGAAATTTAATTGGTCAGCAAACTGTTGCAGCGCAGATGCGAAAAATGGATATTGAGGCTATTGTGCAACAGAGTGTAAATGACAATCTAACACTTGGGTGTAGCCTAATTGTGAAAGCTGCTACGGAAAAAGCAAAGGTTGAACTCGATACACGCTTAAAAAATCAATATAACATACGCCGTGCTTCTCGTGAGCAACGTGGTCAACAATATTATGACATGTCAATATTTAACGGCAGGGGACGATACCCAGCTGCGTTACCCGAAATGTTGAGACCAAAGCCTGGTGGCGGCTTACAGAAGCACCAGTATATGGTTTATTCCATGTTTGAACAAGGTATTAATGAATCCCCAGTACTTGCTGGTGTCAATGCGGGCAATGCTAATATTAACCCAAATGTTGCAATTGATAGTGTTGGTAACAATAGCAATGTGACCTGGAGGCAGCAAAATAATGGACCGGTTGATACTGGCGTTCAACAGCAATCAGGCCAGGACAGTCGCAATGTGCCAGCACCACACTTAAATGCAAAACAAGCGGTGGAGCAAATTTATGACCTAATGTCACGCATGGATGCTATTATTCGTTCAAATAGTGGTGGAAATTTATTGGCCGACGGCAGCCCAGCCGCGCAGATAGTTGGCCAAGTAGCAAAAATAATCCAGTTAACAGTTGCTGTTGATCGGGAAGCAGCAGTTTTAAACTTCGCACAGCAAGTCGTCAGCCGCTTATTCGATAGGTCGCAAGATACAATTACCATACGCCTTTACATTGCGTGTGTTGCTGTAGTCAAAGGTGCGTGTAAACCTTTAGTTGCAACACTGACAAATTGGGTCATTGCGTCTAACTTTTTAGATCTTGAAGTAATACCCGAGTTATTGCGTGTGCAGTTAATTAACCATACTGATTTTGATAGTTACGTCTACAACATGATGAAAAAAGGCAATAAACGTGCTGTTGATTATGCACAAGCATTCCTTCAAAAAGTAATTTTGGAAAAGAAATTGTGCGACGCATCTCGCTTACCTAGAATGATGGATGGGCTGAAAAATGTTGCCGAAAAATTTGGTGACATTTATCCAACACTGAACAAATTCCTAGATGAACTTCGAAAATCTGGTGGCGTTTCAGCCCCAGTTGCAAATGTATCCTCGTTGCAGCAGTTGCAGCAACAGCAGGTACGTCAACCACAAAGACCGCAAACTTTCCAGGTTATATCTGGTACAGAAGGCAAGGGTGTGCGCGATGAGCTGACTCGATTATTGGTTGATTGGACTGCCGTTGTAGATGCATACAATGCCGAGACATCATACGTACAATTGATGCGATTGCTTCAATCTAGAGGAATCCTGAAGGATGATAACAGTACAACAACATTCTTTCGTGTATGCACTGAAATATGTATTCAATCATACATAAACAGCGGTGTAGACAATAATAATTATAAAACAATTGATGCATTCGCAAAATTAATTGTATTAGTTATCAAATTTTCTACACCAAGAGATCAACAGAATGTAGCTCAAAATCCACAATTAATTTTATTAAACAAAGTGTTATTAATTGTTGCCCAAGTATTGTTATGGCATGAAAGCACAGCGGGAAAACGCGCATCGGAAGGTGGAAACATGGGGCCGCAAAATATTGCAGCCTACCAATACATGTTTTCCCCTAAACCATATTTTCGTATATTTGTTGCTTTGATGGAAGATTTGACCATACCTGATCCAGCCCTCGTTGGGGGATCCTCGACGGAGGTGATCTTACAGTTTGCCACTGCACTTCATGCAATTAGGCCACAAGTTGTACCTGGATTTGCATTTGCTTGGTTGGAACTTGTATCGCATCGTTCCTTTGTCCCAAAGTTGTTAGTGTCAAGAAAGCAAATAAAATGTTGGAATTCAATGCAAGTTTTAATTGTTGATTTGCTGCAGTACATGGAACCGTATTTAACTGGCGGAGATCTGAGTGATAGTGCTGGTGTTATGTACAAAGGTTTGTTGCGATTTATGATGCTTCTATTGCATGATTTTCCAGAATTTTTCTGTGATTATCATTTCAACTTGTGTGAATATATTCCAAATACTGCGATACAACTAAGAAATTTAGTACTGTCAGCATTTCCAAGGAATATGATGCGCTTGCCGGACCCATTCTCGCCAAATCTGAAAGTTGACTCTCTTCCAGGGATTAACCAACCGCCTATCATTCTTAGTTCACATGCGAACATACTGGAAAAGTTTGGATTTTTAGAAAACATAAAAATGTATTTAAAAACTCGTGCACCTGCTAAATTTTTGGACAATATTTTGGAGCTTGTTCTGCTTCGTGATCCGAAACAAAGCACGACAAGATACAATGTACCGGTAATGAATGCATTGGTTCTGTTTTCTGGTTCAGTCGCAAGTAGTAGTAACAGCTCGTCTGTGGAGCGACAAGCGTCTGTAGCTATGTTCGACAAATTATTGAAAGAGTTGGATACGGAAGGTCGTTACTTGTTCTTAAACGGTATAGCGAATCAGTTGAGATATCCGAATTTACATACGTATTATTTTAGCTGCGTTTTGCTGTATCTATTTGCGGAGGCCCGTAGTGATGTAAAATTGAAAGAACAAATTACCCGTGTATTATTGGAGCGACTGATTGTACATCGCCCGCATCCATGGGGGTTATTAATAACGTTTATTGAATTGATTAAAAACCAGAGATATCAATTTTGGAGTCATGAATTTACACAATGTCATCCAGATATAAAACGTCTGTTTGAATCTGTTGCTGCAAGTTGCATGATTAAACCGCGGTAATGGATACGGAGGGTGGAGGGGGCTGTTGTATAGAGTGGATGATGCACAGTGGTCATAAAAACGCACTAGTTTATGTGAAATTAAACAAGATATATAAAATAATTAAAAATAATTTTTATTTTATTTTAAAATATAAAAAAGACTTATCAGTAAGCTTATTAAAAATTGCTAAGGTAACTTAATGTTATGATATTATTTAAACTGCTATCATACTACTATCCAGCCATGATATTATATGTAAAAACATTCCAATGTGTTGCACTTAAAAAATATTTTATCCACCAGCTGCATACTTCTTTTCATTTTCCTGTAATTGACCCACCTTGTAACCATCTAACATATGTATCATATCCCTTTTGAAGATCAAATAACAATCCTCTACATTCATCTTCATTTAATGTTTCCACTGCACGCATTTGATTTAATTTCATTAACCATTTTTTAACAAAAGTTGCAGCTTCAAAATCTTTTGGTATACCACTGCTATTTAAATAAGACATTAAATCTGCTATTAATGGTTGCAACTCATCAACGGCATTTAAACCGAGTTTTACATTATCCATCGCTGTTATAAATGCTTGTGTCACTTGCGCAACACCCAGTCCTGAATTTTGATTTTCTTTAGGTATGGCATATACGACAGTCGCCGGCACACCTTCTTTTAATAAGCGTATTTCAGCTTTTGGACAATCCAAATTGTATTTTCGTAAAAAGTCTTTTGTACTTTCAATATTTTTTGAAGATAACAATGCATTTTCTTGAGACTTAAACTGTGCAATTAATTTACTGCATGATTGGTTGTATTCTTCTTTTGATATTAAATCATTAATAAAAGCACTTTCCAAATGTTCTGTAGCTACAATTATTGCATAAAAATCTTCAAGCTCTGATATCTGCCTTCGCTCCGTTTGATTATCATATAGCTTTACTTTCTCGTTTGGATCTAGTCCCGTCCTATTACCAAAACCATTGTCTTGGGATACATCAGAATACGTCGGCGGTGGTGCGTTCATTTTAACTTTTCTAAATAATAATTATACTTTAACTAATACAATACAATGTATCTATCCGTCTGAGGATGTATGTTTTAACAAATATTTTATATACGAGTATGCCAAATGCTAGCAACAACGTGTGTGTGTGTATGTACAGCCACCACTTATTTTATTATATATTTGGATCGCGCTGTCAGAAATTATTTTACTTCGAAAAAATGAGCCAGAATCGATGTTGTTGAGTTAGTCGTTTTTGTTGTTCTTCTTAGTAGTTGTTGTGTTTTTATACACGACTGTAGCACAGTGCGTGTACTAAACTTTTTTTTATTGAAGAAAGGTGCAAAAAAGATAAAGGATAATAAAGACTATTTATTTTATAAATAATAATAATAATAATAATAAAATGATGAATAATATATTATTATTATTTATTATTATGATTATTATATTATTATTTATTATTATGATTATTATATTATTAATTTGGTGCATTTCACTATTACCCTTTTTTTTTTTTATTTTCAATTGTTATATTAAATTATATTTGTTGAAATTATTATTAGTAGCGTTGTCTGACATTTAAGGAAATTAGCACTGACACAGCAGGGACTAAGACTGACAACATCTCTTTTTTAAGGAAATTAGGATGAACACAGCAGGGACTAAGACTAGAATATGTACATGTTTAAGGAAATTAGCACCGACACAGCAGGGACTAAGACTGGAATATCTACATGTTTAAGGAAATTAGCACCGACACAGCAGGGACTAAGACTGGAATATCTACATGTTTAAGGAAATTAGCACCGACACAGCAGGGACAAAGACTGGAATATCTACATGTTTAAGGAAATTAGCATTGACACAGCATAGCCTAAAACTGACAACATCTCCTTTTTAAGGAAATTAGAATGAACACAGCAGGGACTAAAACTGACACAATGTGGTTTCCTTCCCTTGGACGAAAAGGGAGGGCACGTGCTTTTCTATCTTATACGCTCAGTCAGGTAAACTAAGACTGAATAGCACACGAACGACCGACCTTAAAAGTAAAAATAGTTTCAGCACTAAAATACAACTTCGTTCTTTGATGACGTATTTAGTATTGATAATAATGTAGTAGTAGTACGAGAGCTAGTTGTGATCGCATTGTTATCAGTATTGTTATTACTATAATTCTACTGGTATATCCATTGTTATTAGTGTTATTTTTTAAGATTTCTTTCATTCTATTTTTGTTATTACGTACTATCATACCTATTATATTACTAGTTAAATTCCCATTCTTCCATCAACAATCTTCCACCTTTCACGTACGGACACGCCAACTTCCCGGCACAACAACATCGACATAATTTAACCCTGTACAGTTACAGACGAATAAAAAACGAACAGCTATTACAACTATAAAAATGAAATTATACGACTTAATTCTCTTCGCTATTGCATATGTTTTATTTGTAAGTTCAGATAGAGTATCTGCAGAGAGACTATCAATGAGTCAAGTTGCCTCTGTATGGAAAGGCAACGGTGGATCCTCCAGCTCATGCCCAGTTGCAGTTGCAGTTGCATGGGCTGAAAGCCGAGGTGATACAAGGGCACGTGGTCAAAACTCAAACAGCTACGACCGTGGATTGTGGCAGATCAACAGTTACTGGCACCGTGACGTTTCCGACTCTTGCGCTTACGATAAGAATTGCAACGCAAAAAATGCGGTACGAATCAGTTCTAGAGGAAATAATTGGAGACCGTGGGCAACATATAATGATGGTTTACACAAGCGATTTTTAAGCGATGCTAGAAGAGCATGCGGTGGAAGCTATGATGAGCTTGATGCACAAGTTGGTGGCGGCCGTGTATATGGCGAATACAACAAAGGACCATACAAAGCTGGTGCCGAATACAACTGGGATGAAGATGACGTCAATGCACAAGTTGGTGGTGGCCGTGTATATGGCGAATACAACAAAGGACCATACAGAGCTGGTGCCGAATACAACTGGGATGAAAATGACGTCAATGCACAAGTTGGTGGTGGCCGTGCATATGGCGAATACAACAAAGGACCATACGAAGCTGGTGCCCAATACAACTGGGATGAAAATGACGTCGATGCACAAGTTGGTGGTGGCCGTGTATACGGCGAATACAACAAAGGACCATACAAAGCTGGTGCCGAATACAACTGGGATGAAAATGACGTCGATGCACAAGTTGGTGGTGGCCGTGTATATGGCGAATACAACAAAGGACCATACAAAGCTGGTGCCGAATACAACTGGGATGAAAGTGACGTCGATGCACAAGTTGGTGGTGGCCGTGTATATGGCGAATACAACAAAGGACCATACAAAGCTGGTGCCGAATACAACTGGGATCAAGATATGCAAGATACGTTGGCAGGTTTCCAGAAGTTTGACAAAAAGTGGCACCAATTTACTAAATTTCAAAACATTGAAAAACTTTCAGATTTGAAAAGACGTTTACGCGCTGCAAGCAAAAAGACGTCAAAAGGACGCAAGCTAGGTATCCTTGGCGCATTTGATGCCCTCACGTCGTCAGTATCAGGCGCAACTAGCGCGGTTCAAGGCGTGTTGAATTTGTTTGGGAAAAAATCTAGCGAGTCATTGGTTGGTCAGTTCGAAGATCGTGGCTTTTCAAAATTTAACGAGAAAACTACAATCACAGTAACAGGTGGATTACCAACTAAGTATTATACAGCATTCATCAAAGATATGTTAAAAAGTGTTGTAAAAGTACCATCAAAACATAAAGATGCTGTTAACCAAATAGTACGCTGGGGACTTTACACACAAAGTAATACTTGGAATGCTGCAGAGAATATCTTTGACATTGGAAAAGGCGGAAAAGTAAAAAATTTCCAATTGTTCATTAACAGGAATACAGCATGTGAAGAAATGAATATTGTATTAATTAAAACAGATGTTACGTTTGAGTTGGCGCCTGACTTGTTCGTTATTTCTAAATCCAAATCATCATGGGGTGGTGCATTTAGTAAAACAAAGCTTCATTGGAAAAAAGAAAAAAAGCCAATCAAGAGCGCAGACATTACGTTTGTATCCGAATATTTTATTACTTTAGGTATGAATCGAATCAAACAAAGTAGAGAAATTGCCGGATTCGCACAAAATGATGATGGCTGTGGTGCTGGTAGTCCACCAAAACAAGAAAGTCCATTTGACGAGGCAGAAGATGATCAAGATGTTGGATATAACAATTATTATAATCGTGGCAATGCTCCACGAGGAAGCTTTCGAATTTAAATGCATAATATTTGCTGCGATCACGATGGTGCCAAAGTAGATATTGTTTGTGGCGGTCATGTATTATGAAAACATAATAAATAATATAATAATTACATAATAATAATAATACCATAGTAATTAATAATAATAGTTGAAATTTAATAATAATAAATATATAATAAAAAAACAATAGTAATTATGATTAATAATAATAATTACACAATAGTACACGATTATTGTATCATATATTTCAGTATAATAATTAGTAGTCTAAATCAGATAGTCACATACTACCTTAATTCAGTGTCGAATTGTCGAGTTTCATTAATTATAAAAGTTTAATAAGGCATGCGAAGTTTGTATCTCAAAAACCTCTAAATTGAACTAAATTAAGGTAGTATTTGAGAGTGTGGTTTAGGTTACTGATAACAATACGAATAGAGATTGCTCATAATTATAATAAATATTAATAACACTGATAACAATACGAACAGAGATTGCTCATAATTATAATACACATTAATAACACTGATAACAATACTATAATAGAGATTGCTCTACTACTATAAAAAAAAATATATTAATAAAATAAGCAAACATCAACAAGCATCAGCAACCCGACGTGCAGTCGAACTTGGTTTACTGGAACAAGAAGGTGTATATATTTCACATAGAAAACATGGCATATTTTAAAATATATTCTGAAAAATTTTTCCGTGCCGCTGACCATGTAAATGATCACCGTGCTATATCACGAGATGGTTGGGGTGTTGATCACGGATATACTGGTATCAGTTTTTCATCACCATCAAAAAAAACAGACTTCAGTATAGAACAGGAAAAACACATGCTTGTAAAAAAAACTAAAAAAAGGCGTAAAAAAAAATATTATGACGTACGTGCAACAGAAGAAAGCGAAGAAGAAAAAATTACTGGTGCAACGACAGAGGAGTTAAATATTCAAGAACAAAAGTTATTAGAAAAAATTAGAGTTGCATATAAAGAATTGAAAAATGTTCGTGAGGGTGGTGTAGAGCAGGAAGAAGTTGGCAACGATCGTGCCATCATTGTTTCATATCATTTACCATTTTCACTGACACGCTCCCGATTGGAAGAGTGCTGGACTGCAACACCTAATCATACAGCTGGATTTGGCATAAATGCATTGGAGCAAGTAAATTTCCAATGGACGTACATTGGTTGGCCTGGAGTTGAAATACAACCGAATGAACAAACTGGTTTTCGAAATCAATTACTGCAAGAAAATGATTATTCCCCTGTGTTTTTAAAAGACGATGTTGAACAACTATGTCGGGATTTTTGCTATCGTATATTGCATCCTATACTACATTCAACTTCATTGACGACAGACTTTCAAATGCAAATACACGATGTAGATGTAGATGGAAACAATTATTTATTGGAAGAGAAAATGTGGACGGCATATGCAAAAGTTATGCAGCACTTTGCCGATGCAGTTAAAGAAATGTTTGAAGATGGCGATGTGATCTGGTTACATGGTTATCATTTAATGTATTTACCAAAATTAATCCGGCAAATTTTACCTAATTGTACCATTGGTTACTCTTTACTAGCGCCATTTCCTACATCTGAATTGTTTCGATTGTTGCCGCGACGCGAGGAGTTGTTGCATGGTTTACTAAGTTGCGATTTGCTAGGTTTTCAATCTCACGGCCATGCAAGACATTTTTCCAGCACATGCATGAGAATATTAGGATTAACATTTACAACATCGACAATTAATTATTTTGGCCAAAATGTCAATATACATATTTTGCCTATGGGTGTAGACTTAAAAGCGACAACAATTATGCAACGGAAACAAAGTGTCAAGTCACGTGCAATGGACTTGAAGAAAATGTTTGAGGGAGACTTTATTTTTTTAAGTGTAGGAAAGCCAGATTTAGATGGTGGTATAATGCATGGCTTATTTGGCTACGAAGAATTTTTGAAGCAATTTAATCCTGCTCGTAATAAACGTGTAATTTTTGTACAAATTTCACTTGTAAGTACTATTTCGGAGCGAGAAGAAGGTAGATCGACGTATCGACGAGATTTACAAATAGAAAGTAGTATTAGTCGTGTTGTTGGCCGCATTAATAGCAAATTTGCGGTGATGGGATCAAGAGGCCCAGTTTACTATTTGCAGTATGATCCAGAGATTATGGGAATGGATGAATTATACGCATTGTACGAAATTTCTGATTGTATTTTGTCCACACCGTTAAGAGGTGGGTTAACACTTGTTCCCGCGCAATATATGTTATGCCGTCATGGAAGAAAACGTACCGGAACGGTTGTTATAAGTGAATTTACTGCGAGCGCTGAAGGTATGAGCGGTGCACTGCGTGTAAACCCATTTGATACGGAAGGTATATCAAAGGCTTTGAAATTTGCACTTAATCTGAGTGAAGAAAGCCGTGCAAAGCGCAGCAAACAAATTATTTCATTTGTTAAGTTGTACACCGCCCATCATTATTTAAAGAAATTTTCAACTGGGTTGTTTAAACTCGCATCTAGACGGAAAGCACCAGATTATATGAGAAAATTGGATCCTAGTGATTTGACGCAATTTTATTTGCCGTCAAAAAAAAAAATCATAATGAGCGCCATAGCCACTTCTATAAATTCACCATCTGGTTCCACGAAGTTGAAACAAACTACCAACGCCACGGTAACCAATACACTGTCTCCATCTCATATACCACCAGTTACACCTCCACTTACACCGAACATTTCTCCAGAAGTGCACTTGTCTACTATATCATTGGGCTTGAAATATACTCGTGTGATTATTCTTGATTATGAAGGTGTTCTTGTAGAACCAAAATCATTGGCAGAATTAGAAATTGTAAACTCAGAGGTTACGAATGTATTAAAAGCATATGGTGATGACCAAGCAACAGAGCTGTTCATATTTTCAAATAGGAAAAAAGAATGGATGGATACGCGTTTTAAAGGTATAAATTGTAGTATTGCCGCAGAGGGTGGATTTTATGTATCATGGGCTTCGAACTGTGCAAGGAAGGCTGACAATTGCCTTGAAAACGATAGGCATGAAAATGGTGACGATGATACGAAAAGGGTATGGGAACGGCAGGCACCAAGAGATGCTCGTAGTGGATGGATAGAACAATTTAAGCCAATATTTGAATATTTTACAACACGCACACCTGGCTCATTTATTGTTGAAACTGAAAATACATTGGCATGGCAATATAAAGACGCTGACTTGGAACATGGGGAGCGAAATTCGTTAAGTTTACAATCTGCATTACTTGAAATTATTGTTGGCTGGCGTGTACGACTTGTAAAACGAACGCATTGCATTGAATTGCGTTTATTTGGTGTGGTTAAGAAATCAATAGTGGAACAATTTTGCAATCGTGTGCGACATAATGTTCCATATGCTTGCCCAGCTCTTTTATGTATACTGAGCGGTGAAAACAAAGGTGATACAAGTGTGTTTCGTTATTTAAAACAAGAGTTCCCCAAACTATGGAAAGGCACCACATCGAGCCAATCTCCTACTACAGTAGCAAATAGTGATAGCAAACAAGCGCGATCTCCAATAGAAAATCAAACAACATTAAATTTATCACCAAACCCACCAAATCAGCAAACTCAACATCGAAACCGTGGGTTACCTAATATAAGATGCACTATTGATTTAAAGGAGAGCGAAGCAAATTATTACGTTGACAAACAAGTTGATGTAAACAATTTATTATTGTCATGTATGTAGTGTAGAAAATAGCAAAGATGAAGGCCAAGATCAGTAACAACAAATTGCCTTTCTTTTTTGTAATGAAAAAGTTTTTGTTTTCTGGGACATTTTTTTTTAAAAAAATAAATGTAAAATATTATAAAACACCAGAAATAATACACCACAAAGTAATTTTTTTTATCATACTTTGGGGTATATAATTTGGTTTGCTGACTTGGTATTACACACAACATTTTTTATGTTGCAACACTGCCAGCTACAATACAGTCAACACATTTCGTACCACGTGCTTCGCACCAACATGAATTGATTTTTTTGTTTGTAGTTGTTGGCACTTTAAACACACCACCATTTTCGCGCTTATCACCACTATTTTGACCAGAATTGCTACAGTTACTATTTACGATATTCTTTTTCTTATTACAATTCTCATCCATCGATGAAAGATATTTACCTTTTCTTTCTCCACGGAAAACACCACCAGTATCACGTTTTCCTCCAGTCATCGATAAGACGCTTTCACTTCCAAAAGTTTTATCAGCAAATGCTTTAAACTTTTGTAGCCACTTCAACACTATGTTTTCAATTTCAGGCGTAACTTTACTTAAAACGACCGGGACTTCAACACCATGCACTGACAATTCACCTTCAATACACGTTAACAATTTGGTATACAATGGAAACAAAACAATTGATGGATCTTGCCATTTTAACTTTGCTTGTGCATTTTCACCTTTTTTTATGATTTCTGGATTTTCTGAGGCAATAAAATTGTTTAGCATAATAGTCATATTCTTTACCATATTCACATTTTTGTCTTGATCTTTTTCTAGGCCGGTCATTCTTGCGATTTTCTCAATCGGTGCCCAATATGTTTTGTAAACAAATAATTGTTTTTTTTCTCCATGAAAACATGTCAAAAGCAAATTACGTATTAAATCAGCAGTTGCCATTCCAACACCAGGTGAATCGATGCTAAACATGCTATTGATCAAACCAAATTCTCTTATTGCTAACCGAAAGTATGAGTTCATCGTATTACTTTTATCCATCATTTTAAAAAATAATACATTAAAACCATCCAAAACTGCTTGTAAAACTGACATTGCAGATAATTCGAGCAATTCATGATTATTTTCGTCCAACGGGGTATCAGCAAATTTTCCTGCTACCCTTTTGAAGATAGAACCATTCTCAATGGCACTATCAAACATACGACGAACAAAAATAATATCACTATTTACTTTGTTACCATGATTACTTAAATATTCTCGAAGAGCATCAATACCATTAACGCACGCACTAAATGGCTCCTGATCAAAATAGGTTGGAGTTAAGATGCAACGTTTCTCCCGACCAAGTGGGAATAATACATTATCAATTTTTGTGCATAAATCTTGTGACAAACCACGTGTTGAAAAATAGTCTCGAACTGAGGATAAAAATAAGCAAACCGTGGTCATCCGCTGTTGTCCATCAACAACTTTTAACCCATTATCTTCATCCCGCTCGGATACAACCACGCGCCCAAAACTATGAGATTTATTGTTACCACCACCATGCAAGCGTATTGTTGTTTTTGTTTGGCCTTTCAACCAGTCATCACGGCTAACAGGTTTATACGATATTTTAATCGCATCGGCAATAAAATTTCTGACTTGAGCTGTACCCCAGCAATAACGTCGTTGAAATATTGGCACGTGCATGAAAATATGCGGCGGTTGTGTTGCATCTTTTCGATTATCCTTTAAATTAAATAATTCCCTAAAGGAATATCTCGGTATAGTTTTGGCACGACATATAAAATTTTGATCCCCACCCCTTGCAAACATTTATATAATTTAGCAAAAGTGGTTAACGTGTATGTGATAATAAATAAAGCTAAAACGCTTGTGCTACTACGAATCGTTGCATCAAATATCTCTCTCGGTAATGAAAAATTCAAAATGATGATGGGTTAACTAATTAATTTAAATTGCATCTCTTACTAATTGATAGGATACCTTTTTGTAGTGTCGGTAATTTAAGTATAAAAATAAGACACACATGTCACACACATATCATACTCTAAATTTAAATAAAAGCAATATCACCAATATGTTTACTTTAGATATCGTAGAACAACGCCTGCTTCAATGTCCATACTCCGATGCATGTTTGGTATGTTTTTTTTTATTTTCACTTCCAAACTATAACTGAGCAGAATTGGTACTTAAATAATGTGAATTAATGTATGGATAAGAGTAAAAAAAATTAGTATGATAATTTGTTTTTACTCATCACCTCACATAAGTTATGTTTATTGTATGTACTGCAGAGTAATCATCATATATATCTCGTACATTGGGTATAATGAAATATATGTGGAAAGAATGAAAACATATCGAAAAAAAGTAGTAGTAAAATAAAGAATAAAGAACTGATACAATGGATATAGCGTGCATAAAAATATACCCAAAGTAATATCATATATCATACACTCGTATCATACCTTTTAATCTCTCATCTCATATAAATTATAAAACACCTTCATGAGTAAGAAAATAATATTTTATTATAAAAATAATATATCTAGGAGGACTCAATCATGTTTCGCCTCTAATATAACATCTTCCATTGCATCAGCAAGTAAGTCTTCCTCTGAATCTTCCATTTCTTCCACGAATTGATTGTATTCCATTTGATCTAAATCTGTTACAATTAAACCAGCGGCTGGACGATTCTCAGCCAAGGTTTTAAGTCTATTTCCATTGTTTCCCTCCGTTTCTTTTGCATTATTAGCTATGTTATCATCATCCTCATCGTCTACCATTTCAGCAATATTTGCCACAACTTTTGTCTTCTTATCTTTCTTTTTTTGCTTTTTTTTTCTTTGCTTTTTCTCTTTCACCTTTTTAACCAAAACAACATCAGGTATATTTGGATTTTTTTCTTTGTACTCATCAATGTCACCAGCATTGAAATGCACAACGTCGTACCCCATAACACTATCACCAGGAAATAATACTTTACCTAAATGCGTCAATACAGAATATTGGTCATCGTTTGCACCTAAATCACATGCTCGAGCAACTTGTACTTCTGCTAATAAATATCTTGATTTTTTTACAACTGGAGCTGCTTCAATATTTTGAGACGATGCAGTTGAAGAACCACCCTCGGTCCCAATGTTGTTTTTTGTTTTGCCACCCCGTTTTTTATTAGATTTCTTCTTTTTCCTCTTGTTATTATTATACAACAGGGATGAATCTGGTTGTGGCTTTAAAATTTGACAATCCAATACAATATATTCGATTAACCGCCTTGAATTCATTGCAGGTTCAAATGGCAATCGGAAATATGACTTTTCATTCATAACACTTTCTTGCAATGTAAACGGGTTTAATAAATGGACCGTACCAGCTATGCGATTGCACAACAAAAATTGCCCAATATTACCACATTGTTGTTGCATTTGTTTTTTACTTAATAATAATAAATCATCTACACATATTGGAACTAATGTAATACTCCATGTAAATTCCAATCTATTTTGATTTACTAAGCTTTTTGTTTTTTTAACTTGCGCCGGTACAACACTTTTTAAAAATTCAACAAATTTAGTTGCTTTTGATTTACTAAAAAATTTAAAATCAATACCATCTTTTTTTGGCTCCATACCCCCAATACCAACTTGTGCATTACGTTTAATAATTAATTGTTCCAATAAAAAAAATGTACGTTTATGTTCCACGTGTTGTCTAACTTGCACCGTGCATAGTGCATTCATGTCGGCATTTTCTTGATGGCAATCTGGGCAGAACAAATTTTCAAGTTTATATTCTACTACAAACGTTTTCTGCAACAGAACGCCAAGAGCTTCTTTTTGTATATCCAATTTAACTTTAATACGTTTACTATGCGGTTCGGTCCAGATAAAGTTAGCATCCAGTAACTTAACTTTATTCAGACCAGGTAACGTCCGTAAACATATAGCCAACAACTCCTTTGATTCAAGATCAGCAAATACCCATGGTGGACGATTAATCCGCAAGCATTGTTTGCACCACGACAACGATGCATGTTTTGGTATACCCTCTGTTATATCAACTTCACTTGCTATACATGCATTACACATAGCAGCAGAGTTAAACTTCATGGATTTACCACACAAACAACATAAAATTGTATTAGCAGTTTGCCGTGGAAACGCAGACATGGGCGTGCGTGTTACGAAAAGGATTCTGTAAGAAAAACGTCTACGATACTTTCGCGCGCTGATTTGTCTGGCGTTATGTTAGTGTAACTACAGAGAAGGATATATTTGCATATATACAGACGTACGAGAACAACGAAACGACAAGAAATGACTTGAACCAATTAACAACTAAAGATGGGAAAGAAGAGGAAAAGAGAAGAGTTATATATACATCATGATGTGGTATAGTGGTATAGTATAATAATAAAGATAATAATAATAAAATAATATATAAATACTATACTATATACTATATACTATCATTATTATATAGTAAGTCTGTTTTTTACCTATTATTATTAATAATAAAATATCTTCGGCACTTTAACTTCGGCTATATTTTTTAGATTTTTTTACAAAATAGCACCCAGCATAGCAATACCATTGTGTATATTATTTGTACTAAGAACAAGGCCATACAAGGCAGAAAGGTATTTTCTTTTTTACATTGTATTACTATATATATCGATATACTGTATATATTATTACGTATTTTTTTTATATTATTATTATTATATTATTTCAATTATTGAAATTAAAATTATTATTATTATTATTATTAATTATTATATACATATAGTGCGTTGTAATATGTACAACATATAGGGCTTCTTACTCCTTACTATATATAAACTACAAGCAGCGCGTCATCTCCATCCACAACTTACGTACTTACATCGATTATCTGCATTTTTTAAAGATTCAGCGCAGCACAGATCTGTGGTATATTACCACAGATCTATGCGATACTACGTTGTTTGTGTAAGACATAGACATATAGGATGGAAATTGCTAATACGACATACGATCGTTTGACCCCACGAGACTTTATTTTATTACGTATTTATCATGAAAAGTTTGAAAATATTAAAAAGTCTTTAAAAGAAATTTTGTTTACAGATAAAGTTGATAATCTGATGACAGATTTAAATTTTTTAAAATACGCATTTAAAGCGGATTTAGATGCAGCATATGAATTTGGCCTTATTGGAGGACATCAAATATTGCTAAAGTTACTAATGAAGTATAATGACTACGAAGAAATATTATCTCCATTAGGTGATGTAATCGAAGCTTGCACTTCATCTTGTTTACAGTTTCCAATAAAGTCTAGTACAACTATAAAATTTGAAGAACGCCGTGTCCCATTAAAAATTATGCTAGATACAGGCAACATCAACAATTTTGGAAACAGCGATGATCGTAAGAATAGTAGTTCGAAAAAGAAAGAAATATTATTGCGTACCATACCAAAAGACATAAATGAGATTGCATCCTCCAATAAAGCAAATTTAACAGTTGGCTACTATTTATGGGATGCCTCAATTGCGATGGCATATTGGTTAGTAAAAAATTCTATTTTTTTTAAAAACAAGAAAGTATTAGAAATTGGTTGTGGAGCTGGTCTTGTAGGTATCGTTGCAGCATCATATGCTTCAAGAGTATATATGTGTGACTTCAATTTAAAAATAATTGAAAATGTGAGCTACAATATCAAATTGAACTCAAAAAAAGCTCATAGTAATAACAAGAAGCAGTATAATTGTTGTTGTGTCAACGATGATATGCAAGTGAAAGGGGTTGCATTTGATTGGGAAACAGTAGATTTTTCAATATACAAAAAAGATGGTTTGAAAAAAGAATCAATGGATGTTATTTTAGGTGCTGATGTAATATGCCAAGAAAGTGATTGCTATAATATAGCAAGAGTGTTAAAATATTATCTAACCAAAGATACTGGTGTTGCATATTTTTTACATGGAACAGAGGAGCATAGATTTGGTGTAGAAAAATTTGCAACGGCAATGCAATCTGAGGGATTTAATGTTGTAAATATGGATGATGTTATTAATGAAAATGGTGAATATCAAACATTCATAGCATCCAATAGACATTTCAATAGCCGCCCATTAGACAAATACAAAATGTTCAAAGTTACATCATAGAATGATAAACAAAAACCCTTTCTAAGGTTTATATATGCGCGTATTTTAATTTAACATTTATCTCTCAGTTGTATTTTAAAGTAATATATACGTAACTTATCATATAATTTTATGTAACTAGAATTAATTATATATATTCAAAGACAGTAAATTCACCCTAGATGCAGGTCTAGTCGATGAAAATTTTACATGCATACACACTTATATATATATATATATTATATCTTATGCATCTTCTTTATAAATTTTTTATTTATAACTTAATGAGTTAAGAATTAATTATATATAAATATGTGTACCAAGTTGTCAGCATTTCACCCGTAAACCGTAAAGCTGATTTCTTGATCATATATACTTTCAACTTATATAAGTAAAGTTATATTCACTATCAAGATGATTTGTGCGGATATTTCTATCAATATTTTCCTCCTGCATTTTTGGAATTTCGGTGTACCCTGATTATAAACACGATCAACATTTCTACTTTTAGCAGGCGAATAGCATTAAAAACTATAGTAAAAACATCATCGGTTATAATGTTATAATATAATATTTGAAATTTATATATATATGCCAATAGTGTGTAGTTTTAACTTTATTATTATTCTAGACACTATTGTTACCTGTATTATTATTTCTTTACAGTTTTTTTTAATTTAAAATTATTATTAAATACTATTGGAGATATATAGATGTGTCTTTACCAACAAAAAATTTCCCATCCATCATCATCACCAGAAATAATAATTTTTTAACACACACAAGAATTGATTGGAGTATTTTTGGCAATACCGCTCAGCAGCAACAGTTGTTAACCAGAAAAGCATCAAGAATAACGAAAATAATTAAACTTCTCGTATAAGAAACGCACGCGCGCGCACACACACATTATAATGATAAGTTCATTTTTAAAACGTGTTGTAGAAAGGTCTACTCACATTAGTAATGGTATGAAACATACTACTAATAAGTTTACACAGCGTTTCACTACAGCAACTTCACCAGCAAGCGAATCATACTCCACTTCAGCAAAATTAATGCATTGGGGCATGGCAAGTGGCATATTGTCATGTTTTGCATTGGTACAAGCAAAAAATTACACAAGCGACAAGAAAATGAAAGGAAAATATATGTTTTGGCATAAAAGTATGGGGTTGCTTATGGGAATATGTTTCGTACCACGTGTGGCAGTTCGTTTAAGTAACAAAGTTCCTAAATTACCAGAAGGCAATGTAATTGAACATGCATTAGCAAATCTTTCCCATTGGACATTATACAGTTTGATGCTCTTTATGCCGTTAAGCGGTGTAGCAATGGGATATTTTGGTGGAAAGGGGTTGCCTTTTTTTTTCACCACGATTCCAGGTGCTACAAAAGAAAACAAAAATGGGAAAATAGCTAAAAATGCATGGTATTATCATAAAAACATTGGCCAAGTCTTTGAATATTTCTTTGTGCCATTACATGTTGGTGCTGTAGGTTTCCATTTTCTAAGAGGGCAAAATATTTTGAAAAGAATTAATCCATTTCTATAGATGTGTACATATTATATGTAATGAGGAAGAGACCAGATATATATATATGATTATATATAATTTACCTTGCCCGGTACAAATAATATAACTTATATTAAGGTGTGTATATACGAATGAATAATTTGTTGAAATAACTATGCATAAAATATATTTTAATTTGCTCTTACTCACATTTAAAAAATACCAAGTATATATATATTATATATTTTATACGTGTATATATACGACTCGTATATACATATCATATACTCATTTAAAAAATGTTTTTTACCAGAGAACGCAAGATAAAACATTTATAATACGCATAAAAAAATTGTAACGTTAATTTTGGTAAAAGCTTATAAGTTTTAAAGTAAAGCTTATTACCCGCTTATTACTAACCAGAATATTTTTGAATTAAGACTTCTGCACAACCACTTTGTTTAAAACACTTTCTCTTGCTGGATTCATGTTCCATTGTCGCTCATCACTATTATTTTTATCATTATCTACCAAGTTCTTAGAATTCTCCCTTCTCCGCATTTGTACCTTTGAATAACTAAAAACAACTCCAAAACAAAAGAAGCACGTACAAATGACACCAATCAATGCAATTAAAACAATTTCAGTGTTGGTTAACTTTGTCCTGTCATTGCGACGCTTTACTACAACGGTGTCTTTTTGAATCGGACGAGTTATTACTGTATGTTTTGCCACCGATGGGACACCATCATTTGAAATTAAAAATAAATGATACTGTCCGGCTAGTATTATAGGTATTGCTGGAATATCAAATGTCACTTCTGTACCAGTTGCATGTGTTGTTTGTTTGATATTTTTCATTTTGACATATCGTTGATTTTGACCATAACTATGTGTGAATGCTTGAGGAGCTAATAATGCAACACCTTTACTTTTGTCCAAGCTTGTTGCTCCAGTAAAATATAATTTTGCATTCTTTTGTCCAGCAAAAAATTTTAGTGGTTTATTACTATGCCATTTTCCATCTAATTTCAGAACTGGTCTTTCTGCAACATTGTTTAAATATGGTGGGTAAAATAAACGCAAATGTGGATTTTCACAACCAACATCACCAAATTGATTAAACCCACCACCGAGTATAATGGTGCCATCTGGCAATAACGCTGCCATATTGTGGTATCCTCTGTATATATC
>Ga0099797_100487_pt1 | contig 25620 bp, 21 predicted proteins | sample Uncmet_Sort48C_1_FD_89871 | JGI IMG/M metagenome (GOLD analysis project Ga0099797, IMG submission 89871) | Marine eukaryotic communities from CALCOFI LINE 67, Pacific Ocean - C012_Sort48C_1 | ecosystem: Environmental > Aquatic > Marine > Oceanic | place: Pacific Ocean: Monterey Bay | collected... | reverse complement strand
TGGTTTGCATTGCATTAGGTAGTTCGTTCATGCTAAATGCTTGGATAAATATGTCTATGGTATCCGGTATACTACCTGTTGTAGGAATACCTCTGCCGTTATTAAGTTATGGTGGCACAAGTTTTGTTACCACGCTAATTAACTTCTCATTAATTCTTAAGCTTGGTCATACAGATCCAAGACGTCAACATTTATGGTGAAATATGCAAATACTACTGACATTATTAAGCACAGCAGTGCCAATCTCAAATGCTTGTTATCTAGCACCCGATATAATCGATCCCAGAAATAACCTAGAAATAAAAGCCATTGCTCATGAGATTGCAGTAGAGAACGGTATATCTGAAAAAAAGGCACAAGACATGCTAAGTTGCATGAAGAACAACCTATATTCAAAAGCAAGGGCTACTAGCAGAAAACAAGTTAAATCTCCCTTCTGTCAGTTTAATAAAAACTTTATTAGTGCATTCCGCATTAAAAAAGGTGCTGAATTTTATTTACAAAATAAGTCTTATCTCTCAGCTATGGAAGACCAGTATCATGTTAACCCTTTCATTGTCACAGCAATCATTGGTGTAGAAAGCAACTATGGTAAATTTACTGGCAACCATCTTACGCGTGATGCAATTGCTACTGTCATTGTTAATACTGACAAAACCAGCAGTATGTCTGTATCTGAATTATCAAATAGCAATATTATATTTAAAGACATTAGCAAAAAGAAATTTTTTATTGATGAACTCAAATACCTTGCAAAAATAGGAATTGAAAATAATATGGATATTAAAATACTAGAGGGTTCTTGGGATGGCGGGATTGGCCTCGCTCAATTTATGCCAAGCTCATATCATAAACATGCAATCTCCCCCAAGCATAGATATGCCAATTTATTTGATCCTGAAGATGCTATTTATTCAATAGCCAACTATCTTGTTGAAAGAGGCAATTGGGACAAGGGTGCGATTGCTGAGATCATACAACCTACTCAGGCACAAATCACCAACCTTGATAGCATTAATTCTATTAACTCAATTTTCATACCTTCAGATAGGAATAAACATATTTATCGATTTACGTTAGAAGATAGTAGCAATCAATATTGGTTGACGTATAATAACTTTGAGGCTATTCGGACTTACAACACCCGACCACACTATGCCATTAATGTAATGTTACTAGCAGAGAAAATTCATGACTACATTAAATCTAACTATCCAGGAGATATTTAAACTACACCAATCTGGGGATTTAGATGGTGCAATTAAACTATATAAACAGTTTATTGATACATTACCATGCAGTGAACAATTGGCACAATGTCATGAACTTTTAGGAATTGCACATGCTCAGAAGACAGAGTACTTGCAAGCTTTGAAATATTTTCTTCATGCCACACAGATCAAACCCAATGTTTTGAGCATTCAGAACAACCTTGCTACTTGTTATAAGCACTTAAAACAACATAAAAAAGCATTATCAACATACCTATCCATACTCGAACACCACCCTTTTCAGTGTGTAACACATAATAATCTTGCAAGTATGTATATTCAAAACAAAGCGTATTTAGATGCAAAGCATCACTTACAAAAAGCAATCTGCTTGCATCCTACTTATGCTGATGCCTATTTTAATCTAGGTATTGTCTTTTTACACACCTCTCTAGAGAAATCAATTTATTACTTTAAAAAAGCATCTGATCTTGGCCATCTTAAAGCCCCCTATCAAGCAGCACAGTACTATGAGAGTAAGTTTGAAAATGAAGATGCGCTCAACTATTACTCACTTAGCATTGAAAGACTTCCTCAACATGCACACTCGCATCATGGTAAAGCCAGAGTATTACTTGCACTACAAAAAGATGAGGATGCATTAGGACATTTGATTGAAGCACAAAGAATTGACCCGAGTATCCCCTTTCTAATGGAAAATATTGCAGCCTACTACCATGTCAAAGGCATGCATGCCAATGCAATTGAGTATTGGAGTAAAGCCCCCAGAACCGAAGAAAATATTGTTGACATAAATTATAATATTGGTGTTGCATATCAATATGCTAATAAACATAATGAAGCACTTGAATATTTTCACCAAGTATTAGCACATAACCCTGAACATCGCAATACACATATGAATATTGCGGCGATAGCACTACAGAATAACCAGAGAAAAAGTGCAACCAAGCACTATGAAATTGCTTTGAATATTGATCCTAAAAATGAAGAAATTCAATTCATACTTGCGGCCATTAAACAGAATACGAAACAAATCATCGACGCTCCCTCAGGTTATGTTGCCAATCTATTTGACCAATACGCAGGCCACTATAATCAGCATTTAATGAACATGCTAAAATATCAGCTCCCTGATAGGATAGAGCTCATTCTTCATGAACAATACAAGCCTTCCCAGGCTCTAAATATTCTTGACCTTGGTTGTGGTACCGGTTTATTAGCCCCCAAACTTTCTCCATTTGCAAAGACATTAACAGGTATTGATTTATCTAGAAACATGATTGAACAAGCCAAAAGCACACATTTATACACACAGCTACATCAAGCTGATTGTAAACAATTTTTAAAAGAATCAGGTAAGTTTGATCTTATTATTGCAGCAGAACTCTTCCCCTATGTAGGTGATGCCGAGGACTTACTGGCCTGTGTCTCCAAATGCTTACCCAAAGATGGCATACTCATTTTTAGTATTGAGAAAACAGATAGTGTAGAAAAATACGCTCTGTCTGAAAGCGCTAGATTCAGGCATAATCCTAACTGGATTGAAACACTATGCAATCGCTTTGGACTAAATACACTAGAGAGCATAGAGACAACATTAAGATTGCATCAGTCTAAGCCAGTATTTGGACAGCTATTCATATTTCAAAGCACCTGAGGTGTTAGTGAATTATACGCTTCGTCTACTGCATCTAGCGATATTGTTTCCATTTGGCCTCGCCCTGTTTTCACTATAGGCGTATCACTTACCTTATATTTCTCAGCTGATGCTGTATAATGATACAAGGAGCGAACAGCAACAAACTCATAGATACATAAGCCTACAAAAGCTAGACCAATCATTCCCAAACCAACTGCAAAATATAGGATAGGAATATGCGCATTATATGCATACACCGCTAAACAAGCCACACCTGCTAATAATATAGCAATTAAAAATAACCACCAAATTTTTGATAAAGCAGATTGCTTTCTAACACATACACTTTCCTTTGTTTTCACTATATGTATTAGCTGTGCAATTAGCATATTAGGATCATCAGCATCAAAGTTTTTTACTGCCGAAATATCGCTATTCGTTTGTATGATTCGGTTACATTCAGCATAGAACCGACTGATCGAATCAATAACAGCAGTAGGACGACGACTTACCAACTGGAATGACGCATGTATTTTTGAAATATGATTAGCAATATATGATTGATGATATTTCACATAGCGGTCCAGCGTATTTGATGTACTTTGATATTCAATCTTAATATCTTGTAGATATTTGTTTGCAATTGCTGCTAATGCTGCTCTAGTTTCTTTATCAGTTTTTATTGACTTAGCAATCATTGAAGATGAGTGCGCATCAGAGCTAGAGATTGCGGCTTCAACAGCCTCTTTGAAGTTAAAAATACCATCACAAACACCTGTAACATTACTTCTATGTGCCTCGTCAATACTTTTTAGTGCATGATCAATGCTATTGACCTGCATTAATACTTCATAATGGCAAGCATTTAAAGAAGTAAAGACTTCACTAACAGTGTCGTTTAATGCTAATACTGCTGTCTGCTCATCTGTCAGTGTACTTGCAGCATTAATGAATGTATAAATATTATTTGTATACTCAAAATTCCAGTAACTTTCAGCAAATATTTTATACACTTCCTCATTTGAAAACTGAGGCGCACCAATTGCTAACTTAGCGTCAAGCGTCATAACTTTGCTATCTAACGTTTTTTGCAGACTTCCATCAACCGCTCTTATAATTGCTAATATAGGCGACTTCCATAACCCCAAAATCTGCTCAACAAGTTTATTAGACATCATAATTTCCCTATTAGACCCTTTATCTTATCCAGTCATCTGAAGAACGTCAAACAAAACTTAGTCGTCAATCACAAAATCAACTCGCTGAAGCGCAAGATCAACCGACTGAAGCTTAACATTTAAGTAATCACCTATGCCATAAGTCAAACCTGTTGTGCCGCCTTGTAATGTCATGGTATCTGGATAATAACTAAAATACTCGTTCCCCATTGCAGAAATGTGAACCAACCCTTCGACAGGCATTGATTCAAGTGCTACAAACATGCCAAAGTGTGTAATTGATGCCACCTTTGCATCAAATCTTTTGCCGATAGAGGGCATAACCCATTTTGCTTTTAGCCATGCTTGCGCAAACCATGATGCTTCATCTGCCTTTCTCTCTTTAGTAGATGCATTTTCAGCAATTAAGGCTAAATCATCACTATTCTGTGGTGTATGATTTAACCAATTTGTAATTGCTCTATGCACTGTAAGATCAACATAACGACGAATCGGAGAAGTAAAATGAGTGTAGAAATTGGTTGATAATGCATAATGAGAAAACGTATCTATACTATAATGTGCTTGTGAGAGTGTTCGTAGTACCATCATTTCTATTGCATGTTCATCCACATTGCCACGACATTGATCAATTACAGCCTGCAAGTCCTTTGGCTGCGGCTCATTTGGTAAGTCAATACCATGAAAATTTAGATAATCTTGAAATGCAGCTACTTTTTCCGTATTTGGCTCACTATGGCTACGATAAATTAATGGAACACCTTCATGACGCATGTGTGTACCAACGGCCATATTTGCACACAACATGCACTCTTCAATAATCTGATGCGACCATACACGATCAACTTCTGAAACGCTACTTAGTTCACCTTGATCATCAAAACTAAACTTCGTCTCATGACTTCTTAATACAATAGTGCCTGCATCTACTCGTGCTTTTCTTAACGCTTTTGCTGTTTCATCTAAAACACTTAGTGGGAACCAACTAGGCGTATTAGATCTCGCATCTAGCATAGATTGCACTTGCTCATAAGTTAGACGCGCATGAGATCGAATAACAACTTTTGCCAAACGTGTCGCAATGCGCTCACCTTTTTCGTTAATATCTACGACACAACCCAGCGCTAAACGATCAACCTCGGGTAGCAGTGAGCAAATATTATTTGAAAGTGTCTCAGGAAGCATTGGTATCACATGCCCAGGCAAATACACAGAGTTTGCTCGGCTTTTCGCCTCAATATCTAGCTCAGTTCCTGGTAATACGTAGTGGGAAACATCAGCAATTGCAACATATAAACGAAACCCTTTCTCTGTCTTTTCCGCATATACAGCATCATCATAATCTTTAGCATCTATACCATCAATAGTAACGAGTGGTAGGTGTACCCAAGACTCTCTTCTATTAGACTCAATAGATATGGCTTGCTGAGTTGCTCCTTCAATATGAACATCATGTGGCCATGCATCAGATAGCTGGTAAACTTGCTTAGCAATCAGCCTCTCTATACCTTGATCAGCAATTGTCCCTACTTTTTTAACCAAAGAAACCCTTAAAATCTTTTTTGAGTTTTGTTTCTCAGCACGCTTGACTTCAATAACCGTATCTTCGTCAATACTAATATCAGATGCCAAAACCAGGTGTTGTTTGATTCGTTGATCAAACGGAATTATACGCATTTTTCCACGTTGGTATTTTACAACACATAGAACATGCTTAATCTTTGCAGTATTAACACGAACAACAATTGGTACGGAAGTAGACTTTATTTTAACAGGCACACGCATTAAAACCTCATCATGAGGAAATACTCCTTGCGCATGTCGATCTGTCAAAGTTAACTCTACACCATCAATATTCACTACCAGCGAAGATGCTTTATAAAGCACTTCCTTCGTTACTAGCTGCGTTGCTTCTTTTTGATAAAAGCAATTATGCTCATCAATAGCTAACTGCTGATCCCTAACCATTGCAAGCATTCGCTTATATACTGCCCCACTAGCCCATTTTGGGTCATCTAGGCGTGCGAATAACGCATCGAAAAGCATAGGCTGTTCAAGCATCTCATAAATGACCTCCCTTGATGATATTGGGTGGTCCTTTTTATTGTTTTCTTCGTCCCTCGTAAGGTCTATTTTAGATTGAGTCATAGAAATTCATATAGTAAAAATTTAGACATTGCTATCAATGTCACTATAGAATAGTATACTAGAAGTTAAGTCAATACACAAGGAATGCGCAATATGAATATTGTTTTCACAACAGAACTTTCTCCACAATTAATCCAATGTATCAATGTTAAAGACAATAAACTTGATATCCCTGAGGGCTTAGAGGTTAATATTGACCTACCTGCTTTTGAAGGCAGCATGTTGTATCATGGTGAAAAAACATACTTATTAGTCAAGTGTCCACAGACACATACACTAAAAGAAATAGCTGGGCATATGCTATCTATTATTACTCAGCATAAACTAAATAATGCTGTTATCATTCCACCCGCTAATGCGAAAGAAAATATTACAGAGTTTCTTTTGGGCGTAGAATTAAGCGCTTACCGTTTCAATCACTACTACTCTGAACCTAAAAGTGTCTTAATTGATTCTGTATCCATTTATGACTGTTGCCACGCAGTATCAGCATACCCAGAAGCAAAAAATATTGCAGACGGAGTCAAGTTTTGTCGAGACCTAGTATCAGAGCCAAGTAACATCCTAAGCCCTGAAACATTTAAAAATAGAATAATTGATAAACTACGTCCATTGGGTGTAGATATCACTGTATTAAGTGAAGAAGAAATACTTAAACGCGGCATGAACGCACTTCATGGTGTTGCAAGAGGGTCTGCAAAGCCGCCATTTGTTGTCGCCATGCACTGGAAAGGATCTAATGAGCAGCCTGTTGCTATTGCTGGTAAAGGAGTATGTTTTGATACAGGTGGTATCTCAATCAAGCCTTCTGCTAATATGCATGAAATGAAATACGATATGGGTGGAGCTGGCTCAGTTACAGGCCTTATGTATGCACTTGCAGCAAGAAAAGCAAAAGCCAACGTCGTTGGTGTAGTAGGTCTTGTTGAAAATATGCCTGATGGTAATGCACAAAACCCTGGCGATGTTGTTAAATCCATGTCTGGTCAAACCATTGAAGTATTAAATACTGATGCAGAAGGACGCTTAGTTCTTGCAGATGTCATTACTTACATTCACCAAGAATTTAAGCCTAAAGAAATTGTAGATCTTGCAACACTAACGGGCGCTATTGTCGTAAGCTTAGGACATGAGTATGCAGGCATATTTTGCAACAATACACAACTTGCTCAAAAACTCATCCATGCGGGTCAAGAAACTGGCGATAGGTTATGGCAGCTACCGATTGGGCCAGAGTATGATAAGCAAATAGATTCTGATATTGCTGATATGCAAAATATTGGCAAACGTTGGGCAGGGTCCATTACAGCTGCTCAGTTCATTGGAAGATTTATTGAAAATGACACACCGTGGGCTCACCTTGATATCGCAGGTGTAGCATGGGCAGACGCACCTAGACCTTACACCCCAAAAGGTGCGACTGGCTTTGGGGTTATGTTATTAAACCAATGGATTAAAAATAACCACGAAGTATAAAATTCATACTGTGAGGCTACATTATGTAGCCTCATTAATTGATAAGATAACGATAGATTAATCAACTTCCTCAAACCATGCAGGGAATGGATCTTGTAGCATTAGATATGTTTGCGGGCTTTGTAAATAGTCTTTAACCAAGCATGCATCTAATTGCGCTCGAATATTATCCTCATTCATTTCTGCTGCTAAACCAATAAATACAATTTCTTGTTTACGGTCGCCATATTCGCTACACCAATGCTGCTCGATAAATGCATCATCTGCAGCCTCTGGCCACTCTTCATGTGGAACGGATACCAACCACTCCCCTACACCTTGATGCCTAACCATCGCACCTGCTTGTGCGACCTCACCAATTTGATCAGGTCTCGTTGCTAACCAAAAGAATCCCTTTGCACGAATTACACCAGGCCACTCAGACCCAAAGAACTGATGTAACATAATTGGGTTAAAAGGATGTCTTGCACGATATACAAAACTTGTAATACCATATTCCTCAGTTTCAGGTACATGGTCTTTAAAATTATTTAACTCTTGAACCCATAAAGGATGATCCTGCGCTTCTTCAAAATCAAACAATCCTGTGCCAATAATCTCTGCTAAATCTATCTTTGATTGACTCGTCTCAATAATCTTCGCTTTTGCATTTAAGCTTCTAATCACAGCCTTTGCAATCGATAGCTCATCTTGAGAAACCAAATCAACTTTGTTCAAAATAATCACATTAGCAAACTCAATTTGCTCAACTAATAAATCAACTAACGTTCTTTCGTCATCATCCCCAAGGCTCTCTCCATGGTCTTTTAAAAAGTCTGTTGAACTATAATTATGAATAATATTTGCAGAATCTACGACTGTTACCATAGTATCAAGTGTTGCAACATCAGATAAACTTTGGCCATTTTCATCACGAAAATCAAATGTCGCAGCAACAGGTAATGGCTCAGATATGCCTGTACTCTCAATAAGCAAGTAATCATATTTTCCCGACTCTGAAAGAGACCTAACTTGCATCAATAAATCTTCCCGCAAGGTACAACAAATACAGCCATTACTCATTTCCACTAATTTTTCTTCAGTACGAGATAAGTCACTCCCTCCTTTTGCAACCAAGCTTGCATCAATATTTACCTCACTCATATCATTGACAATAACTGCAACGCGCAAGCCCTCTCGATTATTGAGTATATGATTCAATAATGTGGTTTTACCCGCACCCAAAAATCCAGACAACACTGTCACTGGCAACTTAGTAACTAACTCAGTCATATCAAAACCAATTTATAAATATTACTTATAATATACACTCTGATATAATATGCAATATAAATACATGTTTTTTATACAAATAAACAACAATCACCAACTATTAATCACATACAGGTTCTTATCAAGGTATCTTTATATCTGTTTCATAATGACTCATGCAATCTAATAGGAATTCTTATCACAAATATAAAGTGTGGACCTTAGTAATTGATACATATATTTTTTATTCGAACTTGTTGACACTATACTATAGACTATGCATAGTGTATATACTATTAATTGAGAACAAAATGCATCGTAAAGAATATGTAAATAGCTTATTTATCTTCGTTGAGAAATATAAATCTGATAGCATTATTTTAAAAGAATCATACGCACTGTTACCTTTAGAGACCCCTAATAGCCATATTCGTATTGATAAACTGTTTTCAAAAGACATTAAGTTCCTCCCTTTTGCACACTTTACAACCACTAATGACGCAACCAAAATACATATTGGCTTTTATGACGATGGGAACATTGAGCCCTTCCCTGATAGCATTAATTCAGTTACAAAAGATATATTAGATAATGCAATAGCAGCTAGATCCCAGCTTGATTATCTAATGAAGGATTTTTCCGAGTATGTTAGTAAACTTGAAAAAAAATATACCCTTTCTGAAGGTATGCTATGTATTGCAGAAACACAAGATGAAAGACACCGCCTCTATCTAGATTGCATTACTTCACTTGAGGAAAGGTCTCATTTATTAAAAGAAAAAGACCCCAGACTTGAACTGCTTAAGTCCCAAAAAAAGTATTTTACGACCAAAGCAGCTATACCATCTAAACAGCGTGAAGAAAAACTTCATAAAGTTGAAGCGCAGCAAGAATACACAGCCATTACTACTGAAGCTAACACAGCCGGTAGCGCATCCTTAGATACATCATATAACCATGAACAGGAATGTATAGAGCTCGTCAAAAAATTTAATAAAACCATCAAGACCAAACTACTAGAAAGAAATATAATCATCATGAATATTGAAGCAATTGTTGGACTTCATTCAGTTACACCCTGCTTAAGCCATAATACATTAAAGACAGCAAAAAATGCTATAAAACATAAAGTATCTAGTATAGATATTATAATCGATAAAATACGCTCAAACGACTACACAACTGCTTATACATACGCGCTACATGCAAATCCTACAGAAGTTTTACTTGCCTTATCTAATAATAAGACTCTAAGTGCTAAACAAATACTCCTAATCTTAAAGCCTCTGTGCGCTAGGAGCCCCATTTATAATTTTATAGTTGCACATGGCGTAGTCGTATATAACCAAGAAAACTACGCGCCTTTTATATGCTACTTTAATGCACGAATCCCTTACTCTAAAGACAAAACTAATTTAATTGATTTCCTTGCAAAAAGAATACGTGTGAATACTTTACTTTATGAAGGTACTTGCATTCCTTTTTTAAATGACCTTGTATTCTCTGCACGCACTGGTGTTATGCCAATACCTGATGCCATTAGAATTATAGGCATTGTGCTCAACAGGCCACAATATACACATATGACCACAAAGGGTCTAACTTATACAAGCTGCTCAGCTAATAAACATCCTATCACTTTTTCAAGCAAAGATCAGAGTAAACAGATTGTATATACTGAATTTCTGTATTCCGCATTCCCTAACGAAGAGCAGCATTTAAATAACACAACGCTTAATTTAATGATAAAACGTGCAAATTTAACGGAGCTAATATTACTTTTACAAAATATTGCCCTAAGTAACCCGAACATCAATACACGACTAATGATTAGCTGTAGTTTGAAAAATCATTGCGGCCTTGCAGTCGGAAATGATAAAGCAAGTATATTTAAACTTACAGATAAGTTTAGAACTGTGAATTTATACAGTGAAATAAAGCCATGCCCGGTAACGATCCTAGGTATTGAAGAAATCATAAAAAAAATCAATAGCACTCTTTTTGAGAATGCAGACATTATTAAACAGCAAAGGCTTCTTAATACAGCTTATACCCGAATTACTGAGCTGAGTAAATCACATAACCAATCAGTTAAATCCCCACTATTTTTTGTAAGAGCAAAATCACTCTGTGCGCAAATTGCATTATCGATTACCCCTTCAAATACTAACTACATTTGTGATTGGGCAGAAAAAATACAAAAAGCATTACTAGAAACATTATTACACCTAGATGATAGCAAATTTGAGCTATTACTTGACCAGATTTTTTTACGTTTCTTCTCTGCAAGACAGCACACCATTTCGTTTACTCAGACATATCTAAAAAGATTACAATTACTTCTAACTTGTAGCCTAAAAAAAGGCCCAGACAAATTCAGCACTAAAACATTTTTCCATCTCTATAGTCTTTACCCAAGGCTATCCCCCTCTGATGATGAAACCCTGGTACTTAAGGACATTGCTCTAAAACATGGCTTTACATTAAAATAGATACCATGAGTATTTATCATTACATATCTAGCAAGTGCCCGCGAATTAGCACTTTCAATATTAGAATAAATTATTTGAAGCATATGATGAGGCTATCTCACAAATAAGTTATAGATAAATGCAAGAATAAGCCCTCCTAGGAATGCATCTAAAAATGCCCATACCATCCCAATTAACACACCCACAGGTGTTAAATCAAAACCAATATAAAGCGCAGAAAGTGCACTGATAACACCCGCCCCATAACCAAAGTAAATATTTAATATACAGAATGATACAAATGATAGTGACCAAATAATCCCGATGCTTAATCCCATTGCTAGTGGACTTAATTTTGTGTATTTATTCATATGTACTTGCTCCAATATATAATATTATACTTATAGCTAGGTTTTCATATTTGGTAGAATTAAGTTAAAAAACAGATTCATATTTTATGAAAGCACACTTTAAAAGTCAAAAAACCATTGATAAGTGCATGTGATTTTACATCAGCGATTTTTATGATAAATAGCAAACACATATACGATAGAAAATAATATTAGCATCTTTTGAGCTGGCGGAGAGAGAGGGATTCGAACCCTCGATGAGTATTAACCCATACTCCCTTAGCAGGGGAGCGCCTTCAGCCACTCGGCCACCTCTCCAAATATGCAGTATAGTAACATCATATACACACAGGATCAATGACAAAATGCCTGAAAGCCTTTGTTTTGTATGGGTGACTCAAATAACTAGTCGTCTAATACATCTGGTGCGTCTTGATTTCCTGCTTGATCAGCATCATCACCAAACTTAATACGATTATATATCTCCTCACGGTGGACACTGACATCTTTTGGTGCGTCAATCCCAATTCTTACTTGATGTCCTTTTACACTTAATACAGTTATGGTTACATCATCGCCTATCTTAAGCGCCTCGCCGACTTTTCTTGTTAATATTAGCATTTTCTTCTCCTATCTCACTTCCTATGCTTATTCCACTCCATTTAATGAGTATTATAGCGTATATTTTTAATTTGTCATGCTTTTTTAACTATTTGCTTCATATATTTTATTATTTTCACCAATAAGCGTTCCATGACCTTCCTGATCCCAACGATTGAATAATATTGGCATTTTGTGGATCTTTGCCATTAATACGGCACTACGGCTCATTGGGGCCTCATCTTCACCAATGAGATCATACATTGTATCATAGTTAATTTCAGCATATGCACTACTATCATTGCCATGTATATACCCAACATCTGAATATATCTCACATCTAAAATTTAATGCTATCGCTAGCGCGACGGCTGTATCATCTGACCCACCTCTTTTTAACAAGGCAATTTCATTATTATACATTGCATGAAACCCCGGCACTATCGCAATAACACCCTGTTTCAATAACTGCTGTATGTAGCTTGGCTGGCAATCATGGATATACCCACCGTGCTGTTGACTAGCTATAATACCAATTTTATCATAAGTACATATTTTTGATATAAGCCCTCTTTGCTGCAGGGCCATATGGAATAATAAACAAGACTCTATCTCACCAGATGCAATATATTGATTTCTTGTGCATCCTTCAGCATAAAAACGACTTTGATGATATAAAGTGCTAGTTTTTCCTTTAGGTGCAGATAAAACTAAAATAATGGGGTAATCTGGTAACGTATCAATAATAAACTCTATCTGTTCAGCTGTTGATACTGAACTACCGCCATATTTCCTAACAAGCATTATACGTCCTTGAGCAACCTAATGATATCTGAAGCATCAATTTTAGATACTAGCACACCTTGAGCAAGCGCTGGTGTGCCACCACCCTTACCCTCAACCATAGACTTTATTTTACTCAATATATTATTTGCATTGTAATCACAATTAACAACACCAATAATAATAGCTACTTTTTCAGCTTCTATGGACTGCAATACAATCACGCCCTGACCAACACTGCCCTTCACCATGTCAAATACCATCCGTAGTGATTTTGCTGAAATACTACTAAATGATTGTAGCACCACCATAGTGTTATTTATTGTCTCTGCTTCAGATAGCCACGTAGTAACCTGAGATTGGAAGTGCGCCTTCTGCATTGACTCGATTGATTTTTTCAGTGACCTATTATCTGATACCAACTGCTGAATTTTAACAGGCAGTACAGATAAATCACACTTCAATTCCTTTGCAAACTGCTGCTTTTGCATATATTCACTTTGTAGCCACTGCACTGCAAAACTACCAGTGACAGCTTCAACTCGACGAACACCAGATGCAATGCCTGTTTCAGATAAAAACTTAAATAGCCCAATTTCACCAGTTGCATTCACATGTGTCCCACCACAAAGCTCTGCTGAAAAGTCCCCAAATCTAACGACCCTGACTGGATCTTCATATTTTTCATCAAATAATGCCATAATATCCATATTTCGAGCATCTTCTAAACTCACCCACTCGCAAACTTGTGCAAAATTTCGCCTAACTTGGTCATTCACTAATCGCTCAATCGTTTGCAACTGTGCGACTGTCAGGGGTTTAGGATGCGTAAAATCAAAACGTAAACGTTCCTGTGTTACCAAGGATCCTTTTTGCACAACATGTTTGCCTAGTACAGACCTTAACGCAGCATGTAATAAATGTGTTGCACTATGGTTACACATAATGTCACGACGTTTTACATCTACACGCATATCAACAGCATCACTGACCTTAAAATGTCCTTTAACCACTTCACCAATATGCATGATAGCTTTATTATTTTTTTGGGTATCTGTTACCTTAAAAATAGCATCCTGTGCTTGTATAACACCACAGTCTCCTATCTGACCACCACCTTCAGCATAAAATGGTGTTGAATGCGTAATTACAACACCAGACATACCTTCATCTAAAGACTCTATTTCAGCGTTTTCATGCATTAAATGCACAATTTCCGACTGCGCAATGTCTACAGTATGTCCAATGAATGATGTTACATGTGATAGTGCTATAGCATCAGAACTAGCAATAAACATTTGTCCAACTCTTGATCTTTCGCGTTGTCGCGCCATCTGTTTATGATATCCTTCTTCATCAAGTTTTAAATTATTGAGATTTGCAACATCACGAGCAATATCTAATGGAAATCCGTATGTATCATACATCATGAAAGCCGTTTCACCATCTATATCAAGCTTTTTATCTATATTGCTTTGCAATATACGCATACCTTGCTCAATGGTTGCATGAAATCTTAGCTCTTCATCTTTAATAACCTCCGTTATCACTGATAGATGTGCCTTAATGTCTGGATAAGCCCCCCCCATGATGTCAGACACCGTGCCAGTTAGCAAATGAAAGAAAGGCTCTTTTACATTATTTCGATACGCAAAACCCATTGCGCGCCTTATAATCCGTCTTAGCACATAACCACGACCCTCATTACTTGGATATACCTGATCCAAAATCAAGAAAACTGCTGATCGAATATGATCTGCAATAACCCTGGAGGCTGTTATATTTATCTTACCTACTTTTTCATGTAACGCATCAATAATACCTAGAAACAAATCACTTTCAAAATTATTATGAACCCCTTGCATTACAGCACATAAACGCTCAAAACCCATACCCGTGTCAAGCCCCATGCTATCTAGCTCTATTCTAGAACCATCTTCTAGCATTTCATACTGCATAAATACCAAGTTCCATATCTCTGTGAAACGATCACCATCAGCATCCTCACTGCCTGGTAGCCCTCCTGCAACTGACTCACCATGATCATAGAATATTTCCGTGCATGGCCCACATGGTCCAACAGCCCCCATAGACCAGAAGTTATCTTCTTCACCACACTTAATCACACGCTCGGGCGCTAAGCCAATTGTATCATGCCATATCTTCAAGCTTTCATCATCGTCATAAAAAACGGTTACCCAAAGCTTATCTTTGGAGATCTTATAGTGCTCAGTAATTAATGTCCAAGCCTCTCTTATCGCTTTTTCTTTGCTGGCCCCCTGAAATACAAAATTGCCCAACATTTCAAAGAATGTATGGTGCCTTGCTGTAATACCAACTTGTTCTAAATCATTGTGTTTTCCACCAGCTCTCACACACTTTTGCGATGTTGTTATTTTTCCATGTACTGGCTTTTTTAAACCCAAAAAGTAATCTTTAAATGGGACCATCCCTGCATTCGTAAACAACAGTGTCGGATCGCCAGCTGGCACCAAGGAGGCAGAGACAGTTTTTGTATAACCACATGCTTCAAAATACTCTAAAAAAACTTTTCTTATTTCTTTACTGTTCATCTATTTACCCCTAAAACCATTATGCACTAAGAATAATAGATTTACCCGAACAAGGCAAACATCAATTCACACGCCCAAATGCAATAATATGATTATCTTGATATATATATTGTTTAAATCCTGCTATAATATCATTAGATAAATGTGCAAGATATTCGTCATTGCTCAATAGTGCTGCTTCCTTTACATTCGATAAAAACCCTAATTCAAGTAAAATGGATATCGTATAAGGAGATCGTAGTATAACCAAAGGTTGACTACCTGGAATTGGTGAATGTAATGCATAATCCCGATTTAAATAATTCAAGATTGAACCAGCAAGTGATTTTGCCTTACTCTTCACATTTTTATCAACACCTTTAGCATATTTAGATAATAGATTCTGACTATTTATAGAACCCTGGCTATTGTCTAAGCAAAATACTCCGAACCCTTCTGCAGAGGCATGTGTATACGCATCAGCATGAATAGATATTAAATACTCCGGCTTTTCCACCAATACTTTCTCCAGCCTGGTATACTTATCTAAAGAAATATCCTGATCCCTCAACATACTGACCTGGAACAAACCATCTTGCTCTAACTGCTCCATAAGTCGCTTTGAAAAAGATAATGCAACATCTTTCTCTTTTACACCTTTAGCAGATATTGCACCAGGGTCTTTACCCCCATGACCAGGATCAATCATTAATGTAATTTTTTCAGTCCACTCATTTTCATCATAGATCGTCACCGATACCCCCTGACTACTCTCCTTAACTATGTAGTATACGTGCTTTTTTAACACCAATAAGATATCATTCCCAGTCGTATCTACAATATAGCTTTGCTGAGAGTATTTTGGCTGTTCAGCCAATATTATTTTATAATGACTCTGAATATGTAGCAAATTTTCATGTTGCTTTACACATATGCCACTATCGCCTCTAATATGGTACGTGTCAATCGCAAATACCATATTACTGACCCATAATATTAGATAACGTATTAATTTAACCTGTACTTTTAAATCCATATTGTCGAATATAATTTGCTCCTTTATCAATCATTAGCATTGGAACAATATTATGTTGCGCCACCTGAAGTAATTTACTTGACACTGCATGTGTATATGATGCAACAACAATCATCGATAACCCCAATACATGGCTTTTATCGACACCTCTTGACTTCCGACTAAATGTATTCACGATCACGTCTGTACAACGATATACATTATTTAATGCAATCAGTATCAATGGAAAGTTCAAGAAGCGCCTGATATAGGGCAACCACTGATACCAGCCTCCATATTTATCTGATAATGCCACAATACTCAGTGAAACTGAAAGCATATTATAATGACATCGGCATAATGCTGCATACAATAAACACAGAAAAACTGCCATATCATCCTTATCAGTTGCAAAAATATTTTGCAGATATGTATTAATATTAACATGAAACTTCGCAATATACGCCTGTGATCTTAAACAATGACTACTCCTATGCATATCTGCGAGTGTATTAAACACTGTATAAACTGAGTGAACTATTGCTGGCACAACTGCAAGATCTGTTAGCAATACGCAAGAAGCAGGAATAAAAACCAATAGTGCAAATCTTTTAGTAAGGTAAGTGACCAATCCCATTAAAAGTGATAATAGCAAGTTTAATAACTTGAATGCATAGCTAGATTTATCTTTGCTATTAAAATAACGCGCAATCTTATCCATGTTTCGTCTTGCTGAAATATAACTTAAACAAAATATGGATATAAGCGGAACTAACACCAAAAAGGGAGACGATACGCTCAGTGCACTCCAAACGAAAACCGTAACTGACACAGATTCCATTGCTGCGATCACAACCGATATAGTCGATTTCAAAAACCTGTCGATTCTATCCATATCACTCATCAATCAATAGTTCGGGACGACTGGATTTGAACCAACGACCTCTTGCGCCCCATGCAAGCGCGCTACCAAGCTGCGCCACGCCCCGAGTTAATCTTCACTTAGTATAACATTTATTTGATTAAATACAGCATGGTACTGCATTGCATTTGAAATATCATTCTCAATAATTTCAGCTGCATCATCAATAGAGTGCTGTGACTCATGAATTAAACTTGATAACTTATGTATTCTCTCAATGTCCTTACCCGTATAATACCTTCGATTACCACTTAATCGCACAGGAGAGATCAAATTTGTTTTCTTTTCCCAATACCTCAATGTGTATGGCTTAATATCACAGTATGTGCAAACCTCACCAATTGAGTAATATCTTTTTTGCGGTATATTAAGCTTCATTCTGCTCGTCTTCATCAATTTGCTCTTGTATCATGCTTTTTAGTTTATTACCTGCCTTAAACGTGACAACACGGCGCGCTGATACGACACATTCTTCTAATGTTTTCGGGTTTCTACCAGGTCTAGGTTCTTTATCAATCAGCTTAAAGTTACCAAAGCTTGAGATTTTTACTTCTTCGCCACGTGCCAGTGAGTTTACAACCAACGAAAACAATGACTCAATAAACTGTTCACTCTCAATACGAGTTAAGCCCATTTGTGATGACACTTCTTCTGTTAATATAGCTCTTGTTAATGTCTTTTGTGACTTTGTTTCTGCAATAGCATTCATCTTTATCTCCAGTACAATCCTAAAAAATATATTGTGTTATAACAAATATTGTTTCCTTTTTCAAGCAATCTGGCAATATTTCAAAAGAATATTAGCTACTTAGAAATAAAATACTAGAGAACATAAACTATTAGCATAATAAGTATTGAAACAGAACACTAGTAGATCTAAGCGCCTATCACTTTTCTTGCCTCTCCTAGTGATTTTTCAATCAACTTATCTGACAATGTCTCACTATCAGATTGGAACAAAAGTGACCATGTTATACTAACCTTATCATCTTGGTGGTATATATCTTTTAGTAATACAGCTTTTAAGTAAGGAATATCTGCATCTATTAAAGCACTTTGAACCTCACCTGCTGAGTCATCTACACCCACTGTGATTGTAATATCCCTTGTAACTGATGGATACTTAGAGGGCACCTTAGCAACACTCGGTGACTTTGTCTGAATTTTGTCTAGGTATAAGACCATCAGCCCTGCTGTGGGTAAGCCTATCTGAATCTCAACTTCAGGATGTAGCATGCCCACTGTACCAACACACTCACCTTTAAAGAAAATATCCGCAGACTGTTTAGGGTGAAGTGATGAATAATCTGATGGTTTTAGATAAACACCCTCAATGCCATATTGATTAAGCAATGATAACGCAAGCGACTGCATGTCATAAAAATCAACATCTCTTTCTTCATGATGATAACCGATATCTTTTGTGCCAGTTGCAATAGCAGCAATTTGTGGTCTTTCTACCACAGTGTCTTCTTTTGTATAGAAAACATCTCCCTGCTCAAACAATTTAACACTAGCTAGTTGCCGCTTATGATTATTTTTCGCCGCTAATATTAAACTCTGCCATAAATGTGTTCTCATATAAGGATAATCTGAATGAATTGGGTTACTTAACTCAACAACCATTCCCTCACCCTTAAACAAGGATAACATTTCCGCTGATATAAAACTGAATTGCACAGCCTCATGATAACCATAATTTACCAATGCTGATTTCATAGAAGACGATAGATCTGTCTTGACTAATCTAGGCACTAATGCACCATAAATCGGCTCAAGTGCGATATTATTATAGCCATATAATCGTGCAACCTCCTCTGCCAAATCAACAGGAAGTGCTACATCATAGCGATATGCCGGCACCACCAATTGCTGATTGTCTCCCTTAAAGCCCAAACGCTGTAACATACTGCGCATCTCTTCTTCAGGAATTTCTGCCCCGAGGTATTGGTTGATAAATTTAGCATCAAACGCAACAGAGGTGGGGGCAATATCTTGACAGTAAGATTGATACAAAGAAAAATTCGCGTCCACATGTTGCGCCAAAAGTCGTGCTGTATATGCTAGTGCCACTTGATTTAAATCACTTGACACACCTCTTTCATACCGATATGATGCATCACTATTGATCTGACACCGCCTTAATGACTTTGCAATAGCTTTTGGAGAAAATACAGCTGATTCTAACTGCAATTTTACTGTTTTCTCCTGCATCCTCGACGTATGCCCACCCATTATTCCTGCAAGTGCTTGCGGTATCTCTTGGTCACAAACCAATACATCCCACTCTTTTGGCTGATATTCACTATCATCTAATAGCTTAAAGGACTGATCATCTCCTTCTTTCATTACCAGCGGCAACACTAAAGTCTCTTGATCAAAGCCGTGCATTGGCTGACCAATTTCTAACATCACATAATTTAGCACATCAACAACGACATGATTGATCCCCATGCCTGCCTGACGCATACGATTTACCATATAGAGCGGTACTTGGCTTTCAGGGTTAATCTCAGCAGTTAATGCATCATATGCCACAACATTTTTTGATCTGACTTCAAATAATGCATCAGTCGTATCTATTTTACTTAAATCCAAGCCTTCTGGATAAGGCAATAGTGTTTTATTTTGAGATGCAGCCAAGTCCCTTGCAATTCCATAAACACTTAGGCAATCGCCCCTATTTGGTGTTACATCAATCTCAAGTATTTTATTCTCATGCTTAATTAACTCAACAATTGGCATACCAACCGTGACTGACTCTTGAATATGATAGATACCATTAGATACATCAACTAACCCAATTTCTTTTAGCGAACATATCATTCCCTGAGAGTCCATGCCACGTAATTTTACAGGCTTTAACGTCATACCTGGAATTGCACTTCCAACCGGGGCTACAATAACATACTTCGCATTGACAACAGTTTTACAGCCACACACAATCTGTAGCGTCTCGCTACCAACACTAACCTGGCATACATTTAATTTATCAGCCTCTGGATGCTTTTTACAAGAGAGGATTTCACCTACAACGAGTTTTGGATCAATGACAATATCATCAATAACCTCTGCTTCAAAACCTGATGTACTTAAGTGATCTGCAATTTTTTCTGCACTACCATCAATTTGACAATATTCCTGCAACCATTTAGGTGATATACGAAGCGACATATTAAAACTGCTCTAAAAATTCAACATTGTTCTCATAAAGAACCCTAAGATCATTGATACCATATTTCATCATAGCAAGACGATCAATACCCACACCAAACGCAAAACCTTGGTACGCATTTGTATCAATATCGGCCATTGATAGCACATTGGGATGCACCATACCACAACCACCAAGCTCTAACCATTTATCCCCCCACACAATATCTAGCTCTGCAGATGGCTCAGTAAAGGGAAAGAACGAAGGCCTAAAACGATAATCTAGAGGCTTGCCTAAATATGCTTCACAGAATTTTAACAACAACCATTTTAACTGCGCAAAATTGCAACCAGGCTCAACCACCAAACATTCCAATTGATTAAACATCGGTGAATGCGTAGGATCGTGGTCACACCGATATACCCTACCAGGTGTTGCAACACGCAAAGGTGGCTTTTGATTATTTAGTACATGCACTTGCACTGTTGACGTATGCGTTCGCAACAATCTATTTGAATCCTTTAAATAGAATGTGTCATGCATGGTTCTTGCAGGATGATCTTCCGGAAAATTCAACGCAGTAAAATTATGATAGTCATCTTCTATATGAGGACCGTTTGCAATCTCAAACCCCATACCTTGTAATATACTAACCATCTCATTGTAAGCAATAGTTAACGGATGCAAAGAACCAATGGGGTTTGCTCTCCCTATTGCAGACACATCCTTGCCTGCTGATAGCAAATTCTCAATAACAATTCTATCCGAACGAGCATAGCCTTGTTGTATTATTTCATTAAGTGATTGGCGGATAGCATTTAACTGCTGACCTTGAGATTTTTTTTCCTCTGGGGACAGCTTACCAAGACCTTGATAAGCTTTCATTAAGTCACTCTTCTTTCCTAGATAAAGTGACTTCAATTGGTCAACTTCATGGCGATTTAGCTTACCTTGACTCTCTAAGTCCTTAATCGCTAATTGACACGCCTTTACTGAAGCGTCCATGTTCATTCCTTCTCTAATGCAACCTTTGCTTGTGATACTATTTCTGCAAATGCTTCTGGATTGTAGATCGCGAGATCACTTAAAATCTTCCTATCGATTTCAATACCTGCAAGCTTCAAACCAAACATCAATTTGCTATAACTTAAATCAGCCAACCTAGCAGCAGCATTTATTCTAGCAATCCATAACTGACGCATATCACGCTTACGTTGACGTCTATCACGATAAGCATACTGACCAGCTTTAATAACCGCTTGCTTTGCTACACGGTAAACTCTACTACGAGCACCATAATAACCTTTGGCTTTCTTTAAAACTTTTTTATGACGCTGGTTAGCAACGACTCCACGTTTTACTCTAGACATATTTCAACCTCATTTCTTTTTGATAACAGAAACTACTTTCTTCTTCAATAACTTCACTACACGCAAAATGTTCGTAGAACTAACTACGCCACCTTGACAACGCAACCTTCTCTTCTGATCTTGACTGTTCTTTGTCAAGATATGGTTACGCCCTGATCTTCTTCTCTTGATCATCGTGCCCGCACCATTAGCTCTGAAGCGTTTTGCTGCGCCTTTATTGGTTTTTGCTTTATTCGCCATATATAAACCCTTAGGTAATTTTGCTATCAATTTATGTTTTTCAACTCGAAATGTCAAGCACTTAATAGCACTATTTTCTCAAGACTACTTCAATTGATACAAATAATACTCAAATAGATAACATTAAATTAACTTAAGAAACGCCTTCGCGTCCTCAATCTTTTTCCCTAGATAAGATGCTGTCCTTACTGCTGGCTTAAAGACATAGTCATCTGAGACCAAAAAATATGGAACCATCTTCCCCGGGTTTAAAACATTAGGAAGCCTACCTGGCACTACATACTCATGCAGTGACAACAGTGCTACCGATGAAAATAAAGCAACAAGCACATAACTTAACGCATACATACTACCTAAACACATCAGTGACACATAAGCAAGCAATGCTGACACAACTGAGGTTATAACCGCTAAAATCGGCCTTGGCTCCATCGCTTGATATAAACGATCAAACTTTTCGCAACCCTCAAAGATATATTTATATTTCTTTATTTCTTCCCACAACTCAGGGCTTAATGTTTTAGTTGGCATATTTAGTATATCATGAAAATCAACAGTTTGACGCAAACGATCACAATCACCGGCAATAGTTGATAGCTTCTCTTCATAATATGCTACCATACGATTTAATCTCTCTTCATTAGGCTGCTGATTTTGATATAAAGCCCTTAAACGTGTTAACACAAACATAACTGCAGCAAGACACAAGTGGCCACTTTCTTTAATAGGCAACAATTCAAAATTTTCTAATATATCTACATCATCATAACCAAAAGTAACTAGTGGTAGATCATTAGACATAGAGCCCCTAGATAACAAATACTCTTCATCACTAACAGCGCGCCCAGCGAGGCACTTAAGTACAAAAAACGACCATGCATATGTACTGCTATTTTCGCGATTAATATTTCTATCCAAATACGCTCTAAGCAAACTTGGTGTATAACGTAGCACCATTAGTTTTTGAGCATGCACCCCCTCACCTATATGATGCAAAACGTTACGATACGGATAATACTTAGATGGATTATTTGCAGAGTCCAGCACTTCATATGTAAATAAATCCATTTCCAATTCTGAAAACTTCTCAGTAATTGCAGCAACACGCCTATCTTTTTCAGAATCTGGTAAATGTGACGCCAAAACATAATCAAATATATTTGAGCAGTGTAGGAGATCGGGAACCCTTCCCTCATCAACAAGCTCAAAATGGCCATGTGCTCTTCTCAAAACTCCAGCATCATTTTGCTCAACCAGCCAATCATCAAACTCTCTTGGCAACATGAATGCCTGGTCGCCAAAATCTCTTGAGCCCGGTGGATACAAAGATATATCATATTTCTTCAACGTTCCGTCATCCACATGCTGAGCATGTAAATTTGCAATATGATTTATCACAACAAACTCTTGTGAATACGCACACCTAATGGCTGAAAATATTGCGGGCAGCAAACTTTCTTGCATCTCATCCGAAAACTGCTTCCACGCACCCAACCTACCTTGGCTTAATTGCTCAAGAACCTCACAGACAAAATATTGCTGCTCTTCTGACAAGGAAAGAAAGCTGACTGCTACTTGCGGCATGCCTGAAAACATATTCCCTCTATCAAACAACAAATTATCAGCATGCTCACTATAGTGATTTAAACATTCAACAAGTGGCTTGTAAAACCCACACCTTTGATCATCTGAAATGATTCTGAATGCAAGTGCTTGCTTATCTACACTCAATCTGAAAAAATCTGCCTCCGACCCTTGAATATGCTCCAAAATATCAATATCATGATCATTAATAAGGCTAACTACATGCTCACATTTCTCTACTGATAATGACATATATACTTGTGGCATCCGCTTGAACAACTCAGCTGCTCTACTTGGACTATCTGATTCTTTGATAGACAATATATGCATCAAGCGACTAATAATCGGATTATCTACTAGCAATTGGCCGGACTCATCAGACCAATTAATCATTGACTTATTCAAAGCATGCAAATACCGAACTGCATCGTCAATACCTGTATTTAACCTTTCAAGGATTGAATGAAACTCACCAGTTGTGAGAATACTAGAGATTAACGCTGGCACAATCTCTTGTTTATAGCTATCATCAAAAACAAAATGGTCAATATATAACTTAAAATGATTATCACGCAGCCATGCAATCGTTACATTTCTAGTAGAATAATGCTGGCTTATACGCAGACGATGCGGATTAATTCTTAAAAGGGCCTTTAAGTCTTCACTATCCTCAAGTAATAATCGTGACAAAAATGCACCCCACGCTTTTTTTGAAATGTCACCTTCAAGACACTGAACCCTATTAATCAACTGCTGCAAATGACCTGGCTTATACTTACTGGCAATTTTATTTAAGTCAATTTGTGCTTTATTTTCATTTTTGTGCATACCATTTCCTCTACATTATGAATAAACCAACTTATTTCTTTTTCAAAAAGTACATGGTTGCTTGTCTTACATCTATCTTTGGCTCAGACTCAGCCTTTGCGTGCTCTTTTAGGTCTTGCGTGATACGATCAACAATCTCAGGTGTTTCCAACTTCTGACTTTGATCTCTTCTGAACCTAAAGCGTATTGTGACTTTAACACGGTGACCATTTTCTAAAAGCTTGATAATTTTTCTCACTTTAATTTGGTAATCATTATCGCCTGTAGAGGTGTTAATTTTTACCTCTTTGTCTTTTTTTGCAACTGAGCCACCACCGCCTTTTGCTTTCTTTTTCTTCTCATATTGGAAGCGATTATAATCAAGCGCCTTGCAAACAGGGGGCACACCATTAGGATCGACTTCCACCAGTGATAAGCCTGAAGCTTCAGCATGTGCGATAGCATCTACTGTGGCAATTACACCATGTTGCTTTCCCGTATCGTCAATATATCGTACTTTTTCCGAACGAATCTGCTTACCTACTCTGAACTTTACTGCCATTATTTAACCACTGCCTCTTGTATCATTGAAATAAATTGCTCAATGGTGATGCCATCATACTTCTCACCTTGACCACCACGTACACTAATTGTGCCATTTTCTGCTTCTTGATCACCCACTATGATCATAAAAGGAATTTTCGCAAGCGCATGCTCTCTAATTTTATATCCTATCTTCTCTGAACGAGTATCCTGTTGAATACGAACTTTTGCTTTCTTTAGCGCCTTATACACCTCATCACAGTAACTCGCATGCTTGTCGCTAATACCTGCAATAACTGCCT
>Ga0099797_100486_pt1 | contig 25671 bp, 17 predicted proteins | sample Uncmet_Sort48C_1_FD_89871 | JGI IMG/M metagenome (GOLD analysis project Ga0099797, IMG submission 89871) | Marine eukaryotic communities from CALCOFI LINE 67, Pacific Ocean - C012_Sort48C_1 | ecosystem: Environmental > Aquatic > Marine > Oceanic | place: Pacific Ocean: Monterey Bay | collected... | reverse complement strand
CAGGCCAGAGAATTCCTGCAGACGTGTATAGAACGGCGAGAATTCAACGCGTTGTTGGAGTGTGTACATCTGGATTGCGGAGTTTGGGAATACATGGTGGAAATGCGAGCTCCACAAGGTCAAGCCGAGACACAGCCGGAATTAGATGCAAATGGGGAGCCAAAGAAGGAATCGAATGTGTTTGGACCATTTAGTAATATCCAGATGAGGACTTGGCAACGGGCTAATAGACTGCCGGAAACATTACCAATAAGAAGACGGGTGCATCCGAAAATACTGTATATTTATTATTTTGAATACTATTGATTTTTGGACTTTTTAGTGTGATTGATTCGGTTTTGATTTGTTCAGGTTTTTATCTAAATAAGAGTCTCAACTCGAACTGTTGTTTGTTACACTAGTTTGAAAGTTCTTGGTCCAGACTTAGAGTTTGGCTGTTTTCAAGTGACGATCTGTTTACTAAATATTACTGTTCAATGGTTTAAGGTAACTGTCTCTATTTCATAACAAAACATCTCAAAATAATTCTACAACCCTCACAGCACCGACATCCCCGAGCTCTCCAATCATCCTAAACACCAATACACCGTCGTAGGGAAGGTAAATTTCAACACCCCAATTCAATACAATGACGATCTCCTCGTTTATGTCGACGAAGACGACCGGAATGCGCTCGGAATTGGTTTCAATCTCAGTGTGGGGCTGGTGATTGGGGCACATAACCATCATAAGGGTGTCGCTGGGAAGGATTTCGTTGGGAATGGACAAGTTCCACAACAACAGAATCAGAATCAGTTTCAAGCTAATGGATCAACACCAAATCATCAGTCTCATCAGAATAATCTGCCGCAGACGCAGAACATCCCTCCCCATCCGCCACCTGATGTACCCGTACCGCCTCCGCTTCCCCCAGTGCCGCAGGTTATACAAAGTATAAACAGTCAGGGTCAAGGTATGGAGCATGGCAATAGTGCAAATCAAAATCTAAGTCACACTAACAGCGCAAACAGTGCCTTAAGTCACGGTGCGGCCCTATCTAATACTACGAGTGGAACTTCTAATATAATAAAAATTGGCAACATGACGATAGAAGTACCGTCGGACATGCCTCCGCCAGTTGTGCCGAATGCTAGTACAGCTAGTTCAAATCCAGGTCCTGGGCCCAGTGTGAGTCAGAACCAACAGCAACAAGTTCAACAGTCTAATAATTATGGGAATATTCCTAATCCTAATCAGAATAGCTATAGTCCAGAACGTAATAATATGTCAGGTAAGAATATTATGAATTACGGTCAGTCTAAATCCACAAGTCAGAAAGGTAATAACTATGATAATCACAAAGGAGGTCCAGGTTATGGGGGACCTGGTTCTCCCCGACAACGCTTCGATTCGTCGTACAGTAGTGGAAAGAAAGGACCTCCTCCACCAGATACTTATGCTAATATTAATTACAACAATTTGAATAACTACAAAGGTGGCCCGCCATCATCACAGGATTACAACTCCAATAATCGTGGTCCAGGTTCGGATTACAGAGCAGCGGGCTCAGGTTCAGAGTATGTGAACAGTAATAAAGGCGGTACACCTCAAGATACGATACCAAATTATGGTGGTAAATCTGATAAGGGTGGCAAAGATCCGTACGGGGGTAAAGATTCATACGGTAAAGATCCGTATGGTGGTAAAGATCCTTATAATGGTGGTAAAGATCCATATGGAGGAAAAGATCCATATAATGGTGGCAAAGATCCATATAATGGTGGTAAAGATCCGTATGGCGGTAAAGACCCGTACGGTGGTAAAGATCCGTACGGTGGCAAAGATCCGTACGCCGGCAAAGATCCGTATGGCGGTAAGCCTGAGTACAATGGGCCGGTACCTGGTAGTTCAAAAGATTATAATGGCTATGTCAAAGGCTCGTCTCCCGCCTCAAGCCCCATTGACTACTATGCTGGAAAAGATTACGGTTATAATAAAGGACAGCCCGGCCCACCACCCCCTGCTTATGTAATCAACAACAAGAACGGCGGGAGTCCCCCTAGTGGCCCGCATCCTGGAATAAATTATATACCAAACGACAAAAACAATCAGATAAATGCTGCCAATGCCGCTGCCGCCAATGCTGCTGCCGCTGCTGCGTATCTAGCTGAAAAAGGTTATCCTCCAGGTGCACCACCGAATCCAAATCTCACCGCAGCAGCACTGGGATTACCCCCACACCATCTACTACCAGCAGGAGCTTTACCATCACCCATGTATTTACAACAAGGTGGACCACCTAGTACTGGGCCAAGTCCTATAACTGGCCTCCCTCCACATTACCCACAGCATCCCGGTCCTCTGATTAGCCCTTTGTTGCCTTCGCCGATGGGGCCGCCGCCGATTTTACCACCCGGTGGTGGGAGTCAAATTCATTATAATCCACATGATCCCGCGCTAAACCCAAATTTCAATCCCCACTTGGCCGCAGCTGCAGCAGCACAGAACCCGCATTTGTGGCAGTAATGATGAATCTAGATTCTATGATCATGACATTGGGAAGAATATTTCAGATATTATTTTATTATGTCCTACTAGCTAGCGGTCTATGAGGCTATTACTTAGTTTTCATCAATAACTTTTATATACAGTTTGTCAACAGCCTTTGACAGAGTCACTTAATAGTTCACGTCACAGTCTTGTCTTAGATTCATGTAGATTGAATCAGTTTTGGTAACAGTCATACAGATCATTATAGTTCAATCATTGTTTATTAGGGAGATTGAACATTGTTTGTTTGTTGTGTAGAAGTCTATTCTCGTGTATGACTGTATTAGACATGATTATGATAGTGAACAGATTCATGTGATTCGTGAAAAAAACAGTATAGAGTTCAGAGTTTTTGTCGTCAATCAGTTGAAGAAGAAGATCAATCATGCGTTGCAAATTTTCGTATGAGGTACGTTTAAACGTATAGTTTAAACTTGCGTAGCATATTGATATCAGTGAGGAAGTTGTTCTCGCTACTGAATTGGTCTCTTTAACGAAATGTCATCAGGTCAGTGTCCTTCCCAGTGCGTTCAAACTGAAATGAAAATCGTATCATTCCAAGTTCAGCGAAAATGATTCTTGAAAATTCTGATTCACTCATCTTCATTTTCTAATGTCCTTTTCTAACACCTTCCATCAATGTCAACCATGTCAACAAAAATCCAGTGATGTATAGGATATTTTATGCATCTGGTGGGTGGTAAGAACTTAACGAATCTTAGAACTTGCTGTTGGAATACTAATAGGTCCAGAACAAATTTGCAACCATATAATCTATCTTCACTATTACTCAATAACAATTACTATTTGAAACATACTAGTTTTAACCAACTTGTTGAATCAACTTTCATATCATCAACACCATTGACAACAACAGGTTTAGTTTTGAACAAAAAATTTAAACCTACAAATACTTCTAGGTCAATTAGGACCGCCACTAATTTACAACAGAAGAATTCTTTTAAGTATAGACACTTAATGCCCGCAGCCGACGTCGAGATGACAACCGAAACTCCAGCAGCAGCCGGCGCAGAAACCGAGAAGCAAAAGGTCTTCTACGATGATGACGGTAAAGAAATCTCCAAAAACGAGTTCAAAAAGCTCCAGAAGAAGAAGGAGAACGACGCCAAGAAGGCGGCAAAAGAGGCTGAAAAGGCCGCTAAAGCCGCCGCAGCCGGTCCATCTGCCCCAAAACCCAAAGATGATGAGGAGTTGGACCCTGCTCATTATCGGGAATCTCGACTAAAACAGATTCAGAAACAGATGGAGACTCCGGGAGCTCGGGAAGCTTATCCGCATAAGTATCCGGTGACCATGTCCATCAGAGAGGTGGTTAACAAATGGGGGGGTGAGGCTTTGGAAAAGATGGAGAAGGGGGCTCAATTGGTTGAAGAGAAAGTTGTTGTGGCTGGGAGGATCAAGTCCAAGAGAGAACAGGGGAAGATGTTGAAGTTTTACGAGGTGAGAGGAGATGGAGCAACCATCCAGTTTTTGGCGAACAAGGAGTTTCACGAGGAGGAGGGGGGTGATTTCACCGAGGAACATCAAAAAATGAAGAGAGGAGATATTATGGGCGCGCACGGGTTTATTGGGAGATCAAAGTCCGGGGAGTTGAGTATCTATGTCACTAAATTCATGTTACTCGCGCCGTGTGTGCATATGTTGCCGAAGGATAATCGTAGTGAGGCGCAGAAGAAGGCGCAGGAACCGGTGTTGCACGATAAGGAAATCCGGTATAGAAAGAGATATTTGGATTTGATGTTGAATGATAAATCAAGAAAGGCGTTTGAGACCAGGTGCAAGATCATCAGTTTTTTGAGACGGTATTTCGATGAGAGGGGGTTTTTAGAGGTGGAAACACCGATGATGGGAACAATTGTTGGTGGTGCGACGGCTAAACCGTTTAAGACGCATCACAATTGTTTGAACCAAGATATGTTCATGAGAATAGCACCGGAATTGAGATTAAAAGAATTAGTCGTCGGTGGTTTGGACAGAGTGTACGAAATCGGGAAGAATTTCCGTAACGAGGGTATTGATCTCACCCACAACCCGGAGTTCACGGCCTGTGAATTCTATATGGCTTACGCTGATTACTATGATTTACTGGATATGACAGAACATATGGTTAGTTCTATGGTGAAACATGTTCATGGTTCCTACAAATGCAAGTTCACGCCGATGCCGAAGAAGGGAAAATGTTCGGAAACAGGTAAAGAGATTGAGATTGTGCAGGAAACTGTGGAATTGGATTTCAGTCCACCATGGAAGAGATATAGCATGGTTGAAGAGATTGAAAAGGCGACTGGGACTGTGATACCAAAGGATTTTGGGGAGACATGCAAGGTATGAGAGTGATTGTTTGGTTTGATTGATTTGATATCTGGTTTAGTTGATATTAATTGTTAGTTGTTGTTAGATTGGGGTTTAGGTTTGGTTGTTCTTGGTTCTTGGTTTTGAATTATTTGGAATTGTTTGAAGGGGGTTTTGTACTGTTTCAAAGTCTATGAAATAACTTATAAGACATAGTTTACATTTTGTTTAATAATGATTCCTTGAAACTATTAACTAATATCAACATAAATTCCAACACCATAAACAACAGGCTCATCTCGAAAAGCTCGTCCAAGACGTCGAAAAAACTCTCCCAGCCGACGATAATGTCCTCGTCGAGGCCCCAAGAACCATCGCCCGTCTATTAGATGGTCTCGTCGGTCACTACATCGAGGACCGCATGCCCGGCACCAAGCCCTTCTTTATCATTGAACATCCTCAAATCATGTCCCCATTAGCTAAATACCATCGGTCCAAACCCGGTTTGACGGAACGATTTGAGTTGTTCATCATGGGCAAGGAGTTGGCGAACGCTTACACGGAGTTGAACAATCCGATTGTGCAGAGACGGTGTTTTGATAGGCAGTTGGAAGCTGGAAAAGAGGGAGATGATGAAGCTCAGGACTACGATGAGGGATTTTGTCAGGCATTGGAACATGGATTACCACCTACTGGAGGATGGGGACTGGGTATTGATAGAATGACGATGTTTTTGAGCAACAACTGGTCGATTAGAGATGTGATTTTGTTTCCAGCAATGAAGCCAGAACAAGGTGGACAGAAACAGGGAGAGGGACATTAATTTTGTCTTTAAATTGTCATTGAGTCAATAGTCTTGGAGACAATTAATAGTTGGGTGACGGGCCTTTAAAGGGGTAGGGTTTTAAATAACTAGTTTTAAACACAAGTATCAGTTAATGCATAGAGTCTTGAGACCTCTGGGGAGATTAGAATGAAGACCCTTCGAATCGAAAAGAACAGAGTCTTAAAGCAATATTTTAGCATGCGGCATAGTTATATTTGATGATTAGAATCTATCACATGGTAAGTCTCATTGAATCGATTTAGAGTATCATAGAATGACATAGTCATAGAGATTCTGAAGAAGGTAACACAAGTATTGCACATAATGATAATTTGAAGAAAAAAGAAAAAATTTTTGGCTCTAGTGATTTCTGTTCTACTAGTCTTGACAATCTGATTCTGAGGAGCTCGGAGTCGAACGCCGATGGAGTTGACAGCCACATAGTGTAGTACCACTTCTTTTGTCTGATGTCACTGTTACAACATTCAGAATTTCACCAAAAATTGTTGCGAAATTCCATGACATTCAATTAAAATCTTTCCTAATAGCTTCTGTTTTGTTTGTGAAAACGCTTCAGAAGTGACTCAATTACTCGGTAATGTCAATGTTTCAAACGAAATTCGTCTAAGTTCAACGTGTTGTGCCTATAAAATTTGCGAAGTGTGTCCTACTACTCTTAATGATATTCTGATTTTGTCAACTTGAAACGTGTGTCAGATTTTGGTATTTTTTAAACACTGTTCACATCAAGTAAACTGTAACAAGTTTTAAGTTTTTTAGTGTAACACTGACAGTCATATTATTATTTTCCATCTCTGTATTAATTCACTTCCGAAATAAACCGCAGGCTCTTTATTGGCCGTATTTTTAATCTTCTTCGGAATAATTTAATAATAGCCTGAGGGCAACACATATACTAGTAATAGCTTTTCCGTCGTCCCCATTTCATTGAACCGAATAATTCCTGTAACAGTTACATTGCACGTGCATGTAAAAGGAGGGCTCTTCTAGTGCTGTGTGTGGTTTTACAAATATAATAGAATTTTCCCAGACCCAATAAGAATAATAATCATTTCCAAATTCCTCCTCGACGACGTGTAAGTTACATTTAAACCGAGTCCGGCGCATCCGAATAGTAGTCTGATTCTGAAGATTTTTATGCACATATAAAGTCTACCTCTATAGACCAGTCACTCTTCTCACTTCTCATTGAAACTTCTCACTCAATCCACAAATCCACAAAATATGATGATGTATCCAGATCCCATGCTGAATAACATGCAGCAGCGTCCCGGAATGATGCACCAGGGCGGTCCTGGTGGCAATCCAGGTCCAGGTGGTAACATGGGCGGTGGACCTGGTCCAGGTGGTAATATGGGACCTGGTGGCGGTGGTGGTCCTCCATCGGGTGGAAATATGGGCGGTGGCGGTGGGCCACCTATGGGACCTGGTGGTAACATGGGTGGTCCGGGTGGACCACCTGGAGGTAATATGGGCGGTGGTGGTGGAAATCCAAATGGAATGGGTGGTCCAAATATGGGCGGCCAAATGGGTGGACAAATGGGAAATAATAACATGGGAGGAGGCGGTGGAATGGGAGGACCTGGAATGAGTGGAAATAACATGGGGAACAATAATATGGGAAATAATAACATGGGGATGAATCAGAACATGGGTGGTGGTCAAATGGGAGGTCCAAATAACAACATGGGGATGAACAACAACATGGGCGGGGGCAACATGGGTCCAGGAAATAACAATATGGGTGGAATGAATAATAATGGGCAGATGGGTGGTCCAAATAATATGGGTGGAAATAACAACATGGGCGGAAATAGTATGGGCCATGTTGGTAACAACAACATGGGAAATAACAATATGGGACCCGGAAATGGCATGAATAACAACGGCATGAACAACAACATGGGCAACAACAACGGAATGGGTGGAAACAACATGTCAGGAGGTATGGGAAATAACAATATGGGGGGCAATAACAATGGAATGGGTGGGAATAATTTCAACAATAATGGAATGGGAAATAACAACGGAATGGGGGGAAATAACCAGTATGGTGGAAACAACAATTACAATAATAACATGAACAACATGGGCCACAACAATATGGACAATAATATGGGAGGTGGAATGGTATAAGTTTTGTTTTGAATGTTGTTGGTTTAAATTTACTATTAAATTATATGTTTTGGTAGACTTTGTTTTGGACCATATTGATTTAAAAAAATCCTTACCAACAACACCACACTCCCCAATTAATTAATCCAATTCCAACCTCAGAACCAACAACAATACCCTCCTGGCCAAGAACCCATCCCCCCTCAAATGCCATCCCAATACGGCACAAAAGACCAAATCCTCGCTAAAGTCAATCACGGTGCCGCCCGAGCCAATTCCGATAAACTGCCTAATGGAAAAACCGTTGTCTTCTGCGACAATCTGGACGACTGCCAATCTGCCGTCGGTGATCTGATGGCTTTCGAGGAAGTTGGTATGTATTGCGAAGGAAATTTGGCCGACGGTCGGGACGGACACATTAGTATAATTAATGTGAGTAGTCCGGAAGGAGATGTTTATATCTTCGATATAATGAAGATGGGAAGAGATGCTTTTGATAAAGGAGGGTATTGATTTGCGATTTTCAGAAGTTTGTTTTGTTTTGGATATAATAGTTATATTTTAAATTGAATCATCAATTTTGTAATCTAATTTCCTCAATTTGAATTTTGAATATTAATTAAGTTACATGTGAAATAAAAATCCAAAACCACCTTCTTCTCTCACCCAGTCTCCGTCTCCTCCTCGAGGGCCAAGACGTTCAGAAAATCGTTTTTGATCCCCGAGCCGACAACGACATACTCCAGCACCAATACCAAGTGAACATGCAGAAGTGTTGTTTCGATCTCCAGGTCTTATACACCCTCAACTTCTCCTACGAGTTAGCGTTGGAAAACGAGCGAAAAGCAATGATGGCAGCGAACCCAATGGCCTTCACGCAACAACAGGTGCAACAACCGCCGGTGACGAATCCCCAAACCGGTCAGATAATCGAACCTGGGAAGATTACAACGATTCTGGTTGGTCCAAATGGAGAAGAGATTCTTGATATTGAGGAGAACCCGCGGTTTTTGAAGGGATTTCAACATTACTTGGATTTGTCTATGGTGGTGCCGTCGGAGATGCTGGAAGAAATCGAAGAGATTCAGGAAAGAGGTCGGTCTGCGTTCGGAACTGGCGGTGAAGAAGGTGAAATGTGCTCAAAAGTGTGGGATATTCGGCCGATGCCGCAGTTATTACAGAACTACGTGGGTACCAACGCCATGTTTATGGTGGATATGAAGAATAGATTCAAAATTACGCCGGAATTGGAGGACGTGGTCATGGCCACGACAACGGAAAGAATCAAGACGACAGTTGAGGCCGATGAGCCCCAGAATGCCAGCGATATGGGGAGAAGAGATATCTTTCTTCATGGCGGGAAATTCTACTTGAGCGTGTTGGCTACCACAGAGAATTGCGAAGGAGTTCGAATGAGACACGAGGAAAACATGCGATCCAAGAAAGAACAGGATGCTCAGCGGAAAGCCGAGAGAGAAGCACGGATGCAGCGTAAGAAAGGTAAGGGCAAGGGTAAGGGTAAAGGAAAGGGCAACAAGAAAGGTGGAAAGGGAGGAAAAGGAAAAGGTGGTGGAGGCGGAGGAATGAAGGGAGGTGGTGGCAAAGGAGGTAAAGGAAAAGGTGGTGGAGGCGGAATGAAAGGAGGCGGGGGAAACAGAAACAGCAGTTTTGGAGGTAAAGGAGGCGGCGGTGGTGGTGGTTTTGGCGGCAATAACAACTTCGGAGGAAACGGTGGCGGTGGATTCGGCGGACCTCGGTATTAAGTCTACTAAGGTTAATACAATCGCAACAGTAATACGGTATTATAAACAGTGTGTGGATTTAATAATACTGTTGTTGACAGGGAGAAATTTGTAGAACAGCGTGTTTTTAGGGGAATCTATTAATTTGTCATTGACGCAGTAGTACTTTAAGTTTAATTATAGCATATCGAAAAATCAATACTTTGTTTAGTACATTTGATTGAAATTAACCTTGTAATAGCATCAGTTTTCAGAAACGATCTTCAAAAATAAGATCTATGAATGTGATATTTATTCCTAGAATTGAGCCTTAAAATCTCAAAACAAAAAAAATGTGTATTGCAGAAATTTCCTACTTTTTACAGTTGTTAGCTTGATTTTTTTACATTTTTTTCGACATTGAACAACATTCATTTGACAACATTGGAAACATAAAATTCTTCGTACTCTACTACTTCCTTCTAGGACTAGAAAACAATATTATCACTGTAGCAGTCTCTATTACTTATTCACAAAAGTCTCAATGTTATTCTTTATTCACGAACTTAAAACCTTAGTACACGAATGATTTTCAACTTTTTAACTAACTCTAATTGTTACCAAATAGCACATCATGAAAAGAAACCTCGAGATTTCTTAAAAAATCTAATTGTTACCAAATAGCGACGACCGAGAATCCGATTTTCAGAACTGGAAAGAAGAAGTAGTAGGTAGTAGTGTCTAATACTACTTACTCAATATACTAGTACGCTAGAAAAAAATTGAAACCAAAATTTTAATGTTCTACTTAACAGATCATCCGAAATTAGTTAGTATACAACAGTAGAAAAACGTTCACAACATTTGACACAAAGAACGCTTACCACCTACTTCTACTAAGGAATCTAAACTCTAATTGTTACCAAATAGTGTTTTGTTGTTGAGAACAAAAAAGCTGTGTTAGTGCTGAACTTATTAATAAGTTAAGTCTATTAATATTAAGGTTAAAAAATTGAAACAGACATACTATAATGCTCTAAGACTTTTATCTTACTATCTGAAGAATTAGTAGCAATAGTAGTAAAAATTTCACACTGTACTAACTCAGACTTCTCTCTTCAACAAAGATATTTTTAATTTCTCTCGGTGGAATGAAATTAAGAAAAAAATAGAAAAAAATTTCATCAGTCTGAGTGTCGTTTGATTTTTGCTTCAGTCAAGTCTTCTTGACTCTGAGAGAAATCTTCTGATCGTTTAAGCAGCGCCGAGTAGGATACCACTAAAACAGTAATATGAGGTAGCAAGTTGACTAACTTTAAGTGCTATTGAGATGCAATGAGTGAGACGATAAAATATTCTACGTCTTATTGCAATACAGCACATTGAGTTTAGTTTTGACCAGCAAAAATATGAGCTGTGTGGTCATGACAAACTGTACTCGTTTTATGTTTAAAAACTACGTTCTACTGCAGATTTCGGGCAGAACCCAGACAATTCATGATCATTTTGTACTTATGGCAACCATTACTTTGCTTCCTTCTTTTTATCACAGTTCACCCGCTCGTCTGTTCGACAAACCTAAGATTATACAACGGTTAAAATTTGACTTAACACATCTAGCGAATAGTAAGTACTACAGTCTGTTAACTAAATTAATTTAGTCTAGTTTCTTTTAAAATTGATCAGAATTATGTCCGAAGCTGCACTCTCTACTACTACACTCTCTACTGGAACTTTCAAAGGTTATCTCAGTGCAGCTCTTTCTGGGCTCAATGGAAAAGCTTTTGAGTCTGAGTTCAAACCTACTAAAGACTATGAACAAGAGGTCGCGGATGCTTCTGCCAATTATATGGAAAAGCTGGATGAGTCTGTTTTTTTGAAAAAATGGGCTGCTATCTATGGAGATCCGAAAAAACGTCATCCAGTAATGATCAAAGGTAAAAGGTACTGGGCCTGTGGCTCTCTCAATATCGGTAGACTGATATATTCCGTGAATGCAGATCCGTTTGATCATATAAAACTCCGATGAAGTCGCTACAATAATGAGATGATGTCGTTTAAGACTTAAAAGATAATATTAGACTTAAATGAATTATAATTATTTTCCATAAGATTATAGATACCTTGAAAAGAGAAATGAACTCACGATCATACTAGCATATTGCTAGGACACACGATGTTCAATTAGGTCGAGTAGAATGATCGCAATGAAATTAGATTAGCATAGTATGCATTAGTATTGATTAACATTATGATTCACTAGACTTCAACAACTTCAATAAGCTCTGAAACATACATAAATGATACGTAACTTTGATAACTTCCTAAGAATTTGAAAAATCGGAAAAAAGTCTTAATATCTGAAAATAACATATCACTACTATACACAAGGTTTGCTGCATATTACTATACACAAGGTAACGTTGATTAAATTTGAACAGAAAAATGAGTCGAACTAGAAACTAGATGAAATTAGCACATTATAAGCATGAATTATATCCAAGAAAAATCATATTCTGAATATACAATGTAACTCAGATTTTTTGTGTCTCGACGTGTGTTTCAGCAAATTCTCTCTGATCCCTCTGTATGGACTTAGCCAAAAGAAATCGTTTGATTTTTTGTCGTTAAATCGGTCTGAAATTAAGAAAATCAAAGACTTTTCTCTAATCCTGACTTTTGTAACTTCTCTTGAAATTTCCTTCTTTAAAATTACTCAATCTTCAATCCTAGTACTACTATCGGAGAAATTATTATTTGAAAATATTTCACTCAAGCTAAAAGTGACGACTAACCTGACTCCATTTTTTTCAGCAACAACAAACCGATCTTGAAATCTTATTTCTAAAACCTATTATTGCTATTACGTCTGTTAATTGTACTTGCCAGGTCTAAAAATTAAAACTATTAGATTAGTACTAAATCTTAACTGCAGCAGGCTCTGCAACTGTAACAGTACACGCTGTTATATAAATTAAACAAGTTACCTGACATTTCAAAATCTAAATATCAAATGTCGAAATTACGCATCCCCCTTCCCTCTCGCGACCCCTATCGCGAGGAAAAACTCGAACGGTTGACGAACTTGGTGCAGAAACATAGTATAGAAGTCGAGGAGGAATGTTTATTAGTTAGTAATAGTACACAAAATTCAGTCTCAGAACTAGACAGTAGTGACAAGTTAGTATCTTTCCAAGATTTGGTCAAGATCTGCGAAACTGTGACGTTAAACGTGTTGGATTTGTATTTCGATCGCGCTCGGGACCCGCGCAGAGGCTTATTTTTGTTGCATAAAGTACTGAGGGAAGGTTCTGAGGATGGTTTATTGTACAAATCTGAGATCCAGAAGGCATTAGAAGAATACACTGGTAATAATATGACAACTACAGTTACAAGTGAATCCGAGCCTTCAAGTTCTTCTTCTTCTGCACTCAAAGAGTTCCTCCATAACGAAACCAAGGATCTTCCGATCCCGAGTGAACTAACCAACCTAGGAAAAATCGTAAAGGAGTCGGAGAACAAGCTCGAACGCGAGAAAATCCGCATTCACCCCGCTTTGTTGGTTGGAAAGTGCGAGGAAAGTGGGGCTGGAGTCTATATAAACTCTGTATTAAACTCAGAGTCATCTGAAGAGAACAGTACTCTAAGTGATCTAAGTCTAAGAGTGGAGAACGATTCCCCCCTTATTTCCGTGCACCACTCGGCGTGTCTGTCGGTATTCAAGGCGTATTTGGATCCGCGGTTTTTAGCGCATGCTGTTGTTCTGCGCGAAAAATATGATTTTGATGAGGAGGGGATTACAATGGCTTATCTGGTGTTTCTGAAAAACATAGTACTGGATGATTCTGAATCGAGTGGATCCAGTGGTGGATCAAGTGGACCTGATCTAGTGAACTACAGTGTCAGTGAGGAGCAGCGCGATTTCGAGCATCTCTTATTAAAATCCAGTCATGGAATGCCGAAAAACCTCGACGAGTGTCCGCCCACACTTCTGACGTGGCCAAATGAAGCCGTGGAGAACCTTTATTGTCCCCAGGTCGTGTTCCAGGTCGAGGTAAATCGCAACAAAGTGGGAGAATTCTTTGACGCGATAAGAGAAGTTCTAACTATTAGGGGTAAGAATAAGTATGAGGTTCATAAAAAGTCGGAAGAAGATCCGTTTTTTCAAGTCATCGATGTAAACAATTCGGATAATATGGATATGGATGATAATATTAGTAACTGTAATGATCACATTGGTACTAGTACTATTCAGAAGGTTCCTACTCCCGTCTTTCTTGCTGAGATCGACTACGAGGACGCACTGTGGGCGCGCACGATCTTCGATTCGCGCGCGTTTCAGCTGAAGATAGTGCTGGGAGAGGAAATGGAAGTGGAAACGTCGTCGGAGGAGATTGTAGACAGTGACGATGATGATGAATCTGATGATGTTGAAATGTTGGACGCCTCGGAAGAAGAAGAAAAGTCAGTAACTAGAGTTGACATAGAATCTGAGACGAAGAGATTGTTGATGAAAAATAGGACTGTTAGTAACTCGAATAAGAAATTCAAGGTCGTGAAGGGTCAGTGTTACAAGAACATGTTTTTTCCGGAACAGGATATTACCGTCGTGGTGCCGGTCGCTGATTACTTGAATCACTCCAGACAATCAACATTGATGGTGCCGAAATTTGATAATTCAAGTGGTTGTGGTGGTTATTTTGTGTTGGAGTCTGCTTGTGGTATAAAAGTTAATAGTACTGAGTCTCCTTCTACTGAATCTACTAGTACTAGTAGTACAGTAACACGCCAAGTCTTTCTCAATTACGGTCCCCTCCAGAACTGGGAGATGTTGCTGTATTATGGATTTTGTTTGGACCAGAATTGCGCCGACACTTTGCAGCTCGAACTTGGCGAGCCAGAGGATGCTGAAACCGCGGATTTATTGGCGCGGGTATTGCAAATACCGACTGACCATTGCCTGGAATTCGTGATGGAATCTGAATCTGAGGAATCCGTCGAGACTACAAAGTTTCCTCTCTCCACGAAGCTGTTAGGCTGTCTCCGGGTGCTTTACGGAGCGCATACAAGTTTACTCAATAAAAACAACATTGACAAAGATTTATTAAAGGAAAAAGTTGAAGATCCCGTTTTTAATCCAGCGGACAACCCAGCTTGTCGGTCAGATTTAGAGATATGTGACACACTTTTAGGCGTTTTTTCCCAATTATTGCAGGATGAAGATGAAGTTTTATTTAAAGAAGTGATGGGGGGACTCCAACAAAGTCAGATTGAAAATCAAAATCAAATGCTTTGGGAGTCTGATCCGACGTATGGACCGCTGTGTAAGAAATTCCGAGAGAGTCAACGGAAGTTGGTGAGGAGTAATATCAATGGAGTGGAAAGGTATCGGGACGCGGTTGAAAAGAGGATGAAAGAATGGGTGGAAAATAGGAGTAGTAGTAGTACTGTTAGTGTGAATCAGTCTCAGAAAAAGAAGAAGTCTAATAATAATTCTAGTTCTGGTGGGCGTAACTCAAAGTTTAGGAGGAAATGAGAATTATTAATTATATTATGTCAATATTATTACATTTTGTCATGGTGTCGTTTATTTATGTGAAGACAGGGACCATTTGTCATCGAAGTAAAGTATGCAAGTAGTAGAAAACTTTCCTTTTTTTTTTCCTAGTAAAACGCTGTTCCAATGTTTTCTAAACTACTACTAGTATGACATTGAAAAGAGGGAAATTATAGAATATTAACACAACACACATTGCTTGAGTGGGTAAGAAATTGTTAAAAACCCGAGAGAAACTCTAAATAATGGTAAGAATTAATATCGCTTCTGTGGCGAAATAGAATCCGCAAACTGTAATCATCCAACAGTTGAGCTTAAACTGAAATTGAAATCAGTATCAGGGGTAAATTGTCTCAGCTTTGTGATTCTCTTCCTTTTAATCAGTAAATAAAACCGAAACAGCCCCTACCTAAGTCTACTTTTATAAACACAGTGCCTCTAACCAAAGTCATGGGCAACAGTTTTAGTAAGTCTAATATGCAAATTACTATTCTCTTCAGTTTGCAGCCGAATTTGTCTGCTCTTCAGAAGTTACAAAAGCATCAGCTGCGTCCAGTCGAGGTTCGTACCCTGTCGGGTGAGCTCGTGGAGACTATTAGGGGGTCCGATATTCCAGATTACATGACATTAGTCCAGAAAATTGGCAACAAGCCGGAGTACCTGGGTAAAAAGATTAAGTTTGTTCAAGATAGTCGAATTCTCTCGGGTGATAAAGATAATGGAATCGTTGGGGATATGGCAGATCCGATTACTTTGAATGTCATGGTGGTAAAGGATCCAGTCGTGGAGTGGTTTTTCGAGCGTGATGCATCAACAGTAAAACACTTCAGGATGAGACGTCATGTAATATTAAAGTATATCAGCATGGGAATGCCAACTCCTTTTAAAACTATTGATGGGACATTATGTAGTTTTAAGTTTTCAGATGAACCGCCTCTAAAGCAGCTGAATCGTCAACAGCTTGCGAGACTTTTGTTTGATATCGTGAGCATCACATCGGACCTGAAGGATATCATGGGAAAGAATATCGAGTGGACTGTTATCAATCATCGAGAACTTGAAAAGAATCCTTATCATCATTTCAGGGATTTTGCGAGTTTCCAACATTACCTCAATGAGGAGGTGAAAATTCAAGATCTACTTACAGAATGGTGCGGGTCGGAAGATCACGATCTCTGTGGTGTTGAGGTTGGCACTTACTTTAGCAATTACAGAGAGACGATCGGTGATAATAATTCTAACTCTGCTAGCATAATTGTAAGCAAGGGTAATGGACCTACAGGTTGGCGAAAAACGAGACCTGTATTTGATTTAAATATCAAGAATCGCGTAGATGTCAAAGATTCTTAAAATCGACATATTTTTTGAATTGTATGTCGGGGTGGGGTTTAGGGGTTTATTTCGTGTAAATATTAAATATCAAAAAAAAAAAAAAAATACTCAGTCAATTATCAGTATACACAATTAACAAATTACTCAGTCTCGGAATTCAGAATATTATTACATTATGAGAACCCGGTCTAATCAGAACTCTTTCTTTTCTTTGTAAACGATACATATAGCATCTCAGTCTTTTTATTCACTTCACTTCAGTTAAATTAAATTTAAATTAGACATGCTAGCGTGCATGCTGGGTCATTGAGATTCGCCCTTCCCCACCTCGCACCCAAATCAGAACTCTCTCACTCCCCAAAAAGAGAAGAATCCCTGTAAAGTTTTGTGTTATAACATTTTGTAATCTGATTAGCTTTGCTAAAATAACTTCTAAATTGAGTTCACCAAATTGTCTAGTGTCTACCCTTGTTATTCATTACATTAGTCGTTATGATCATTCTTAGATCAGGCCCTCTTCTCTTTACAGCTTGAATTGCCGAACTCGCGCTGCGGTGGAGTTCCTGCGCGGACTCGCCTTTTTTTCCCGGGGTGTTTGCCCCACCTTTAACTCCTTTCTTTTGAGCATTTACGATTCGTTTTAGAAATGTTTGAGGAAGTCTCTATTAAAGTTAAAGTACACAGTCGATTAAGTCTCTATAGTCGCTTAGCAAAAAAAAAAAAAAAGTACTAGATGCATTAATCAGATTCATGATATCAATATGGGTTGTTAGAAGACAGTTGAGGCTGTGGGAGAGAATACTATCTGAATTCTTTCGCAGTAGGACCCCGAATTCCTTTACGTTATTTTAGAAAGATGAGTTCAGATCTTCTGCGAATTCTGATTCACGAATGTTCGAGCACTAGTTTACGGAACTAAGCAGTTTTCAAAAGATTTGAATAAAACGAAAAAGTAACGAAAAATGATGAAAGTTGAAACAATCGTATTGTCAATGACAACTTGAACGTGTATAATCGTTTGACTATAATTATAATACTCCCCCGTCAACTACCGCAGCTCCGCTTTAGTGAATTTTCAGTTTTGAATCACTGTCACTGTACTATATTTTATTCACCTTGTCAAATAATTTTAAATCATTTCGGATTCTAGCCCCAAAAAATTGGATATAATTAATATTATTAAATTTAATAATTTAGATATTACTGCTATTAGTAGTAGTAGTAGTAGTATTTCTCAGAGTCAGACTGAGACTCTAAGTCCCGATTCAATGCCGCGTCGACCCCGTCGACACCCCCCTCTCGACCTATCCTGCGGTTTCCAAACCGCAATTCTGAAGGACAAAGGCCCAGGGCCCGGTCCAGCATAACACCACTCGTCGTCTTCTCACCCATCGTCTTCTTCTCATCTCTTCGACCGTATTTCTCGCGTCTACGAGATCGATCACTTCCACAGAGACGCTTGTTACTCGCGGTTATCAAAGCAACTAGCGGGTCAGGAGCATTCTTATTAGAATAACCTGGACGAGTACTTTCGCGAGCGACGACCCGCGATCCCGAGTTAATTTGACGATTTGGGGTTGGTACCGGGGGTGTTGTAAGACGACGCTGTGATTTTTCCACCCAGTTATTTGGAGGAAGCGGCGGTGGTGAGCTCGGAAATGAGTGGGAAATAGGGAGAATCAGATAATATAGATTTTTTTGATATTTTGGATGCCGGCGTTAGAGTGCAATAAACGATGGATGAATTGACAGGACAAGGTGGAGGTCCAGGTGGACCTATTAATATAAATAAGAAAAGATCTTCTTAGAAGTATGGTGCACCGAGTTTCACCGAACCAAGAAGGTCGAAGTTCCGAAGTTCTATGGCTCAAAGTGCTGCGCCAGGCGAGACATCAGGCTCGAGGGTATCTGGTACAGCTACTAGTGGTATTCGGAATCTAGCCGCGAATTAGACTAGGTAAACTGAGATCTTAGAGTCAGCGGTGAACAGCATTGGTTTACATGGAGGCGGTGCTCCAATCCGATTTTCAGACCTAATTGATCGACGGAACGATCGCGATTTGACTAAAACAGTACCGAAGAACACGAAGCTGTTGAATTTGAACAATAAGACTTGGTATCAGAATACGGCTTCTTGGTCCACAAAGATCAAGCATTTGAAGCCGGCAATCGGAGCGAATTTGAGAAACATCATGATTCTCGGCCGTGTTCTCCCTATTGATGAAGATCTCGTAATGAGAAAGATGGAATTATTTCAGGGACTGGATTGTGAACAGAGACAAAAGATAAATAGTTTGATTTTGGAAGCTGATTTCATCCCCTTGATCCGAGAAACTTACACAGTAACATTGAATGACGCGATGCGAGACATCTTCCGTTGGGCTTATGCTTACGCCATTCGTCCGGAGTGTCATCCAGAACCATTTTACACGAATATAGACGACATTAAGACGCTGTTGAGTGGGAAAATGGACTTCTAAGCCTTCTCAAGATGGCTGCATTATCTCGTTATCGTCTGTCAGATCTTCACAGCTGTTTGGAAGGATGATCTGGAACAAGGGAATTGTGCTGCGTTGGACATTCGCGAGTTAGAGGATAAGGAGGTAGTTAAGGTTTTGGCAGAGGTGAAAAAGTGGGCTGGACGAGATTTTAATGACGAACCCTACCCGGAGTCCGGGTATGAGTTGCGGATGTTATTGTATGGGGGGGACGGAACTAACACCACGACGTCGAAAACAAATAGTGGCACTGGGGACGGGACAGCGCATCAGTTTAACACGGATTCGACTACTCATTACATACATCTGATGGACTGGGCGATTCGGGCGACTACTATGAGTGAGGAAATCGTGAAGAAGCTGGTCAATTTCCAAGAGAATGGACGATTTGATACGGATGAAGGGGGGATAACTACTGAACCAGGCTCGATAAAAAGAGTGGAGAAAATGAATGAAGAAGTAGGGAATACGTTTTGGGGAAGATTCGGGAAATGGCTACCAGTGAGTGTAGCGGGAGAAGAGAGTTATGAAGAAGAAGTAGATCATCTTTATAATAAGATAGAAGAACAGTTTAGTTTAAGTAATACTAACGGTGGTAATACTAAAGACTCGTTGTCGGTGGAGCATTTATCTGTTGGGTTGTTGCAACAATCCAAATTAAGACCTTCTCACAAAGAAAAGGACTTCTCGAGAGTTGTGAGACTGGCGGTTATCCTCGCTTGTCATCATAAGGTAGAATATGAGGGCATAGTGACGAGACAAGATTTTACGGATATATTGTTCTTTCTTTTGGATTATTCCCAGTTGTATGCTTTGTGTTGTAGTGATGCTGGTCAGGATTTCTTCGGTGAAGATGGATATTTAGATCCGGAAGACCATATCGCGGGACACAGAATGCTTTCAGTCGAGGATATTAGGAAGTGTAGAAGAGCAGTGATTTATTGGGGATTGGATTTAACTCCTTCTTCTGGTGGAGAAAACTCTAGTTTCAATACTACTACAAATCAGAATCAGATCGAATGGCGAGCTGGATGGGATGGGAGTGAAGCAATTTATGCGATAATGTGTAAAGAAGCAATGGAATTAAGTGGAGAAAGTTTGTTTTGTTTTTCGGATTTCGCGTTTTGGTGCATAGGGAGGAGGACATTGATGGATGAGGGGGTTGTTGGGGTATAGGGAGCTTGAATTGATTTATTAATCATATTTAACTAGTGTTATTGAATAGTATCAATGTTATGACCAGGAGTCTATATAGTACTGTAGTTGAATTATTTTTATATAAATATTATGTAGCCGCGAAATAGAATAAGACTTAAGTACTAATAATTTTAAATTTTATTTCAAAAATAGTCTGTATGATTTCTTGATTAAAAGCAGTAGATTCTGAATTATGCGTTGTAACTTTAATATTAACAAATTAATCTTTTTATCAGCATGACGAGCATCCTGTTCGCAATTCGCAGCCGCAAAAATGGAGTGTCGTTAAAATAATCCAATAAGAGAGTTTCGTCGCAGAGTTGTCAGTGAAATTATAGTAAATTTATTGCCGGTATCCCCGGTTTTCTTATAAGTGTACTAGTAATTTCTAGAGTAGTACCCGGGTATCGTCGACACTTATATTTTCCCGTAACATCAGTACAGTAGACTACTACAGCCATGTTAGCAAAGCTTTTTCTTTTCTCCTCCGTTGCTGTTTCCGGCCTTACTCTCGATACTCTAAAGGGTCACTCTACTAAACAATTTCCAAATATCTTTGGAGGCGGTGACCCAGCTCCAAACCCCGAAGCAAAACCCGCCCCTGTACCTGCCGCCGGAGCCCCAGCCCCAGCAGCTGTTCCCCCTGCTCTAGCTCCTGGTGACGCCGCGACTCCATTACCTCCAGGTACACCAGGCGCGGTTGGAGCAGGGACACCACCTCCCGTTGGTTCCGAACCTGATATTGCCGGTGCCCTTACTCCTGACGCCTTGAATCCGAATGCGAAACCAGTACCCAAAGTCGCTCCGTTAGCGGGAGGTGCCAAAGCCGCTCCCCTAGCTGCTAAACAGGCAGCGGATGCAGCAAACACAGCGGCAGAGGCGGCTGAAACGGCTGCTTTGGCTGCGCGGGAAGCCAGGAACGCGGCGATAAAGGCTGCTGGAGGAGAAGTTCCCGAACAGGAAACAGCGTCTGGGGATAAAGATAGGGATGGAAACACGAACAACGAACAGGAAACAGCTGCTATTAGTGAGGCTGAGGCGCATATTGTTAGAACTGAGGGGGGTCAAATCGTAGCAGTAGGGGGTCAAGCGGTGGCTGTTGGTCTTTTCGGAGCCGCTTTTATTCTGCCGGTGCTTCTGACCTTTTTGACAGACGTTGGGAGTAGAGGTATGGTCAGCGGGAAGGCCGGTGGGAGTTCTTTCGCCAAGGAACGTCCCATCAGAAAGGAGTTGGCTTGGACTTTCGTTGATTGCTTCATCGGGATTTTCATGGCGTTGGTGTTCTTCAAAGCCTTTAGCGCGACTTTGGCGGAAATTGTGCATGTGAACTACAAACTGAGGACGGTTCTGATTATCTTTGCTCTAGTGTATTTTGGAGTGTTGTTGATGATTCGGAAGGCTGTAAAGCAGGCCGCGTATAAGGATAGTCCGGCGGTGGCGTTTACGATTACGGGATGCGGTACTTATTATATGGCGTTTGCGACACTGAAGTTGGGGGAGACTGTGCAGAGGAGATTTCTGGAGTCGAAAGGACATGGAGCAGCAGGGTATAATTTAAGTTTATTTAACTTTGAAGATTCAATATCTGAATTTGATTACATTAAATCACAATGGTAAATTTAGAAACTCTTTCTGAGACCGTCACTTAGATCATAGAATTATCTATTGAAAATTAATTTAGTATTAACCCAAAAAAAAATCCTCCAATTTACAAATTACAACTTAACAACAAACTCAAACTCAAAAACAACAGTCTCTACTGGTTCACCGACCTCACTCTCATCATCTGTTTCCTCATCGTGGCCCTCGCATTGATGTGGGTGGTAAGTCTAATGACCAAAGTCTGGCGTCTTGCCTACCAAAAAGCTGACGACAAGAAGTCCGAGGAGGAAAAAAAGCTCGACGCAAGAGAAGAAGAATTAGCACAGGAAGCTGAGGGAGATGTTTACGCCTTGACTTTGTCTTATCTGATCTCTCAGGGGATTCGGTATATGATTATGGGACGTTATCCGGTTCACCATTTGTTTTTTATTGGAGGACAGGGGAAAGATGGACATTATGATGTTACTCATTCGATTAGCAGGAATTATTTGACTGAAACCACCGAGGAACCTATCATTGATCTCTCCGGAGTTGATAATCTATTGGGTTTATCTGGAGCTATCGCCAAAGATCGAACTGCAGGGCAGAGATTCCTGATGTTCTGTTATTCGTTGACTCTCACCGTTGTCGCCATCATGTTCCTCCAACCTTTGAAGACGATGCCGGCCTATTTGACGCCGTATCTAGCGGAGAGATTCCCTCAACTCTTCGGCCAGGGCTCATCGAACCCGGATCTAAGGAAGTCGTTCACACTCAGTGCGTTGGAATGGCTCTTCAGAGTCATCAGATGCACTTTAACTCTCTGTGTAGCTTGGTCTTACGTCCTTTTCGGTGAATGGGAATTCCTCGAAGTGAGATTCGAAAAAGATGAACTCATGGGCTGGACCACTCTTTCTGTGGCGTTTTCATTCATTACCTTGTTATCGATTGAAGGATTTTCACGGTATATGGAATCGAACTTGAATCAAGTTAGAGCGGGTTTCTCCGACCAGACCGTCGAGTCCATTGCTGCCTTTAAAGAAACGATCCAAACCATGGTATTAATGGGTGCTGCCTTCTCCTGTGCTTGGTGTTGGGAGCATTGTTTCGCGATGGCCGCAGACGTGTTTGGAGCGATGTACAACTTCGGGAATGGGGCGTTGTTTCCCAAGATTTTGTTGGCGGTGGCGATTCCGGTGGTGGTGGTGCCGCTGTACATGCATTTGATTAGGACGGAGATTCTGAACAGAAAGCTTTCCGGCTGGGATTCAGTTAAAGACGCTATGGAAGTGGAGAAAAAGCAGGAAGCTCAAAGAGTGGAAAGAGCAGCGGGAAGTAGTGCGGTGAAAGCTTAATTATAGTTGTTATGCTAATATAATAGTTATTAGTCTTGGCTTTGGATATTTTTATTTATTTGTGGTATAATAAAATGTTGGTCTAGAATTTAGGGGAATATTAAGAATAGGAATACTGCTGACACAACTGTACATGATTTCATTGTAGTATTCGAGATACTTTGGGATAATTCTAGACCTATTGCATTTATGTATGTTATTTTTTCAACAATGATTGGGATTTTAATTGGTTTATTAGCAGCTAGCTTTTTAATTGGGATTTTAATTGGTTTATTAGCGAGATTATTTTTAACTTTTTTTTTCCTGTTTCTGACTAAATTTGATAGATGTAACATATTAGGCTGAAAAAAACGGTTTTTTTTTCAGATGTCAATGAAGAAGAAAATTTCTAAAGGGAATTTAAATCTGTATACCAAAGAGCTTGTTTCATTGACAGACGTTAAGTTCGAACTTTCTAAGAAATTGACGCAAAAAATTAAATGAAACCAAAAAAAAATGTACTTAGTCGGACAGAGAGGCGGACGGTCATTTTCTGTGGTTTTGTTCGAATCTGTTGTATCAGCATAATCAAGAGTGTGAGAATCGAGAAGAGCATATCATGGCATCTTAGTAAGACTACACAATTTTTTTTATTGTTTTATTGACATGAAATAAAATATCCTGATAATAGGAGGTCGAGCATGGTGGTGGCGTATCAAGTGTATAGATAGAAATTTGAGATTTTATTTTGACAGTAATACCAGTGTACAGTAATACCAGTATGATTTCTTTTTTCCATTTTTTTCTTTTTTTCTGTGTCGGTGTGAGTTTCACCGATGGGATCAGTACGGTTCCGAAAGCGCACATGCATCTATCCTCATTGTCAGCGGATAATAGTGTTACGGCTCACAAATTGAAGGAGCCTTCGGTTCCTAAGAAAGTTGAGGTTTTCCATCCCAACACAAAATTTGACCCTGATGCTGCAGAAAACGTTGTGATTCCAGATCTATATCGGAAAAGTTTGAGTAATTCTGATTTAATAAAGAAAGCAGATAAAGCTCATATGCACTTCGACACAGGACGTGACAGTGGAGTCTCAGCTGAGAAATCCGAAAAGAGTCTAACGGAGCAAAAGATCCAGCACTTAGTTAATGAGAATTTGTCGAAATTGGCTAAATCTAGGGATACATTGACTGTAAAACAAGAACCAGAAGAAGAAGCGGCTGCTGCTGAAGAAGAAAAACCTGCTGCTGGGGAAGAGAAACCTGCTGCAGAGGAAAAGACAGAGGAGAAACCAGCTGAAGAAGAAACCGCTGAAACAACTACAGAGGAAACTAATGAAGGTGAGAAAACAGAGGAAGAACCTGCGAAGGAGGAAACTACGAAAGAAGAAAGTTCTACAGAAGAAGGTGAAAAGGCTGCTGCTAAAGAGGAAACAGCGAAAGAAGAAACAAAGGAAGACAAACCTGCCACCGAGACTTCCGAAGCTGGTTCAGAATCTGACAAGCCCGCCACCGAGGTTACTGAGGTGGCTGCCCCCCTAACCCCGCAACAAGCCGCGAAAAGCGCAATGGAAGCCAGCGAGGCGGCCAAAAAAGCCGCATTGACTGCAGAGAAGGCAGCTAACGCGGTGCTGAAGAGCGCTAAAGAGTCTGGTGACCCGGCCGCTGCGGCTGCGGTTGGGTCTGCGATTAGTGCTGGTTCTTCAGAATCTGATGATGCTCTCATTCCAGATGAAGCTGGCAAGGAGGACGAGGGACAGGGAGAGGATGAAGCAGCGAAACAAGTGAGTCATAATGAGAAGGGAGAGAAGATTGCTGGTGGAGGTCAGGCGGTGGCTATAGGTCTGATTGGGAGCGCGTTTTTGATCCCGATTACGATAGCTTTTATGTTAGATATGAGGAGTAGGAGACCAGATTTGTATTCTAGTGCGAGTAACAGGGGAAAAACTATTAAGGGGAGACCGATTAGACGGGAATTGACATACCAATTAATTGATAATTTCACAGCGATTTTTGTAGCGGTGCTCTGGTTTAAGGCGTTGTCCGCGATTTTATCCAAGGTGATTCCGAAAGATTACAAGATTGTGGCGACATTGTCGGTGTTTTTTTTATTGTATTTAGCGGTTGTTTTAGCTCTCCGGTGTAGTATTTATTATTCTGGGAAAAACGGGCCCACTATGGCATTCACTATCGCTGGTTGTGGCGGACACTACGTCGCTTTCGCAGCCATCAAGTGTGTAGAAAACATTCAAAAAAACTATTTGGAATATTTTGATGGCCACATATTCCCGAACACCGGTCATATCTACAAGGATTTTGCAGTTGATTTCCTGATCTGTTGCGCATTCACTGTCGCAGTTTTGGTTACGTTCTGGGTGATGCAGAAAGTATCTAAGTATCTGAGGTTAAGCGTAAACAAATCGTTTAGGGAGAGTGATGGCGGAAAAAGATTGAGTGATCATGAGAAACACCATCACCACCATCTGGAGGAAGAGGAACATGAACTAGTCGAGGAGACAGAGTCGGATATGTATGCTCTGACTTTGAGTTATGTAGCTACTCAAGGTGTCAGATACTTGATTATGGGACATTATCCAGCTCATCATTTGTTGATGCAGAGAGAAGATTCGAGTAGTACTATTATA
>Ga0099797_100485_pt1 | contig 25698 bp, 13 predicted proteins | sample Uncmet_Sort48C_1_FD_89871 | JGI IMG/M metagenome (GOLD analysis project Ga0099797, IMG submission 89871) | Marine eukaryotic communities from CALCOFI LINE 67, Pacific Ocean - C012_Sort48C_1 | ecosystem: Environmental > Aquatic > Marine > Oceanic | place: Pacific Ocean: Monterey Bay | collected... | reverse complement strand
GAACTCTCAGACTCTTGGACAGGCACTACCACCTTCAATTTGTTGCTCTCCAAACCGCCCAGAGGACACGAATGGTGTGCGGGACGTCTTACAAAAATTCAAAAGACTACCAAACCAGGAAACATATGGACGGAAGACTGGATGAAAATACCGAGGAAAGAAAAGAACAAACTGATTGAGGAATGGAAAATCCAAGGTCCACGAGAAAAGGCTGCCAGAGAGAAACGTCAAATCTGGTACATCGAGGAGGGTGACATGGAAGAGTTCAAGAAAACAGTGGCAGAAGCGAAAAGACTCTTAGCCATACCAGAAGCTCCCGCAATGCCTGTTGTCCATCAAGGCAGCATCGCCACAGCTGGAGGGAACTCCACGCGCTCTAAAGCGGGCGGGAACGCCACGCAGATGAGCGTGCACGCCGAGCACATAGCCGAGAAGGGTATCATTGGCGAGACTCATTGGGCAATGGTCCATACTCCAATCCCGATGCCTAAAGCTATGAAAATCCCGAAAGCAAAAGAGGCGGTGGACAAAGAATGGAATAAATTAATATCGCGCGACTCATGGGATTACACCAGTGTGGTCTCTAAGTCAGAGTTAAAGAAACAGGCGCAGAGCCAAGGCTTTAAAGTCCATTTTGGCAGTCTTATGGATCTGTGCCACGAAAAGGGCAGCGAATTAATTCCCGCCCTACGCCGTTACAAGGGACGTGTCGTCTTTCGAGGGGACATGATCAGGGATGAGACAGGCTCTTTTGCTGTGTTTACAGAGCAGAGCGCCTCAGCATCCCACATGGCAGCAGCCAAATTCCTGGACGCTATTGCACGCCTCCCAGGATGTGACGGTGAGAATGATGACGCAATAGGGGCCTACACCCAAATTCTCTTCAAAGACGCAATGAAATTGCTGGGTGTAGGGGACGATGAGTTCATTGAGACATATATCTCTCTCCCCCGTGAACGCTGGCCAACCGACCCGGAACTTCGCAAGAAGTGGGAGTCAATTCCAGATCCAGTCTGCATTTTGCGACGCAATCTCTACGGCCACCCTATCGCGGGCTTACTTTGGGAAAAATACTGCGAAAAGGTGGTGAAGGAAGCTGGATTCAAACCCATCCCAGGATGGGAGTGCCTCTATGTGCACAAGCAACAGCAGTTGTTCATGTCCATATACGTGGATGACTTCAAGATGAGTGGCAAAAAGGAAAACCTCGCGCCAATGTGGGCCAAAATAGGTAAGTCACTCGATCTTGAGCCAGCTAGTTCATTAGACGGTAACGTCTACCTGGGCTGTGGTCAACGCAACGTCGTGGTACCCACTCAAACAGTCACCGAAAAGCACGAGTTCTTCGACAGGTTACTACATGGAACCATCGACTTGAAGGACACGCCAGAAGATGCCCAGGAGAATCATCTCACCCAAAACAAAAAGGTGAGAAAGACAAAAGTCAAAATCCCCAAAGCAGCCACCTCAGTGCCGAGTTCCTACAAAACGCAAGGATATCACTATGACATGTGTGGGCATGCGCAGCAATGTGTCGAACGCTACTGCGAGCTCGCCAAAGTCACTGAAAGCACTTTAAAGCAGGTGGAAACGCCGTGCATCGACGACCATATGTTACAGCCAGAGGACTTCGAGAAGCCCGGCAAATTGGCACCTGTCGCAGCACGTATCGTTTTGAAGTTTTTGTACCTTGCACGCATGGGACGACCGGATCTCTACTGGACGGTAAATGTGCTTGCCCGTGCAGTTACAAAGTGGACACAAGCGTGTGACAAGCGTCTCTATCGCTTGACGTGCTACGTCCATCATACAAAAGCCTGGACCCAGACATCTTTCGTCGGAGACAAGGCAGAGGATTGCTGGTTGGCGTCCTTCGTTGATGCCAGCTTTGCAGGGGACTTGGCGGATTCCAAGTCCACCACTGGGGCCTATATAGTCCTAGTGGGTCCTCATACTTTTGCACCTATCACATGGATGTGCAAAAAGCAAGGAGCAGTCAGCCACTCTTCTTCTGAGGCTGAAAGAGTTTGGTTCTAGGGGTGCGATGAGTTCTGGTAATAGTGTCTCCCTGAATCGTCCAGAAGTCGGGTTCGTTAGCTATCTGCTGCGGAGCCTCTGGGATTGATTCGTCGGGATCCACCTCGGCTGGTTCAGCCCGGTGGCGGCGACCTGTTAATCGGCGGGCTCCAACCTCAGGCTGGCTCAGAGAGCCATTTGCAAGAGGAAAGATGAAGTCCTGCGTGTCCTTAGTCGTATTCTGGCTGCTGCCTGATTCCAACGTCACATAGACTTCGGATGCCTTAAAGCGTTTGATGTAGATGTCCGAAGTGTGTTGTGCTTGGCTGATTTCTTCGCAGTCACTGATCATGAGTTCGCCATTCCAACCTCCCCCCGCTTGCTGCACATAGCCTTGAAAGATGCCAGGGAGCATTTTGCCGCCAAATTTGTGCAGCCTTGCTTTGTCTTTGTCGGTGATAGGGTGGTATTTGATTTTGGCGCCGTATGGGATGATTGGACCTTTGAATTTCGAGCCAAAACGTTTTTCCCAGGCAGTCAATCCGTCGGAATGTACGTCAATGACGTTCCTCAGGAAGCAAAAACAAATCATTGCCTGTACCCACCATGCTGCGGTGAACCCACTCTGGTCTAGCGCACAGGATGTGCCCTCCTTGACTCTGCGTACTGCTCTCTCCGCCACACCGTTAGTGGCGGGTCGATGAGGAGTGCAAGTGTCGTGAAGGTACCCAAGCTCTTTGCATGCTTTCGATATTTCTTTGGAATTGTCTGAGTACACATGCTCAGGTTTTCTTTGCGGTCCGAAGAAACGCTGGAAAGCTGCTTTGGTATCGTCTGTATTTTTCGTTGGAGCTGGGTAGCCTTGCAACCAAAGTGTTTTTCTGTCTTGAATGACGAAGGCGATCTTATCGTGATCGCGTGAAGCGTCATCCTCATTCAGAATCGCATGATCTGCCGTGACTGAATCACCGAATGCCTTGGGTTCCGGGAGAGTGGAATTCTCACTATGCGGATGCTGCCTTAAGTATGCTCTAGTGGTTTTACTGTTTTGGCAGATCTCGCAATTCGGATCCTTCGGAAAATGGGTGATCATGTTGTGCTTGGCATTGATCGGTTTGCATGGTTTGCATAGCTGTGCTGCTTTTGTCTTTTTAAATGGAAAGAGCGTATAGCCCGTCCACTTTCCAGATTGCTCCTGATGAGCGGTCGTTTCGTCCTCCCAATTGTCGTGGCGAATGTCTTTCTTGCCGTCTGCAAATACAAATTTTGTGATCCGCCTGCCTGATAGTGTAGACACATCAGGACCATTGGAAGTTCCAGTGGGCGTGAATAGCGTCTTTCGAGGTCGTCGGTGTAGGCGAACCCAACCTTTCGCCTGTTGTCGCCATTCGTCGCTGAGCTCATCTTTTGGCGCGGTGTTGCCACCCGCATCAGCCTTCGCCCCGGCGTTGCCACCGGTTTGAGGTGCTTTGGGGTCCCCCCCAGCTTGGGAACTGGGCTTAGGATTTTCCAAAGGATTTTCAAGAATATTTCCGGAGCCTGTGGTGATAACAGGCACATTTTTCATTTCCGTACACCAAATTTTGCGACCTTGGGGACTGATTAGACATGGTGGTTGTTTAGACCGCCATATATAATCGAATCCATTATCCTTGGTCAGTTTTCCTAAAGATAGCAACGGTGGCGAGTCATCGAGGATGAGAGCCGTGACCACGAAGTCCAGGTCCTCAACGTAGATGTCCGCCACTTGGCACGCTTCGACGGGGCCATTGGCTGTCATGAGCTGCACCGGTTGCTCCAATTCTCGAACCGTTGCCAGTTCTTCCTTGGTTAGAGCCGAGCTGTCAATGATGTGGTATGAAGCGCCGCTGTCCACGATGAGCCAGCGTTTGTTGAGTCTCACTGCCTGATTGTCCAGCTCATTGACTCGTGTGCGCTTAAAAACTTTACCTCTGCAACCTAACAATTGTTTGACTGCAGTGCGGTTTTCCCATCTGTCTGGAGCCTTGTCTGAAAGATCACCTGTGCTCTGAAGCACAACCCGCAGAAGACGCTCCACTACATTGACACTCATCGAATTCCCTATTTGCTTTCCTAGTTGATCAGGGCTCACTTTTGGAGAAAATTTAGTGTGATCCATCCCCTGAAGACGAAACATTTCCAGGATGGTCATTCGGCGTCCGCGGCTCGTAAGCCAGTGCCCCTTAAATCGGCTTCGGGTAATGCACGGTGAACGCTCCTGCATCCATTTCATTCTGTCTTTCGAAGCATCGCAGTCGACGACATATGTCGTCCGCGTAGGGTCGCCCCCCGCTTTCTTTATTTGATGGAGTGCAGTTTCAAGATTTTCTTTGACGTGTGCGGATTCCTCCGCCTGGTCCAATGAAAGATGTGAAGGATCCAGAAAAGTGCCGATTCTTAGACTGCGTATCGGTGCCGGCCATTCGAACGCACGAGGTTGCCCTCGGCCTTGAGTGGTCGTTCGCAGTATGCCGACGCAATACCACCGCGTACGGTAGTGAGGAATGCCGTGTTCTGCTGTATTTAGCACTTTCCACGACACATTGTATGCGCCTGCACCGTCATTTGGGGCTTTCCCGATCGATCGGAGATGAGCCAAAATGGCTCTGTGGTACTTGCCCTCCTCAAGTGTGACGAGCCCTTTCACATTCTCCAAAATGAAGATGCGAGGGCGTTTTTGCTTGAGGTAGTCAACCACGTGGAAGAAAATCTCACCACGGCCTTGAGAATCCTTGAAACCCTCTTGGCGTCCAGCTACGCTGAAAGGTTGACATGGAAAACCTGCCATATACAGATCCACGGAGGGTGCCTCACTATTATTTCTGACAGTGATGTCATCGTAGAAGTGCTGTGGCCGAAAATTCTCCATGATCGTCTTTTTCACGGCAGGGTCCGAATCGCTGCTAAAGACATGGTCGAATTTAACCCCCAAGTTCCGAAGAGCTTGAATGGGTGCTTCCATGCCCGAACAATCCGTTCCTACTTTAAGGATCGAGCGACTTTGGCTCGTGAGAGCGCGGAAAAACGTAGCCGATTCCTCAGCATACGTCGATGCTCTTGGATAAGCTTCTTTATTCATTTTCCAGGCCTCTTGCAGTGCACGTGCAGTTATAAGTCTGCTGTACTCTGCATCTACTGCCTTATTACCCGTAAAATGGCAACCGTTGCCCGGGTTCCTGGTTTGGGCTTCCTTAAGAGGCGCAAACTCAGAATTGAATTTACATGCATGGTCAAAAGTAACTGGGCAAACAATGGCTGGATCAGCGGGGCTTACCCCTGTCGGGTGCCTCACACGTCCAACGGCTCCTCGAAGGGCTCATCATCATCAAAACCCCAGTCATAGTCTTCCTCTGTTTCCTGGGCGACATTGGCCCTGGCTTTACCCTTGGCTTTGGCTTTTGCCTTCTTCTTCGCCGCTTTGTCCTTGGCTGCCTTTGCTTTTGCTGCTGCCGATTTCTCGTTCTTGGCTGCCTCGGCTCGAGCTGCGACCAATTTTGCTGGGTGTAGAAAAGAACATCTGTCCCCCCATTCGCACTTTCCTTTCTGAAATGCCTTGCACTGCTGGGGGTGCCAGTCATTGCAATCTTTGCCTTTCGTGCATTTGCCATCGAGGTAGAATTTGCATGGAAATCTGTTCGGCTTTCCAGAAGGGGATTTTCCTCGGAGGTGGGACTGTCGCGATTCAGAACGCTTGCGGCCTCCCTCAGATTGAGAGCGGGAGCTATTTCTGCCACGGTCTTGGGATTGGCCTTTGCCGTTGCCTCGTCCGCGGCCTCGTCCTTTACCTTTCTTATCATCTTTTCGCTGACTTTTGTCTCGGCCTCCACGATCCTGATTGTGGCCTTGCGAGCGTCCGCGCCTCTCGATCTTGTTCCAGTCGTGACGATACGGACAATCTTTGCCTCGGGAGCATTTCCCTTTCGATTTCAGGAACTGCTGGCAGTCGCCTTGCTGGGCTGGGTTGCTAAAACCCCCATCTCGGCCTCGTCCTTGCTCACTTTTATTGCGGTTATTGTCAAGCTTTTTCGTGGCAAGGTACGTGTTAATCATTTTTCTGAGGCGCTCATAGCTGCGTTCTTCCCCCCGCAAGCTGACATCCTGCTCATAGAGTGAAATCGTGAGTTCAAGTTGCCTGCTGCGTTTCAGTTGGCGAAGGAACAGGTGTTCCATCTCCTCCGGTGGTGGGAGACGCACGAGCTGAGAGATGCATCCATCCCAATCGTTCAGGAAAGCAACGACATTGTCGCCGTGCAACTGAACAGCGTAGAGGTCAGTCAGATTGAGGTGATTGCCGTCAATGACATTCAATTTGTACTGCTCGTAGATGAGCCATAGTATCTGACGTCCTTTGATCATTTTTCCTTCTTGGGAGGCTTGTTCTTTCTTTAGCATTACCTGGCGCTTGAACTCTCCAGACACGATTTTAGAGAGTGCCGTAGAGAGCTTAGCGTCGAGGATGTGAAACAGTCCTGGGTCGGCAAGATCTTCCCAGCATTTCGCCTGTTCCACCTCATGAATCCATTGGAACGCAAGGTCTGGCTTGGAGCAGGCGTTTCCAACTGCCTCCTTCAAGAGTAGTCTCCATTCCCTGAACTTGTTAATGTTCGGCATTCCGTCGAGTTTGATTTCTTCGGATTCATGGTATTTGATCTTTTCGTCCTTCGCTGGTTCCGCGGCGGCTGCCGGTGGAGCTTGCGCGAAGTTGTCTTCAGCATTCTGCGGTTCTGGCGCTTGCGCAGGGTTCCCCCCGGCTTTGACGCCAGGTTGATTTGCATCGACCGGGAATTGTGTTCCTAAATTTGGGACCTCGGGCCATATTTTCGGCTGCGTGGGGTTGCCCCCCGCATCGTTGTCACCTGCGACGGCCTTGGCTCTCGGAGGTGTCTGCAAATCAAAATGCTGAGCATTTGTGCGTGGCCGGTTGGCCGCAAGAATTGAGGCTTGCAATTCATCGATGTTGGCCTGGAGCGAGCACACATGATCTTGTAATTGCTCGATTTCTCTGTCGGCCTTTGCCTTCTCAGAGGCATTGTCTGCAATGAGCTGCTCGACTCGTTCTTCGGCAGTCCTGTGCTTCGTTGAAGTGTCCACCAGGATTTCATTGAGACGTTGAATTTCATCTTTCGCTGTGTTGGTGAGGAGGCTATTTTGTCGAACTACCTCTTGGTTCTGCTCGGCTCCTCTAGCGTTCAGCTGTTTTACTTTGTCGACTTCTTTCTTTAATTCCTCTTGTTGTATTCGTTGCTGCCTTTCTTTTTCGACCTGCTCAGCAAGCTCCGATTTCAAACGGTAGATATCTTGCTCCGCGTGACTCCATTTGGTCTCTGCGATTTCCTCCATGTTGAGAAAAGAGCTACTCGCTTCCATTTCTAATGCCTGCGCGTGAAGTTCTGCGTTGCGTAGTTCAAGTTCCTGCTGATTGAGAGCGAGCTGAGCCTCGGAGGTCACAGCTTGGCGTGTGTCCTGCATTGCTTGATTCGCTTCAGTCATCAGAGTCGTCCTGTGTTCTGCGATTTGTCGCTCTGCATCTTTTTCCATTTGGTCGACTGCAGATCTAAGGCGGGCAATCTCAGCAGTTTCTGCGCGGAGTTTGCTTGACGCGTCCGTCAGGACTCCACTGAACTGCATCTGAGTGCGTGCCTTGCGCTGGTCAATCTCGACCTGGGCCATTTTCTTGATTGTCTGCGACATTTCCTCAGCCTTCGCCTCGTACTGGTTCTTGTACTGGGTGGCGGCGGCTTGAAACTGAGAACTCTGAGCTTGCAATGCAGCATTGGCCTCGGTTCGAAGCTGTTGGAGCTCCTCACCTTGAATGCGTGCATCTCGTTCAGCTTGAGCTGCCATGGCTTCGATTTGGATCTTCAAATCATCTTTAGTCGGCGAGGGCCCTTGCATCATCAAGATGTCGGGCTCAGCACTCGGAGCCAGGGCTCTCGGTTGGGCAACAACAGGCCTCACGCTCGGCGTTTCCACCGGCACCATTGCAGCAACATTGGGGTCGGTGGTAATTGCCGGAGGCGGAGGCGGCGGCGCGAAAGGCGGCAGCGGCGCGGTGGGTTGCAAAGCCATCGCGGGAAGAGGGGCAACCTAAAAGAAAAATTCCTAGTTGTTGGTAAGACAACTAAAAAAAAATTTAGGTCGCTGAGGCCTAGGGCCTCTGCGGATTATTGGACTCGTAGCCTGTAGATCGTAGGATCTAGCCAAAGGCCAGACTCCACGGTCGAGTTACCGGGATAGAGTCGAGAGCACGAAGTCCGAAGGACTACGGCGAACCGGAATCCAATGGGAACTCCCAACAATAAAGTATCCGTTGCACTCAAAGGGTCAAGAGATGCTATTGTTTTACCAACAACTCACTTGATCTGATATAGTGCTGCAGTACAAGCTGGTTATGAATATGCACTAGTAAGGGTATAGTTCTACACCCTTATAATAAGGTACGTTTGGAGTTTCCAATCCGACTTTAAGAGAAACGAGAAGGTTTGACTCGGTTGTTGTTAAATGGTGGTTTAACAAATGGCGGTTTAGTGTGGGGACCTTTTCGGTTTAGAAAATTAAAAAGTATACTTAAACATTTCATATCAAATGGGCCCAGGCGCAAATTTTGGGCCTGGGTCCAGGCCCGGGCCCATTCATTTGATATGAAATGTTTAAGTATAATTTTAATTTTCTACACCGAAAAGGTCCCCACACTAAACCGCCATGTGTTAAACTACCATTTAACAACAACCGATTGACTGTTGACGTGTTATTGGGTTAGCTTGCCGTTGCCACGGCCATCGCAGTGACCTGCCTTTACTTGCGGCTTGCCGCCTACTTGCCGTCTGACGGTGTCTTGCCTATTACTACCTTGGGCGTAGCCCATCCAGGCGCCTAAATCTTCAATATTAGAAACGCACACAAATATAAAACCCTAAACCGGGATTTTTGTTTACCCTAAACACTAACCCTAACCCCCTACCCTAAACCCTAAACCCTAAACATCCCCACACACACCACACCCCATTTTGGGAGTTCTTTTGAGCGCCCTTCGGGGAAAATACATTTCCGAAAAACGAACCCAACAACAAATCGTCCATTGTCTATAAAACTGAATATCGTTGTATTCTATAATTATATAACATTCAATTTAAAACCTATAAAAACTCAAGGTTACAAGGGGGGCCAAAAAAAAAAAGGAGACCTTAACCCGAGCAAGACACTGTATGCTTCTGTATGGAATATTCACAAATAAATTTGTATGCTTCTGTATTTTCGCATTATGCCAGGACGGGGCCCCAACCCTAAAAAACTTCCAATAGCTCAGGGGATCCCGAATAGTAGCGACATTTGTTCTATTTGTATCAATAAAATCAACCCCAAAATCAAACACCGATCAAACAAATCAAATTTTGTTTTCGGGAAATCTGGGTTTCAGACCCCGGGACTGGTACCATTGGACTCGTCTCGAAATTCCGCGCTGTTTTGTGGTATTTATGTGTCCGGAATTCCGATATGGACTCCGGTATGTGTCCGGAACTCCGAATACATTTGTATGCTTCTGTATTTTCGCATCATGCCTGGACGGGGCCCCAACCCTAAAGAACTTCCAATAGCTCAGGGGATCCCGAATAGTAGCGACATTGTTCCAACCTGTGCGGGACCGTCTTGCGAAAGATTGTTTTGTGATTCTTCCAGTCCAGGACCCCTAAACCGTATTTTCCGGTCCCGGGGCCGGTCCCCAGACCTCGGGAATACTATTTTGGGGCTATTTGGACCGATACGGATCGACATGGACCAAGTTTCAGCTCAAACCGTTGAGTATGAACCCCAATCGTCACATTCATGCAAATGATGGTTACTGGGGTGGGGGACCACTTGCTTTGAGCTCAGGGTGCTGTCAGGAATTGCGTCCAAAAGCTCGATTATTGGTCCAAACTGTGCGGGACCGTCTTTTGGAAGACTGTATTTTGAAAGACTGTCTTTTGAAATGTAAAAACAAAGTCTTTCAAAAGACACTAACGTGCAGGTTGAAATTGTTTCTGTTTGTATTATTAGAAAAACGACGACTGCTTTTCCACAGGGTGGTAACACAAAACACTATATGCTTACTCAGCTGGTCGGACTATTTCCCCTTCGGCCGCGGCCTGTTGTTTTGTCTGTTACGACATAGTACATGGACATGGTGTTGGCATGTCCCTGTTCGGCCTTAGGGAACCAAATACGCCCAGTTTGCCTTGATTCTATATGGAATGAGTCCCTTTGCCACAGTCATGCCTAATTTCCGATTCTCTGAATATGACCCCTCCAATCACACATGGTGGAGTGTGGACAGCAACGGGCCTCTGGTAATGTAGGCCTTCCGGCTGCATCCCTAGTAGAAAAAGTCGCCCGGCATGGCCGACTAAAACGCCGGAGAGCGAGAGGACGGGCTGGGCAATGGGCCCTTGAACGGATAACTGCCAGAAAACAACGAAATTCAAACCCCAATGCAAACGCCAATGTTTTTTCCTGGATATCTGGGTATTCGGTTTTAGAGTTTAGGGCTGAAACAAACAAACTGTTTGGTGCTGGCTATCTGGGTATTAGATCCCGGGACTGATCCCCCAGGATTCGGCTCAACATGTCGTGCGCATGTGTTGAATTTACGTGTGCGAAATTCTTATACGGATCCCAGGTCGGACAAAACACTGTTTGGGGCCCCCCGACACACAAAAACCTTTTTGAGTATACCCTCTTGGGAGGCCCGGAACCATTCAAATACTATATTGTATGGAATTGGCCTTTAGGGAACAAGTGGAATAGACTCTACATAGCAAAACCATCAACATTATTTTTGAAGCCTCCACCATGTGAAAACACGGTGAACACATGTTGCTGGAAAACGTACGGGAAATGTTGAGTCAGACTGGAAAACGCTATCAACAAATCGCATGGGTCATTAAATGGTTACCTGCGTAACTTTACGGGCAAAACACAAAATTATTGAAAGGTTTTTCTGCCATGGGCCCTTTGGGCCCCATTGGAGCCCAATGGGGCCCATGGGGCCCATGGGACCGGGCCCGGGGCCCACCAGCCCAACCAGTCTTGGGTTTTGTATTTTTTGTATTTTGCCACCTGCGTGACTTTTTGTTTCTAAGTGTGTGTGTGTGCTGACAGACACTTAAAGTCCCACGGCCAAATCGTTGCATTTAGGAGGGTTTACTGCAATTCACTGTTTTGGAATCCCGCCCCCTCCCCCCAACAATAAAAAAAGGAAATCTAAACACACACGCACATACACGAAACTAACAAACTGGAAAAAACTCTGCGGTGGAATTTTACCTGAAAACAGCCACATAAATTTGGCCCGTGCATCCCATGGGCCACCATAGCTGGTGTCTGCGGCCCCCAACCAGATGTTATTGTTTGTGTTGTGTTGTTTGGTTTGTTTTCTGGACTGAATTGTGTTCCTTGCTTGTTTGTTGTTTGTTGTGCATTGTTTGTTTTGTGTGTTGTGTGTCGTTTCGTGTGTCGTGTGTGTTGTTTATTGTGTTTGTGTTTGGTGTCGTTTGTGTGGTTCGTGCGCTTATTTGGGGTGTCGATGAAGTAGGAAACACTGTACTACTAGACATTGGCTGCAATGGGTATGTCACTCTTTCCGGGCATGGGCATCCTGGGAAAACTGACCCCATACCCAACATCATAGCCACACATAAAACTGGCTATAACCTTGTCTATATTTGGATCTCAGATACTCCTTGGGGCCATTGGGCTCAGCCACTGGAATAATTTGTGGGATGCAAACACTTATCACATCGGACCGGTACGGAGAACGACCTTGTCAATGAGTTCACTAAGACCCAAAACATCTATGAACTTATGTATCGATAAAGATTTCCTATTTGTATTGTCATGTGTTGGAACCCATGGGCCCCAACACATGAACGAAATATGGAATATATATATATATATATATATATTTCTCCTCTTTCAACAGATGACCAGCCACTGCTCTCTCATCGAAATGTGTGTGATTGAAATGAAGTACACTCAGGTTTTCAAGACATGGGATTTTTAATACATGTGTGCCGGCTCGGGCCCCTGCGGCCCATGGACCCCATGCGCACCATGGGGCCCATGGGGGCCCATGGGCCCCTTCGGGCAATTTTCCGGCGCATCATTACGGTCACATGTGACCGTGCAGGTTAGTAGTTCCGTCTCACTGGGATCTTGGCGCATTCCTCGGACAACCAGAACAGAAAGTGCAAGGCTGATTTCATTGCAAACATCATTCCATAAGCTTCTGCCACATTGTTGCTCCGTATCCCAAGTTTCCTGCCCTTCTGTTAAAGCAGGCCCTTGTGCTCAAAGCTACCGCCCGTCCATAGGCCCCACCACACACAATTGCCATGAGAGGCGTCACCAGGATTACCACGGCTTGCACCGTCAAAAGAAAATACAAAGCCAGCACGATTATCGGCACCACATTGGAGAAGATATTCACAGAAGCTCCGAATATTTTCTGGACAGCACGTTTCGAAATTTCCTTTGTCCAGCGCCCGATTTGCAGCCGCATCCGCTGCCGAGTTGTCGCCTCTAGGGGTGTGAATTACTAGGTCCCTGTGCTGGAAAGGCCGCGCAGAAAAACCTTGCACTAGCTGTCGCAAAGCCTCATGAGCAATTTTTACAGGTCTCGTCAAGTCTGCATGCATGGTCCTCGAGCGCCCCAAACAGCAATTGACCAAAAATTCAGAGTCTCCCACTATTGCTAGAAAAGCACCATCTCGAAGAAACTTCAACACAGCCTTAGCCATGTGTTTTTCACCTGTTTAGCAATGCTTGCTTCACCTTCACCAGGCTTTGTTGCTGCACCTGTGATAGACGATCGGTGCCCCTATGCACAATCAATCACAAACTACACCAGGACACCAATGCACCTATGAAGGCTTATCGGAACACCCGTTAAAGTTACAAAAATCAATGGTTAGTTTCAAGTGGCTCCTTCCCAGGGCTAACACGCTCTGGACATAAAAACGTAGGCAAGCGGTATGATTCGCATACGATACATATATTTCCATACACATGTCATACCTACACATATCTTATCGTATACTATGCCTTACTATGCACACACACACACACGCGAGCATGACCACTTTCAGCATAATCGAAAACACAAACAATATTAGTATAGCCAATCTGCATGTGTTAGACTTTACAACATTATGACAACAAAGGCATCGACGGCACGCCTACGGCGGTGGACTGAAGGGTAGGCGGTGACTACGATTTGGTCACTGACTGCCGATTTTGTCACCTGCGGCGCGAGAAAGGACAAGGACGGAAGCAACATGTCCCCACCCCCCCAAAACGACAATCGTCTTACCGAATGTATAATATAAACACTCTGAACTGTATGATATCAGGACGCTTCATTGTTCAAGAGTGCTGGCCAATTGGTAGCTGTTTCCAATCCGGTCATCAATTCGTGGTTTGTAATCAAAACCTGCCTATCAAGTTATCAGATTACTAATTGTCTAGTATTCATCATGAAGATCCGATGCCTGAAGAACCTACGGGAGAATGCATGTACCGTTATAGCATGATGTCATTTCAACCCTGCTGGCAGGCTTGCAGCAATGCTTATTCGTAAGCACCATGCTCATATGGAGCTTCGCCGGTCATGTCAACACACACTAACGAACAGAACCAAACACTACTTCTACAAATGGATCCAAACGCGTGTTTATTTGCTTAATGTCCATACATGGTCAATCGCCCACAATCCCCGAGCAAACACATTATGGTGCATGTGTGCAGAGTCTCAAAACACAAGCACAATCATGATGCAGAGGCATGTAGTCGAGTGACTCACACAGATAAATGCGTGCGCGAGTAAATTTGTTGCCCTTCCGCGCATGTACATGTGCATGGAAGCAGAACATATGCGCACATACATGCACACAAGCTTGCACACCCACACACACACAGAAACACCCACGCGTGCAATTGGACATGGGTAGGCATGCTTCCACAGAATGAGACTTTGGTTGCAGCAGCCGTGATCACATATCAATCCACACCCTTTCCTGCCTGCAGCTTCAAGTGCAGAGCAACACAGACATGAACGCAACTTAACACGCATGCCCCACGCATCTATGCAAGGGCACATTCTCTGCAAAGGTGAGCAGTATCTGGAAGTCCTGTTACAGGAGGGATAAAGACAAGATGCACCCGAGCAAATACTATACATAGTGTATATATGTATATCCAAATATACTGCAGTAGCACATATGTGTATACATAAACGGAGAGAGAGAGAGAGAGAGAGAGAGAGAGAAAGAGTGAGAAAGACAGTAAGAGAGAGAGACAGAAAGAAAAAGAGAGAGAGAGAGAGAGAGAGCAACGATGTACACGAGGACCCTTCGGCCCAGTCGCTCCGGGACTTAGTCCCTGTCGGTTCTGACAACACATTCAGTGGAAATGGTTTTTCGTGCAAAGCACAACAAGCAAATGCGCAAAGCTTTGACTTGCTAACAGACCAGCGCACACACATACTACCCGAGAGGAAACATCCTTGAAGCATGTGCAATAAATGTGGAAGACAAGTACCACCCTACACATCACATCAAGGTGAAATACATGAAGAACATGCATGCCATGTCCAAGGTACCTACTAATGTGTTGCGGATCCAGCATGTAGCTAGATACTTGGCCTCGCGTTTTGAATGTTGCTTACTACATGTTGCATTCTTCAGCAAACAACTATGGAGCATGCACCTACTCGCGAGGCTCAAGGAGGCAACAAATGTCCACACACCCCCTTGATTATCACCCTGTAGTTGTAGAACTAGATGGGTTGCTAGCATTCACAAGGTTCCACACGCTTCTGAAATATACATGATACATTTAACACCATAACATACAAGAACACCTGTCTGAATGCTCTGACATATACATTCGTTATGTAAGTTTTTTAGCTTTCCCAAACATGCTTCATTTCATATTCTATAGTCGAACATTTACTACCGACACGATGGGAAAGGGGCAATGCATCATGATGTGAATGCTGTCGATTTGTAAGTTTGGCTTCAACGAAGTGCATTGAGGGAGCATGCTGTCGTCGTTAAATGTAACTTTATATGAAATCGAATCACCCCTAAGACCTCAAAGATAGTATACGACTGTATACCAGTGTACATACTCAGATTATAAGATAATCTATTATATCATGTTTATAAGTATACATGGAAGTTACATAACGTTATGTATGTCATAATGTATTAGTATACAAAACTACTTTATTCTACTATATTATACACTTGTGTGTACACACATGCATAGACCCAAAGCTTGCAGAAAACCCTCAATCTGCCACTCGCGCTAACGCTCTTAAAGACCGCTCGCCGGCGACCCTTGCTTGGTATAGTGCGGTAGTCACCGCAAAAAGCCTGCATTGGGTTCACGAGACCCGCAGGACCGCTTGAGCGTCGTCATCCCAAGGGCCCATCTACATTGCGCGGCTAGACAGCAGAACTGCGTACCTTTCCATACCGCCTTCTATTTAGTGTTGTAGAGTCACCATACGTTCAACAAAAAAAAACATATTACAAAATTATGTTCGGTATACTACATTGTGCTATATCATAGTGAAAATCATAATAGACAATGTGTATGATATACTCTACTACAACACAGTACAAGCATATATGGTATTATTTTTAATACCATATAATAGTAACGGTATATATACATATTATATATCGTATCTCATGCATTATGCATAGTTGTTTCGTTTAAGGCAAATCCATATTAGTACGGTGTGGTCAAGACTCAACTGCATCCATGTATTGCGAGCAAAAATCTCACATTATTCAGGCTGAACTTGTATATACTTCGCACGCATATAGTGGCAAGGAAAATGAATACCACTAATCGAAAGTAACTATCAAGACAATTATTTGATCGTCCGGTCTGCGAACATGTCAAACAAGCAAGAAGCATTCGGGCTTAGGGAATCGGGCTTACGGATTCAGCGAGGCTATGTCCGAGGCACGATGATGACAAACAAGAACTGTATATGTAAACAAACATACAAGATGTTTTACGCCACATATGTTCATTCGATCAAGATGTTTCCATAGTCATGATGTTGCTATTTTTGCCGCCGGCTCAGCCCTCCGTGTCGATGTGGTCGCAAAGAGGGCCGGCCGCCTACCCCTTTTTGGGGCTTCCTCATTAAGACACAAGGAATATAGCAAATGCTTGTGCAAGCATCAGAACTGAATGAGAATGTGTGTGCATATATTTCCCATATCCTTTTCATCTATCATCGCCCCACCTCGCGTACTCGCCATGGATTTAGGGTTCAATGTGATGTCAAACTCACATTGAAAGGCCCGCTTTGAGCACTTGTGTATAGAAAGTGGAACAAAACAACAATATTACTGAAATCGATGAAGAAAAGCAAGGCGCGCTAAACTTATGTGCAGGGTATACAAGGTACCGCACAAGTGTCAACTATATATTTCTTTTTCCATTTAGTTGTGGTCTCATGTGCACACTTTTAAGGTTTTTGTGAATCATGGAAATTTCCATAAGTTCATGTTCTCCCATTTCAAAATAGGAGGTCCATTCCCCATACGTCTGCCATTGCAACATTATGTCTTGGGGTGGTCCTTGGTGTTGAAGTTGGTGGCTCCACTCACAGGCGACCAAACTGGGTCGACCAGCCAAGAGCCCTGAACCACGACGCTACAGCGAGCCACCTGCTGGTGGGATACGGGCTATGAAGTCCATAGGGTGTAATTATGCGTCATACGTATTACAACGATTTATCATACTAACATAATGACTATAATAGCAATATAAACATATTTATATAGGTTGACAGTTCAACTATCGAATGTGAAATGTGTTGATATGCTACAATATGACATGATATGCTGCAATATAACAAATGGCCGTAATAACATCCAAATAACAAGCAACGAAGCCTGTTTGGGGTCTTATGTATGTCTGTATGTATGTATGTCGGTATGTATGTATGTATGTATGTATGTATGTATGTATGTATGTATGTATGTATGTATGTATGTATGTATGTATGTATGTATGTATGTATGTATGTAAAAGTCGGTGTCCACCGCTCGGTATGCAAGAAGTGACGTGAGGATCCATCAAGAAGCTCATTCTGGCAACGCGAGCCGCCTCAAAAGCTTTATCTGCCTCAGTCTTTCAAAGCATGTGTACTACTCAGGATACCTTCGCTGCCTAGTTAAGAAAATGATCGATACGGTGGGCCGGAGCAACAAGCCTTAGGTCGTACCAATCTGCGGAGAACCCGACAATGGACATGGCAGGGACCAACAGCTCACCAACGATGGTCCAAAGCCTGGGGGGCAAGCAAGGTTGTGTGGCAATGAGTCCAGACACTGCCTTGTGGACGAATAGCGGTGCCGCCCAAGATGCAAGTGTGTATGATATGCAAGTGATACCTGCGACCAGAACACCAAGAGTTAAAGATCAAGGGCTCCAAGGGCAGATGAACGAGCACGCCTGACCCAGCCATAGGCTGAGCCCGCGGTTTTTAGCCATCGTGGAAAAATGTAAAAATTGAAAAATGGCTACACAAGACCATCAACAAAAGGCTTCCAGCGCGAGGGTGTCTTCAACCATTCAAGGCATAATTGTCATGATGACCCAGGAGACCACCAAAAATAACCGGCGAGCCTTGACACGCTAGCAGAATGCAACCAGCATTAAAGAATCCCGGAGCGATTTAGTTCCAGAGGCCGCCCAGGGGCAAGGGCCGACACCGAGCGGCCGAAAACCGAGAACCGAGGGCGGCGGACCCAAGGGGCACCCACCGAGGGGCCGAAACCGCGCGGCCGAAAACCGAAAGGACGGCCACAACCGAGACCCGGGACGGGGCGGAAAAATCATGAACCTAACATTCCAGTGCTTCAGAAAAAACAGACCAATGTTTGACAGGATGCCCAACACATCTGTGCGGCGAGCACCTGAAGAAAGGCGTCCAGTGCATCAATCTAATTGCGCATCGTCCATCTGTACTGAGCCAGTTTGCACTTCCGCTTTGGCAGCCAGTTTGCACTTCCGCAGCCAGTTTGCACTTCCGCTTTGGCAGATCTGCAAGTCGTGAGCCTGGGCCAATGCGAAGGCGATGTTGCCATCACAGCCTGCACAAATACTGAAGAACCTTCTGTGCACCAGAGCTCCCCAATTTACTTGCATGTGTGATCGAATTTGTTCAGGCCAGCAGCCTGAAGCGGAAATTGAGGCTTGTGAAGCCAATGAGAAATAGCTCCCTACAGGAGATTGTGAGCTTCATGTGCCATATGTTTGTATCTCAGAGCACCGAACAAATTCTCAGCGGAGGCATGAGTGTCCCAATCAATCGATCTTAATAATCTCGAGCCAATGCTTGGCAAGTGGAAAGGAATGAATCTTGTCTGTGCCACTTACAGTGGAGAGGTCAGCTCTGAACATGCACGACTGCATGTAGGGACTCATAGGTATGATGCGAAGGTTAGCTAACTTCCACGAGTGGTGAATGCTAACGAGAAAGCGAGTTAATGGCTATGTGTAGTACGCGAGGAAGGCCCAATGTCCATGCTATATTTACATGCAGTATGTGTATATATACAAGGATTGTGCATGTGCTTGTTGAGTTTCCTGAGCAACCACCCACGACATCAGAGCTGGTGGCCAGAAGGGCGGGGCTGGCAGCCTTCGACCGCCCGTACTCTCTCGTGGGACACTTTGCAATATGGTGGCCGGAAGAGGAAGCAACCATGGCAGCAACATTTATATATATATATATATATATATATATATATATATACCGGTATATACATATATGGCTGTGTCCGATTAATTGCATGTCTAAGTAAAATGGTGCAAAACAAATTTGCCGGGGTCCAGCTCTCATGCCTCAGAATCCTAACGGCATTTTCTGTTTTCTGTATCTTTAGCGATGCCCAATCGCATTCAGAAAGGTGTGAGTGAGCGTGGGTACGAATTGTGTTAATGCCCCAAACGTTTTGTTGAGAACTACCATGCCGATCCGGCTAAGAACATAAGGGACTAGTCGGACACGCAATGTATACATGATTTTTGCTCGCACCCCTTCGCCGACGCTCTCAAAAACAAAAACTCATCCCAAATAGAAATAACATGCCACAACCTACCGTTTGTATGACGACATTTGGTGTGGCGTATACCGAATTTCCGACGCCTCATTTTTATTTTGGCTCGAATGCATGTTGGTCCAAAACCATTTCAGCTCAAATTGCAAACAACAACTGCATAAATATATTTAGAAAGGCACAGAATCAGCATGAAAACGTACAAATGCTCCCGAGGCCACCCAGGACCGCCCACGCATTGTTTTTGTTTGCCTTACGTAAAATTTGTGGTTTGGTAGCTGGCTGCTGCCTGGTCGGGGGTGGGTCTGTGAAGTTGGCCGATGAAAGTGAGGGCGCATACATGGCATGGGGTACAAAGCTCAGTGGTTAGAGCAGCTGACTGCAGATCAGCAACTCCCTAGTTCAGGTGCGGGTGTGCCCTCTTTGGGAGTTACTCGGCATTGTTCGCGCGACAACGTGTGGCCAACTGAAGTCAAAACGAGCATTGCCCAACTACTTCCACCACCCATCCAACCCACTCAGACCCAACATCCCCACTCATTCCCGGCAACCTCCCCCCTGCCATTGTACACTTTTGCAGACCACTTCGGGACACCAGCCATATCCTGAAGCGTCTCTGAGATGCTCAGTGTCCTCACATGGAGGGGCACGGTTGCACGGAATGTATCCTACGAATTTAGATGTATTTTCTGAAAGCTTCCAAATCGTGCATTAATTGGTCAGCCATCCCCATATATACATACGTGGATAAGATGTTCTGTAAAGCTTCAGGGGTGGTAAGGGGTGGTTGGGATGTGGAGGGGTGGGGGGTGGTCTGTGTTGGGTGGCAGGGTGGCAGCGGGTGTTGGCGGTGGTGTTTGTTAGGTGGTCAGGATGGCTAGCATTCTGGCGGGCTTTGCGCACTAGTGGTATTGGTATACGCCTTCGTATGATTGAAGGAGCGTTCACGTAAAATTGGGGCAACACAAATTTTTCGAGGCCTCAATTTCCCTAAGAATCTGGCCGCCCTTTCATGTTTCTCTGCATGTTTTGCGAAACTGGTTTCAAATATGTTTGAGGGACCATGCGAGTAAATTGTGTTATTGACGCAGACGGCTTGCTGATGAGTACCATGCCACGCTGGCAAAGAACATAATAAAATAGTTGGAAATGAAAGGTGTGCATGCATTTGGGTCCCCCCTCCCCGACACTCTTACAAGCACAACGAAGCCAAAATAGAAATCAAATGCAACCACTCAAGTTCGTGCAGCGAAATTTTGTGGTGGTGTGTGTGTGTGCTTATTTCCGCTCCCTCATGTATATTTTGGCTCGAATGCATGGTGGTTCAAGACCCATTTCGGCTCAAATAACAAACAACAACTGCACAAATAAATTTCGAAAGGCACATAATCAACATGACACTCTCCAAATTGTCCCCGAAGGCCCCCAAGAGCGCCCACACACTGTATTTGTTTGACCAGTATCGGAAATTTTGATTTAGTACAAATACAACAGACAATTAGTCGGACGCTGCCATATATGTATATATATATATACGTATATCTATGTAAGCTAAGTTTAAGAGACACTACGACCATGCACTCATTTCCAAGTATTCTGAAGACTGCTCGTTACTGTTGTAATTGTTGTTAATTTTGACTAACACAAGCTAGTTCAAACAAGTATAATAAAGTCACTATGCTCACCTCGAATTGCTAGTTGCCACAGTTATTAGATGAGAATTCGGCATTTAGACAGGCGCCATCGTGATTTACAACTGTGTGGAATTAAGACCACACAGCAATTGACACAAATGGAAAACAATGGCAGAACCACTATCATTGGAAACCATTTATAGGTTGGAATGGCAGACAGAGACTCTCAAACCACACTGGTATATTATACGTGATATGTGTATATGTACTTGTCTTGACCTGGCGACATCCTACTTCGTGCATAAGCAGGCAAACATGACATTTGAAACAAAGACTGATGCTAGAAGAACAGAGGAACAGATGAAAGTAAGCTGTTTTTGCTTTGTAAACCTTCAACTCGCACATGTCAAGTAAGGCGTGTACAATAAAAACAAATTGAGGCTTCTGGAGTGACCAGAATCGTGACCAATCATGTGTTCGTAGCCCTGATAAAGAAGAGGGCCACATAGGGGAAGTAGTCAATTTTATTTTGTTGGACTGGATAAGTGTTCTCGCTAAAGAACAAAACCTCGTAGCGGAGCACTGACTGTGGCATTGGAGCAGGCCTGCATTTCCCAACTATTTCTGGTGTGTGCCCTTATATTTCTGTGAGCCCGAGGACTGCTTGGGCTAGATCATGACAATCGCGAGCTGATATGCTCATTTGGGTTTCTCTTGATCCAACGCACTGATCGACCTGGGACTCCCTTGATCCCAATGCTAAGATGAACCGAGATTCCCTTGTTCCCCCCAGCAATATATGCCCTGGATAATTTTGACCACATTATGCGTGTTCTCATGTGCGTGATGATCCTCGTGCTTCGTGCACATGACGGTCGTCGTGGTGCCTCTTCAATTGGGGGGCATCGTCGCCGTCCTTATTGCAAGCTTGAGTTTGATGGTCGTCGTGGTGCCTCTTCGTATGAGAGGCCTCCTCGTCGTCCTTCTTGCATGGGACATTGTTAAATGTTTCCGCTCTTCGTGTCTACGCGATGAGTGCCAGTCCTCTTCTCACGAGAGACTTTTCAAGACTTCGCGGTGGAGGGCATTAAGTTTGACATTGACTTTTGTCAGTTTCGACGTGCTGAGCCTTGACACTATTTTGCCAGTGGGTTAGAGTTGGAGTTAGTCTGCGACTGGTGCTTATGATCCATGCGTGGTGTGTTACGAATTTCTTGTAGAAGGCAAGCTGTTGAGGGTTTGCATATGAATGGCTCGATTTGCAATTATACGCATTCGGTGAATTTCGGTGATGTTTGTGAACCTTGCACCGGATTGTATCTCTCGGTCGGTGCTATACCGAACTGGATGCTACTGGCCGACTCCATATTTTGTTTATGTTTCGTTCTGGTTTCTGGATGGTGGGAACGATGGGTGCATTATCATTTTCTTGTAATGATTTGCCTTGCTGTGTGTGCTGCATTGTATTGGAGGCAGTAGAATGAGGAGAGCGGGCGAGGTGCTTTCATAAATGGGAAATCAAAGCGTCTCTAGTTCGAACGGTTTTATTTTCAAGGGCGCTGCACTTCGCTTTGCTGGGGCACCCGATGTAAGAAAATAAAAATTCCCGATTTTGGCATACCTTTGCTGATGTGGTGTGTGTGTGTGTGTTTGAGAAGGCACCGGAGCCTGATTGTGGCATTGAACAGAACCGAATTCACCAAACTTATGAGACGCGACCGTCGTGCCAGCAAGACATGGCTGGGACCAATGTTGTCTCTATGGAAGCTGCCCAAAGCATAACGACTGATGAAGATGCAGCAGGTCATGGATCCCCTTGAACGGATGGCTTGCGCTTATTTCTAGACCTCCGAGCATGTGAACAATGAACAACACATCACCAACAAACCAGCACTGAATCAAATACGGTGCAGAAACCGAGAGACAATGCGGCCATCGAGCTTGCACAATGGAATGCTTGTCAAAAAAAAGCAGAAGCGATACCAGTGGAAATGCTCATGAATGGACGCAATTGCGACCATATCCAACAACAATAAACAACAATCCATCCTGAACACTCCGCGCGGGCAAGCCCTGCAAATCATACAAGAACAGAACAATAAAGAACCCACATCGACAACACCCATTCTGAACCAATTCGAATCGCTGATTTAAAGAAAAGGCGCCGACGATGTCAATTCAGGGGTAATCTGTATGGGTGTGGACTATTCATCACTTGTTTGAATCATCACCATCACTGCAACCGATATATGTAGCCACCACCACAATTTTTTCCACTGACACTGTTTTCAAACATATTGCGGCAACCACACAGGTGACAGCTCGCGACCTGCCACAAGAAAAGCGCCGTGGTGGCCCAAGTGTGTCTCCGGCGTCGAGGTCTGGGCAAGAGCACAAGAGCTACATTGGAAATATGATTACCAACTGCTACTACCTGATAGCTATAAACTACTCCCCATCCTTCGGAGTAGGTTGCTAAATCCTTCAAATGTGTTCCCTTCTCCGTTGTCTCCTCCGTACCATGAAAAATGCAAGGAACAAGTCGCACGCAAATCCCAGATACAAGCAACAGAAACAAATGGCAGACAAAACGACATATACAAACACCATATAGAAACGACAGACACAAACAACAGATGCAAATCACACATGCACATGACACATGTACCATCATATACCCACCAGCTGGAGCCCTATCATCCCCCAAGGACCCAGTCCCACATAGACCTGCCGAGTGCAATTCAATGCCCCTCAGGGAAGCAGTCATACATATACCCGCCAACTGGTGCCACACGGTCCCTCAGGGTCCCAATCCCAGAATATTGTATCTGGGCGGGGGATCGCTCGCAACAAAGTAATTCACACTACGATGTGACTACATCCTCATGGATGCTTAATTTTGGGACAAGAACACAAATACAAAACACAATGACATGTCGTACTCCATAGCAGCATTCATTATGACCTGCCTCCACTCGGGCTAAATCGGGCGAAAGCTACACCAAAACGAAAGAAAATTCATCACCCACACATGCAGAGCACAAGCACAACAAAAGGACCAAACAAACATGGGATGAATTAGCCAGCTGCGGCACACACTCTGAAACCGGCAGTCTCCCCCAGAGCAAGACATTCCTTGCATTGCTAGACTGGCCGATAAGCGTACATTGTATCATTGTACTGACCGAAGTATGCTCCTGAGCACAAGTGCGGGCGGGCCCGCTAGCACCTAAATCTTCATCTACGAAGCAGCGAACGAATCAGAAAACAACAAGTAACACTTGAAATCGCATACAAGTCTGGCTTTGAAAGCAGAGGAAGCGGAAGTTGGTGATCGAAGATTAGAGATAGATCCTAAGACGTTGTGGTGTTAGGAATCGGGGTTTAGGGTGCAAGATGAAGAATGCAGTTGCGGAGCTGCCTCATCAAGGGCAGCGCCGGCCTTGCATTATCCGCAAAACATGGCTGGGGCCCGGGCATGGAAGCAGCGGTGTGCATCGTTGGCACACGCGGAGCATTGGGTAAACGCCCAGCATGCATTCTGCGCGTTGGCAGTGCACACCGGCCCTCGCTACCCAGACATGCCTGGACCCACCCTGAAGGTCATATGATCTCCTTGAAATTCCAAGCAGTTGCAGCCAACAAAACAAAAACATAAAAAATACGTACATACATACATAAATACACAATATTAAGCAACTATGAATTACCCCAGCGCGCGACCGTATATAGGTGCTTTTGATAAAACTCAATGAGTCACTAAAGCAACAAGTGGACCTATATATATATATATATATATAAATATATATGATATACACATGCATCAATGATATTAGATTTCATAAAGAATCGCTCTATTAACATATTATCTCTCTCTCTCTATATATATATGCTTAAATATAATATAACATGTATACATATATATATATGTTAGTGACTGATTTGTGTATAAACATTGTTTCTTGCCCCACATGTCATCCACCACAATATGTTTATTGCGACCTGTCTGCTGGAACCCACAAAGGTTTATGCTTTGCATGTTCATCCATAACGTTTCGTCTGGTATTGTAAAAGCTTTCCTTATTAGGACAAGAGAAACATTAACAAATATGAACTTGAAAGAAGAAAACATGTGAATATGTTGGAGTCGAAGTATTATTATGTCATCGCGGCGACTCATCGCCCATATGGGTGTGTATGTTGTGACGAACAAGTTTCGTAGTTATTCCGTACGTGTTGCAAATTAACTCGTTTAGAGTTATCCATGCCGCATGCGGTCAGCATTTGTATCAGCTGTACACAGACAAACCACTAAGCTAGGTTGACGAGCAAACTGTTGGTGAAGTTATCTGAAACTAGGGAGATTATACATTGATCTATAGGAAACATGATATGATGAGAGCATAAAATCAGAAACCTAACCTTCAAGGGCCCCTTGAGCCCCAATAGCGATGTGTTTTGCCCTTTGTGTGCTCTCATCAACCTCGGTTTCCACATAATTCAACCCATAAGGTTGGCTTGCCTTGCTCAACCATTTATTTCCTTGTCAGACTACTGCTGCTTAAGTTCGAGTCTGCAGCACAGCTGCTGTAACATTGAGTTCTCAGGTTTGATAAATGCATCAGAAATGCACCTCCAGTTGGATTTTTACTACTAACACAATTTCTGGAGGCAGAAATGGATGTGTTTCGTGCTCGCGAAACACATGTTGGTTTTTGCGGTGTGGCTTCGATGAACGAACACCTCGATGCAATGAGTTTCCTGATACAACCGTACCCAGTTTGATGGCACTGGTCGGGCATCCTCCCGACTGTGGCCTAGACAGCACAATCGCATCAACCGCGGAAGGCATAACGCCTTCGAGTCCGGTTCGGATGCTCTTTGAATCCCGCCCACCA
>Ga0099797_100484_pt1 | contig 25706 bp, 17 predicted proteins | sample Uncmet_Sort48C_1_FD_89871 | JGI IMG/M metagenome (GOLD analysis project Ga0099797, IMG submission 89871) | Marine eukaryotic communities from CALCOFI LINE 67, Pacific Ocean - C012_Sort48C_1 | ecosystem: Environmental > Aquatic > Marine > Oceanic | place: Pacific Ocean: Monterey Bay | collected... | reverse complement strand
TTCAATATCAGCGATTGAATGAGGCAGTTGAAGAACAACATCATGGGAGTTCTCACTTCGTGGATCGGTTTTTGTATTTGTTTTTGATTGAACCGATGTGTGACGAATAAAGTCATTCCTGCTGATGTGTTCTACGTCATGTGTCTCAGATAAAGCTGCTCCATCAGTAAATTTAGAGTTAGGTGAAAAAAGTACTCCTTCATAAAGTTGTAAATCACATTTTTCGTGTTATATATATATATTTACGAACCTCGGCTCGTATTTCGTAATTTTTATTTTATAAAATAAAAAATCAAACTCCCACATTAACATCATTCACACTATTTATTTCTAATGCAGTCCGTGAATTTTTTTTAGTAGTACTACCGGGGGTGACTTTCTTCTCCTTATTGCCAATCTTGATACTTCTTCCATTTTTACTTCGAATTCGTTTCCGTTCTCTACTAAAATAACTTTTCACAAGAAAATATGTAGCAAAACTACATGCATCTCTATGCAATGTATCAAAATGTTCCATATGAACATGTATCTTTGTGTTATTAAATGATATTACATCTTTAAAGTGATAGTCATATCTCAAATCACGTTTTGTATAAGAAGCCGCTTTGTAAACACTTGTTTCAAATGCTGTATCGTATCCTTCCGCAGCAAATGTAAGGAAAATAGGGTCTTTTGTTAATAAACTTTTTTCTCGAACATGATACATTGGACTAGATGAATCAATCACATGCATCCAAGTACCTGGTAATTTAAAAATTGGATTTGTGTCCCTAACAAATTTCAATGGGTATGATTTAAAATAGTTGAACTCAGGCTTTTTAAGAACTACGTTTCCTGTCAATGCAAGTTTCATGATTGGGCGAGATGGAAATAATCCAGCTAATCGAATCATTAACACTCTTTCTCCATTCCAATTAGTAACAACTAGATTCTTAGAAAATCGTAATGGTATATCAGGTTTTGCAAAACGACTCCATATAATACCAGATATGGCAGATATAATTAAAAACCCGGCAAATCCTAACACTGTGACAATGACATGAGAATAATCCGTACTTGGTGATAAAACACCATATCCAACAGAACTTAATGTTTGCGTAGCAAAATAAAATGCTGTTGAAAACTCGATTGGTTTCGTACTACGTATTTGATTTGAAACAGTGCAATTATTTGCGTCAATTGAAGCAACTGTATCAAACACAAATGGATTTTCTTGATCAATCATAATAAACAACGCAAATATAAGCGTTAAAGCAGTATACAATAAAAACATTAAACAAAATACCATGCCAATACTAGATCTTAAACTAGACCAATAATATGTTGAACAATGGCACATAATTTCAGTACAAGAGCCAGATATGATATTCACGGTATGACTATCATGACTGCTATAAGTTTCTATATTTTTCGAACAACAACAAAAAGAAGAAGCAATATTTGATTTTTCTATTTGTTTATTTTCTACTTTCGCTATTTTTTTCTTCTTCATTTTTCCATTGTTGTTGTTGTTGTTGTTGTTATCAGTAGAATCATCGATACTTGCTGATCCTAACACTTGAAGCAAAGCGTTTTCATCATCTTCTTCCTGTTTTATTTCTTCCTCTATTGATAATCTTTGTTTTATTGATGGTGTCTCTTTTGTATGGTTATGATGGCTATTTTTAATAATGCCAGGTATTGATTTAATATCAGGATCAGTCAATGGATATTTACTTGCAATTAAATCAAATAATTTCAACACTTCCATAGTTGGATGACCAGGATCATTTGCATTCATTGATATCATATCACCATATTCCGCATCAAATTCTAAATCATGTGGATAGATGAAATGTTGGTGGAAAACACTTGTTTGAAATGTCATTTCTACGCCTTCGATAGAAATTAATAATGCAAATGATAATTTTGCAGGTGTTATTTCAATATTGTTTTTATGTGCATTGTATAATGTTGTCCAATGCTTTCGTAATGGACTTTCCGAGGTTAAATCATGCACTAAATTAAAATTAGCATTCAATACAACACCTTCTGATCGTTCTAATTCTAACTTGCGTAATCGTATCATTCTTCCACCTTCATATGATTCTTCCACCATTATTAAATTCATTTCATATTGTGGTAACAATAACAATGCACCTGCCCTACTTAAACAACAACGAATTTTTAATATTGGTTCCCCATTGCTATTATTTGTAACAACGGCTTTGTTAGCAAATAAAATTGGTGCTTTTGCTTTGGAGAATTTCAAAAACACCAATCCAGTAAATATAGCACAAATAGCAGTTGATAAAGTCACTTCAAAATATACAAGTATATTTCCTAAATCTGTTTCAGGTGCTATTGATCCATAACCAATCGTTAAAAACGTTTGTATACTTAAATTCCATGCATTCCAAAAGTTATCTCCAACAATATTTGGTTCAACGTAAACAAACAATATGGAAAAGAACATGATAAATATAGCAGTAAAAAATGTAACAATGAAAATAAGTTTTGGCCATGACGACGATATTAATATATGTTGATAATCTTTCCACCCTTGTCTATGACCAACATATTCTGAATGGCCTAACCATCGTTTTAAACTTAGTTTATTTAAACGTACCATATCCTCATATCGCTTGGAATGGTATGCACGTTCAATAAGATGGTGCGTTGCTTGATGTGTCAAAATATGTCGTGCTTTTGTTTTATTTTTCAACATATTATGTCGTGATGAATATCGTCTAAAAGTGTTATTATTATTATTATTATTATTATTTGAATCATCATTATTATTGGATGGTGGTATATGTTCTTTTGATTTTAAAAATCTAGAATTGGATAATTGTTTTGGCATTCTTATTTTTTCTATATCTATATAAATCTTCTCTATTGTCGTCTTTACACTTTACATATATATATATATATATATAAATCTGCTTTATTGTCGTCTTTACTCCTTTAACATTTATTTTATACTTTATCTTTCTATTTTTCCTTTTCATCACATCAATATAGTAGTCGTCAATTATCGATATTTGAAAGAAGTGTGTGCAAGTTATAAAGTTCAGCACTTTTTATGAGTCGTCCATTTTCTGCAAGATATAGACGACGACTATCATATGGCTATAAACAAAAAATTCTAAAACAAAGAGAGAATATAATCTAAAGAATAATATATATAACAAAAATTGTGAATAAAAAAGGAAAGGAACAATAGATACAAATATATTGTTTATTCATACAGAAAAATTGAAATAAAAAATTGCTACAGAAAAAAAAAAAAGAAAAAGAATTAATAAATTTATAATATCAATTAAAAACATGACATCAGTTATCAATAATAATAATAATAATAAAATCAAAGCCAAAACATATTCAGCTACCGCACCAGGAAAAGTTATTTTATTCGGTGAACATGCTGTTGTATATGGCGTGCCTGCAGTTGCATGCTGTTTAAGTGGATTAAGAGTTCAAGTCGATATTTGTATTAAAACTATTGAATCGCTTTATGAGGAAGGACCAATGTTTCATATTAATTTAGAAAATATTAATAAAGATATGGACGATAGTAATTCAATTAAAATTAGTTTTCCAACAACTAATTTCATGGATAAAACAAAAATAACCCAACGTCCAATCTCATGGTCTACGGTTGAATCTTCGATGCCATTAGGGCAAATATTAGACGTTGATTTAATAAAAGACATTGAAAATATGATTATTACGAAATCATTAACAAATCCTGCCTTGAAAAGTAATAAAGGTGCTGCTAATGCATTTATTAATTTAATATATCTTGCAACAAATATATTAAATATTTATCAACCACCATATGATACTAAAAAATCTATCTTTGTAAATGTAAGATCGCTTGGTTTGCCAATTGGAGCGGGATTAGGATCCTCCGCAGCATTTTCCGTTGCGACGGCTGCATCATTATTATCAACACGATTTTCCAATATTGGTGGTGGTGATCTAGATCAATCATTTGGTGAAATGAATGTTAAAATCTCATCGTCAAACGAACAAGATACATTAGATATAAATGAAAATAATTCTAATAGTATTATTGATAATACATATATACCAAATAAACATATGTTGGAATTGATTAATTCATGGGCACATATAGGTGAAAAAATCATGCATGGGAATCCATCTGGATTGGATAATACTATTTCAACATTTGGTGGTACATTATCCTTTCGTAAAGATTTAGAAAATTCTGGTAAACCAATTTTTTCGAAAATACCAAATTGTCCAGCTTTACGCACATTGATAACAAATACAAAAGTTCCACGAGAAACAAAGGTTTTAGTTGCTAATGTAAGGAAATTAAGAGAGGAAAAACAGGAATATGTTGATAATATATGGAAAGGTATTGATGAAATTGTAAATACATTTCAAAATTTAGTAACGGATGAGGAGAAGATGGGGAAGGATGATGAATATTTGTATAAATCTATTTCTAGTTTATTTGAAAGAAATCAAAATTTATTACGAAATGTTGGTGTGAGTCATCCATCATTAGAAATTGTTTGTAATCATAGTAAAAAATTTGGATTTATTACTAAATTAACTGGTGCTGGTGGTGGTGGGTGTGCCGTGACATTATTAGGTATTGAAAATGTTAGTACATCTGGTAAGGATGAAAGCAATATGAAAACAAAAATAAAAGAATTGATGGAAACCTTGAAAATAAAAGAACAATTTGATTGTTTTGAATGTGATATTGGTGGACCAGGTGTTCGATTAAATCGTGTTGTTGTGGAGGAGAAGTAAAACGTTTTCGTACTTTAAAAATTTATTTTAAATATAAAAAAATACATTTTTGAAGTACGAAGTATTAAATTAATCTTGTTAAAAACGTGGTATATATATATATATACGAGTACGTTCGTATTATAAAAAAGTGCAAAAGACAAATTTACTACGACGTAAAAATCTTCTTTTTATTATTTCTAGATAGAGAATCTATTTTATAAAAAAATACGAGTAATATAGTGTAATATATTTTTTCAAAAAAAACTCTAACTCTCCTTTGCAGTATCTTCCTCTTTACCAGCCTTCTTATTATTACTGTTGTTGTTAGTTTTTACAATAAATTTTTTTTCCTCCTCAATCCATTCCTTCGTGCGTTTTTGAAAATCATATGTCGTATTTGTACCACCAAGTACTTCAGGTAATTTACTCATTGATAAATCGTAATCTTTTAATAATTTTGGATCGTTCCCAACTATTTTAATACGATCTTGTAATTTTGCGGATAAAAACAAACGAACAATTGGAAATATAATATTTAATATCCATATTGGTCGTACCATTAATATCTTATGCAAACGTACCGGGAAGTTCTTAGAGATGGCTCCCATAATAGCTTTTGGAACTCGTTGATCAAGATTATTAAAACCAGCCTCACCCATATCACCAATCATATAAATTCCTTTTTTTTGACAAATTGGATGATCTTTCATTATACGTTCCATGACGGAATAATGAAATGTTTTTAATACGGATAAAGGGGAGATTTTAGTTGGATCCATGTATTTCAGACGTATATATACAGCACAACGTCCTTCTGCATCTACATTCTCAATAACATTGAATAAATTCCTATTGTATATCTCCAAAATTTCAGGTTCATTTTCCAAGATAATTTTTTCATATGTTCCTAAATATTTTTGTCTCCACTGTAAATAATTTTGTACTCGTTGAGAAGCTGTATTCATATCGCCATTACGAAATACTAATGATGCAGTGCAAATGAAATTTACTAATTCTGGATATTGTTCTTTCAGGTCTGCACCAACGCTATCTTTCAAATCCTGTAATCGTTTCTGTCCATCATCGGAATCTAATATAAATTCAACTGATGAATCATCATTATCATATGTTGACCAATCAGCTTTTTCGTTTGATTTTGAAGAAAGCAACGAATTGAAGGATTCGCCACCACCTTTTGTTTTCGCTAATTCTTCCGGGGATGATTCTGTGTTACCCATAATATGTATGTATGTATGGGAGTTTATCAAGTTTATATATATAGTAGAGAAACACGTTGTAGTTTAATTATCTACAGTGGAGAGGATCGGCGGATCCTCTCTACTATCTATAATTTATCTTCTTCTTCTTGGGGTATTATCAAATTAAAATTGATCTAAAAATTAATATAAAACCTTTATAAGGTGTAGATTCCTGTCTAAAGAGGTGTACCTGCTGGGGCCTTAAATCGATGTACAAAAAATCGATTAAAAAAACGACTACTTTTCCTAGTTTTTTTATTTCTTGGAATTTTTTTGTCATTTTTTTTTTAAAATATCATTTTTTAATGTGAATGAAATGGTTGTGGTACCCTAACTCATATTATACACGTTTTTTTATATGTTTTTGGACATGTTTTATATTCAAATTTTTTCAAATTTCAAAAAATTTTGCGACTACTTTTTGATTGGTCGACAATTCCAACGTTCATATAGCCAGTTTGGTGTATCAAATGATTTCAATGCATTTATATACTGGTTAAAAACATATTTTTATCAAAAATATATAAAAAATGAGTGTATATTCGTATATATATGTGTATTTTGTGAGAGTGTGTATGGGTGTATATTTTATGTTTTTTTATTTTTGGCTGCTGTGTAATGTATTTTTTTGCGATAAAAGTTGCTGCAATTCTCCTTATGCTATTCCTATGTAAATAATTTATTAGTTTAGTGCTAAATTTTACATAAGATGTGTTTATATACTCTTAACTACGAATATCCTATTTGATACATTTTGTTTTTTACAAATGGAAATTTTGTTTAAAATTAATGAAAAAATCATGATAACAAATCCTGTGTTCATACTAAAAAAAGTAGTCAATTTCTTAATCGAATTAAAGTCATGCAAGTTAGGCTAAAAATGTACGATTTCCAGCAAATTAGCATGGGAATAGTATTAAAAGTAGTCATTCTTTAATCGAATTAGGGTCTCAGCAGGTAGGTATCTACACCTCTTTAGGATTTTATCGAGTTTTTGAAGAAAAACTAGGCTGGACATACCATTAGGCAATTTTTGAAGAGTGATTTTGTCGCTAGAAGGTGTAGGTATCTACACCTTCGAAGCATTAAAAACTACACCTACTTCAGAATTTTAATTATTGCCCCTAGTGTATGCTATCTTGATATACAGGGTATTTAGATTATACAAAATATTTAATTATGATTAATATGGAGATAGCACTATACCGCTGAAAACTCGATTGCCACTCGCTACTCGAGAAAAAAACAGGCCATATAGGGCCAATATAATCAATACTACGAAATCTCTTACTTTCATCATTTATTGCATCATCATACCATTACTGCCATTTTAATTTGTTGATGAATTGTTGTTGCCATTATTATTATCGTCGAAGGAATCAACATTAATAATAGAATTTGGATTATTATTATTACTACTAGTTGTTGTTGTTGTCGTCGTTGTCGTTGTTGTTATTGGATCAGCAACAAGAACATCATCCATAGATGTAACAGCCTCATCGACTAATGGCATAATTGGTAATTTATAAGTCCAACGCATCTTCTTTCGCCTTTCCGTCGGCAAGGAACAATCTGTACGCAAACATTGTAAATACAATGTGCTTTTACTACCAGTAATGTTGTTATAGATTTGTCGTGCACTCATCTTATTCAACTTGCGTTTTCGTTTTGTTTTTATCAAGGCAACATCTTTAAAGGTGGTCCATGCCTCCTTATATAATGTGTTGAACAATCTACCACGTGACATTATGTCAGTATTATTTAAAAATAATAAATACGAGGATTGATGATTCTTCCAAGCATGTTGTAAAAAGCATTCAGATGCTGTCGAGCAAGCACCAAAATTAGTGCAGAATGCTCTGTATCGTTTTGCTTCAGTCCTTGCATCTGCAGCAGTATCACCGACCATAGATTTATAATAAATCTGATTTGGTAAACAACCTCGAAGTGCGGTTTGTTTCGTTTGTTTATTTGAAAATACAAATTGTAAAAGAAATTCACGAAAATTAGTTGGCAATATATAATTACGTGAAACTTTTTTAACTTTTCTCTTTGATGAATGGTGAATAAATTGATTCAGTTCAATTTGGATATTATTTTCGTTTTCACGATTATTATTAGTATTACCGGCAGCTACAACATTGTCCACATGTGTTGTAATTTCTGAAATGGTGTCTACTTTTAAACGTACAAGTAAACGTTGAAGTTCAGCCATGTTTACAGTATTTGCTGATGAACCATTTATTGAATTGTTTTTAATATATTCAATAATCCATTTTAGCAGATTTATCATGTCAAGTTGGTTTGCATATAACTTGTTCATTCCAACTCCAGTACATTTCATGGTAGATTTGGAAGGATCTTCATACCGTGGACCAAGAAGTGGCTTTAGTAAATGCAAATTATTTCGATCGTAATTGCCTATAAATGGGTGATTGGAGGGTAAAAGTTCTTTCAAAGTATCATAATGATGTACTACATTTGCTAACAAATATTGTAATACAGGCATTAAAGTTTTTACTACTGCTACACCTTCACCATTTTGCTCCTCTTCTCCTGCTTCCAACTCCTGGTCAATATTAATATCTCTGCATTAAGTGCATTTATATCAATTGTTGTTGTTTCATCGTATCATCAGATGAATCACCACCACTGCCAGCAATTACAGTAAATATAGTATATATTAGTAATATCATGTTTAATATTATATAAAATTAAATATAGACTTATGTGTTGTAATGAATTTATGTTGAAGAAGATCTATTGTATATGACGACGAAACAATTATTGTATTTTATTTAATTTTTATCTTGCAGTATATATATGGTTTATTACCATTGTAATTACCTGCTACTTAAATATTCTAGATGAGAATATTTGGGTCGTTGGGTTGTCCGAGTTGATAATAGCCATTAAATTTCTTAAATTTTCGAAGTGGATCGAGTTTTCACAAGATGGAAATATCACTAAGTAGTGCTGTGTCCATAGGTGTAGGAATCTACACCTTCTTTCTTCAAAATCTACACCTTTTAACGACGTAGAGTATATTAATGTAAATGGTAAAAATGATCCGTCGTGTTGATAATTCATTCTATTGATTTAGAATGGAATAGCATTGGAAATTATAATCCATGCTGTGTTCACAGTAATATTACCCTAATATGGACATGAAAAATAATTGGACATACTACCAATCTACCAATACCCTGAGATTGTGATTGTGATTTTTTCAAACAATATTGTATGTGGTTATATACATATTTATATGATATTTTTTCCGTATAGATATTTTCCGTATAATTTGCTGGCAAATGTTGCAAAATAATGTTTCTGATTGGTTATTAACAACAAAATGATGATCATATTTTGTATTTGAATTGTTGAGATAATCTGATAATTTAGGTTTATGATAGCGTTCAACTAGTTCAGCATTTGTATTATTTGGAATTAGTGTAATTACAAGGGTTTTCTTACTGCAGTTTTCTTCATGACATTGCCACATGTATCACAAGCATTGAAGATAGCATAGTAATTTCTACTTTAATAAGATGTTTCTTTTCTTCAAAATATTTTTCATAATACACTTTCTGTTCAGCAACCTTTTTTACAATTTGTTTGTGGGTTAAATTTTCTGATAGCCAAATTTGAGCCGATTTGGATTTATTTTTCCAAGGTCACTTTAAAAAACTTCTCTAACTTTTCAGGAGATATTCTTTGTCGATGAAGAGCTTCTAATGGTGCTTGTTCACCTGGGCCATATTTTATGGCATGTATTTTTGCTTTCCAAAACAATTCTGAATGTATGTTACATACATATATGAAAAATTGTTGTCTTCATCATCAACACAGGAGTTAAAAAGCAAAATCATTCCTTGGCTCGAAAAAGAAAATTTGGAATGGAGTGGTATGAAATTGCAAATGTTTAAAAAGAACTTAGATCTGCACAAAATATCTCCAACGTATTTTGCGTGGCTAAGCAAGCAAGTGTCTGTGGAGTGTGGAGTGTGGAGTAGCATTTTACATGTTAATGTGATGATGAAATAATTGTTAAAATATAAATGATGATGTAATTTACTACATGTATTTTGTGTTTTTAATAAAAATGGATATTTTAATAATTTTAATGATTTCTATGAATTTTATAATTTGTTTTCGTCATTTCTGTAAATTAATAATTTATTTAAGTACAGATTTTAAAATGTATTAATTTGATGCCTGAAATTCTGCCATCCCTAATTTCTGAAAAGTTGCAAAACAAGACGAAAAAATGTCAAAATTATTTATATAATAATACCCCCTGTTCTTTCGCAACTTTTTCCTCCTCTGGCTCTCCTCTTCAGGCAACTCAGGTAAAAGGTAAAAGATACAGTAGTGCACAAAAAAAAACCACCATAGCACTCTTCACACACACACACACAAAAGATAAATAGTCAGTGAGTTGTCATCATCATCTTGTACCTTTTATTAAAACATAAATCAGATATACATATACATATATATATATATATTAAGTACCCGATATATTCAATTATCTACTAATACAATATGGCAAGTTTAGCAAATAATAATAACAATAAGGAATTATCCTCCTTTATTTTATTACGTCATTCTAAATTAACGTTAGACACACCATTATTACATATAACATTGCAAGGGGATATGTCTCGAGTTGTTATTGATAGTGTTAAAGCATCGTTAAAAGAATTAGAAGAAACGAAAACACATTACCAAGATCAATTTTCCAATATGAGGTATGAACTTGGTGCATTCTCGTTCAATTCAGCATGTCCAGCATTTCATCATGGGGAAATTTTATTACTTGGGTTTGTACGTCCAATACAAACAATTGGATTTATAATATGTACGGATAAAACTATTTTACAATCGTTTTCATCGTATGGCGATTGTATCGTATTTCAAGGCCCGGCACAAATACCTTTCTCCCCGCTTGATGATTTGAAGGAAGGAGCAATGTACAACATATCCGATGATGTAGCCCTTGATTTAAGACCAGGGCAAATCCTTAACATGGGAAAATTAGGTACTGCTAATCATAGTATGATTATCGGAGTTGGCTGGGATGCGACAGTGTCAAAGACGGAAATGATGATGAAAGGAAAAAATTACAAACCTCCAGATTTGGATCTTGAAATATGTTTATTTGACCATCAACATCGTCCGATACAATTGATGACACCTAAAACTAAACGCCAAACAACATGTGGCGGAATTGTTGTAACAGCAGATGCTACAGATGGTGAAAGCATTGGTGATGATGAACGTGCACTTGTTAAATTTAAGATTTTAAGCAAACAGATACATAGCATAGTAGTTTGCATTCGCGCAGTGGCCAATGCTGGGGAAGCTCCATTTTCACGTGTTCGTAATGTATATGCTCGAATGCTCCATTTGGCAACTACAAATGAATATGAACTTTTCCGAATTAGGATACTTCAACACCATGCTGGCAATGATACCATGGCTCGTATGTTTCGCATGAAACGAGCTGGAAATAGTTGGACAGTACATACATTGTCAGGACCGGAAACGTTTATACCAAAAGCATTAGGCCCTACTAAGAAGATTAATCCAATGATTGATATGAATGCAAACGGTGATAATAATCACGGAAAACTACAAATTATGGCTCCTTCATTGCAACCAGCTCTTGAGCAAGTTAAAAAATGTATCACTGGTGCTCCAGGTTTTGATTTAGGTACATTGGGTTCGCCTGATCATGCATTGATTGGTATTGGTTGGTTAAATGCTTCAAATGCAAATGATCTAACAATATCTATCACAGAGCTTGATGAATTTGGATATACAAAAAATATTCACAAACATACGGTCAGGCGTCAAAAAGTGGGTGTTTTTAATGGGAAGAAACTGTTTCATAATGTTACCATAATGGATGATTCTATACATTTTGATCGCGACTGTTGTCGCATTTTAGTTGCGGCTGGTTCAAAACATTTTACCATTGGTATCTCTGGAATTTCTCGAACGCAACATGGTGCATATGTAAGATTCATTGAAACTAAGAAAAATCCAGAAACTACAATTGCAATGCGTCATGTACCATATGTAAACCTAGCAAATCGACATCCAAATGATGGGGCAATCAAAGCAATTGTACATTTTGGCGAAGGAAACAAATTTTTCATGGATGATAATTCATTTAATATCCTGAAGGTGCCAAAAGATTTTACCCCAGATGTATTCAAACCTATTCAATTTAATGCTTTTCCTATCTGTTTTGGTGCTGGAAATAATGCCAAAAACGATGCAGGCACATTTAAAACTCGAATATTTAACATGTGTGGGGAGGAAATGATAGTTTGGGGAGGACACGATAATATATTGTCCAATGTGTCTAAAATTTTCTATGCAAGAGAAACGGATACAACACAAGCTTCATTGCTTATGAAGAACACTTTGAACAATGAAGGAAATAGCCTAATGCATATATATTCAATTATGTTGACATTTCAGACGAACAAACCAAGCGCAGGAGCATATTTTCGAATATTAAACCCAAACAAGGCTGGTCAGCCATGTTTGAAAGATGAAGAAGGTAATGATCTTTGTGTCTCCCTTCAAAAGACAATTATAGTGAATTTTACTCGTTTGCCAGAAAAGCAATTCCTGGCATCCACTGTAAACATATCGCATATAGCGGATGATCAAGCTGTATTTAATCGCATGGGATTAATGAATACTTGTCCAGGTGCAAATCGAATACAATATCCATTTAAATTTACCCTGGAATATATTCATGCAATGATTCCAGCAACAGATTCAAAAGGTACATTCTTGAAGAAAAGTTATCAAGGTTATACAGATGCATATATGAAAATATATATTTATGATGTTGAAAGCTATTCCTCTTCACACTATCCGCCTCAGCTTAAACCAACAGGAAATATAGTCTCTTGGATTGAACAGGGTGATAATTATAAGAAAGAGCGTAAGCACTTTCTCAAAAAAGTATTAAAAACAGAGGTGACAAAAAAAATAGCGTGTCCAAATTGGTACAAATTGGACAATCTGAACATACCATTCAATTTTGATGAAAAAGCAATGATGCGGGAAGAGAAATTGTTATTGCATGAAAAAAACAAACGTGTCATCGTGCTTGAATGCTGGGATAAGGATTCGATGTCTCTTGATGATTTAATATTTAGACATCGTATTGATATGGCAGAATTGAATTGGAATTTTGAAAAAGGTTTTGCAGATTGTAATTTTCAACGAGCTACATTTGAAACCCCTGTGGATAAGGGTATAAAATCCAATCACGGCTTTCACCATTCGAATATTAAATGTCGAATCAAATTGGAAGTTGTTGCCTGAATAAAAACAGAAGAGAGACACACCACAGGGTTTTAATTAATTTGAAACACGGGCTCCGTTGTGCGTGTATGTTGTTGAGATAAATATCAGAAGAGGAGAGAGATAATCTGGCTTCGTAAATATTTTTATATATATAAAAAAATATAATAATATCATATCAAATGTTTTATAATTACGTCTCGTATTATTATTTGTTTTTTGTTTTTTGTTTTTTTGCTATTATATTTCCCATGGATTTCACCAATCAAATTGCACATAATTTATACTTGAATTCGAAATTAGAATACCATAAAAAGACTCATTATATGTTGAAGAGAGTGGTATAATTTCACGACAATATTTTTTAATGATAATTTCCTGTAATATCAACTTTAAATATAAATTTCCCAACATCGTTGGATCAATGTGAAGATTGTTTACGTGGATTTTATGCAGATTTAGTTGGTACGACGGTTTGCAAAGGCTGCGAATCAGGTAAATTTAGTTTAGATGGTGCAAATTCTTGCACTGATTGCTTTGCATTTGCATGCCAAGAAAATTTACTGGGATGAAATGGGCACAAGTTAACAAGGAATTGCTATCGTTCTTAAAGCCAAAAGCATCAAAAAGTACACATTGGTGTGGAGAATCGCCGGCAGCTAAAAGATTAAATGGAAACATCCAAGGAGACAGCCATCAAATGTCGAACAAAGGATTAAGTACATGGGAAAATAATTACCGTTTAGGTGATTGGGTTGATAGTCATAATTTACCTGGGGAAGGTAATAATGTCATGTATTGGCCAGATGAATATGATCGTATTGTTGCAGATAAATTCAATGAACAAAAGTTATGTAGTATGACAAAAGTTCAAAGAGCAACCACACATGATGCAAAAACAGCATTAGCATTAATGGAAACAAGTGAAAATACTTTTGAAAAAGCAGTATTGGAACATCATGCTTCCATGTACGCACCATTTTCTCGAGGTGGTTATAAAAAAATGTTTCATTGGAATAAATTGAAAACAGCATTTAATAAAAATAAACCTGGAAATAATGGAACATTCAAACTGAGAAATTATTTAAGAAAAGATGATGATGATCGACATGAAAAAGCATTAAAAAACTGGGATATATTGAAAAAATTAGTCATGCGACACTTAAAAGCAGGTGTTGAACGTGATTTAGATGCCATGAAAAAAGGTGGCATTGATGCTGCAGTTCAAAATGAATGCGAAGACTCTGATCAATGGGATAGTATACATGAAGAGTCGGAACCTATGCACATGTTAAAACATTGGTTCATTGGACAAAAAGATGTAGTAGAACAAAAGTGTTTCGACAATCCACTTGATTGTAATTTAATTAGCGAATGTAAAAAATTGCGAATGAAATTAAAGAAAGACGATGAAGAATGTGGGGCACATAATGATAATAGAGATGCTTGTATTGAAATCGAGAAATGCGTATGGTTACGAGATACGAAAGAAGAAGGAAAAGGTAAATGTGTGTAAAAATTTTTTTTCAAAGTGTAGTTCACGAAATACACACCCCCGATATTTTTTTTAAAAAATGCTTTTATGTCAATACGAATTTAATATGATATTTTAAATACGAATATAAAAATTCTTCTTCCTACCTAATGCATATGCATACTGTTATTACAGCGCGTTTTAAAAAATATGAAAAATACATGCCGTTATATTACTTTTGTGACTTTTTACACCACGCACCGCACAAAATTTTCTTCACATACACACACACACCTCTCTTTTCTGGTTTCCTCTCTTTTATTTTCTTCTTACGACTCCATCGATGCAGCTGCGCCACTATCTCCAAATTCTGCCATTAATTCTGCCATGACATCATCAATGACTGCTTCTCTTTCATCTTGTATACCATTTTCACTTAACCATCTTTCAGCATCTAATGCACTCATTGCGCCACTACCAGCACTAGTAACTGCTTGTCTATAAATTTTATCTGCAACATCCCCAGCAGCAAAGAAACCATCAATTGATGTACGTGTAGTACCATCAAATGTTTTTAAATAACCTTGTCCATCCATTTCAATATTTGTATTTTTTAATATTTTCGTATTTGGATCATGGCCAATAGCTACAAAAGCGCCAGTGCATTCGATTCGTTTTACTTCACCAGTTTGCGTATTTTTTAAATGTACATGTGTTAATAAATTTTCTCCTTGATCATTTTGTTTCCCTTCAAATTGTTCTACTGTGCTATTCCACATAACATCAATCGTTCCATGCTGTAAGACTCTTTGTGCTAATACATGACTAGCACGAAACTCATTACGTCGATGTACAACTGTTACGCGACTAGATGTACGTGCCAATACTAATGCATCTTCCATAGCAGTATCGCCACCACCAATAACAATAACATGTTGATCACGATATAAAAATCCATCACATGTTGCACAACTACTAACACCACCACCACGATATTCATATTCACCTGGAACACCTAACCATCTTGAATCTGCACCAGTTGCCATGATAATAGAATGTACTTTAAACTTGGTATCATTTGTAACTATTTCAAATGGTCGATTATTTAAATCAACTTTTGTTACTAAATCTTGTAAAAAGGATGTTCCAAATTCAGCAGCTTGTTTTCTCATATCTTGTACAATAATTGGCCCAGTAATACCAGTAACAGCAGGGTAATTTTCCACTAACACACCTTTTCCTTGCAATTGCCCACCTTCTAATGGCGCAATGATGACTGGTGATAATCCAGCACGTGCTGCATAAATTGCAGCAGATAATCCAGCTGGTCCACCACCAATAATTGCTAATCTTTCCGGAATATCCATTGGATCTGGTATGAATTTTCTTAATTTTTCACCTTCATCTTCTTCATCATCATCTTCCTTATTTTCCTCTTCTTTTTCTTTCCTACGATCAATTTCTTCCAATAAATCATCCATTGAGGCTAAATGTAAATTTGGTTGCAATGGTACATTTTTATTCTTACCATTTTTTCCTCCTTTTCGCGTACTTGTTTTACTACTACTGCTACTTCCACCACCTTTACTACCACTATTTTCACTCCATTTCACTGTTTCTGGTGCTTTTCCATATTTCTTTTTCAATGCTTTTAATACACGATAATGACCTGGACCACCATCACCACATTTTGATAAAACCTTTGTAATTTGTGCATCCAATTTTGCTACATCATCTTTATAATCAGTATCTGGTAAACTGGTATAATATTCTTTCAATGTTTCGTTTGTTAACTCTACATCATATTTTTCTGCTTCACTAGCTAAGCGTTGTGTAAATTGTTGCAACGAATTCATATCAGCACCTGAAAATTGATGTCGTTTTTTCCCTAATAAATAAAACTGAAACGTTGGCATAGATCTAATTTGTTGTCTTCCTGATGTTTCACGATTGTAGTTCACATCTACCTTTGCAAATACTGCTTTGCCTTTATAACGTTTTGCTAGTTGTTTATAGTGTGGAGCAATTTGTCGACAAGGACCACAACCATGTGAAAAATAATCAACAATCACAGGTAAACCAGTTTTTTCTTTATGATGTTTCAGTAAACGTTGAAATTCACGATCGGTTTTTACATTACGTACAGTTGGTCTTGCATTTACTAACAATATTGTTATTGTTAATATATAAGCAATTAATATTACCATATTATTCTTTTTTTTCAACATCATATTGTACTATATACTGTATGATTAAACTATAAAACTATAAAAAAAGAAGAAAAAACAAACTAAAAAATATCAAATTAATAATAATACAAAAAATGTATGATATATATATATATATATGATTTCGTTTAATAATAATTCACCACACAAGCCAGGCAAGAATGAATCAAATAAGCGTAGTCGGTATATAAAAAACAGAGAATAATTCAAATGTTTTCCTTCTTCCCTATTTTCTCCTCGTTACAGACAGGTCGCTTTGTCCATAACTTTTGTATAAATTCGACACGTGTTAGTGTTTTGTTGAAAGTCGTCCATCCACAATTTTCATCTCTCATTTTTATTCACCACGTCTTATAAATTAAGGTGGGGATGGGTGATGTATTTAAGGGATTTATAGAAATTAAAACGAGGTCCGTTTTTATACTGAGAATAAATAAAAGAACCACCCATCACACAGGTATATTTTATTATATATATGATAGAGATCGGGAGATCTGGGAGATCTATATGTGTATAATGAGTATCATATATGATACGATTTACGATTTGTAGTATATATATTTTAATTTTTTTTTAATTCGATATATATACTATATATTATTTTCTCTTTTATACTCTCATGTATTATACGAAGTCGTATATATCAATTTCTTTTTACTCCCGTAAATTAAAGTCTCAAATCAAAAGTGATTTAAATACGCATTTATACTCGTATTATACGAGAGTAGTAAATTGTTTATAATATTCAAAAGAATCTTCATCCGTCTGTAATTTGAAGTTAGGTAGTATTATATATATATATTAATATATATAACGTATTGAGATTCTACGTATTAATACATATTAACCACGGAATAAACAATTATTCACCACATTCACCTTCATTATCATGTGGTAAAATCGTAGTTTCCCAACAATAACGATCGCCATTTGCATCCCACCAACTGATAACAGGACAATTGGTTAAAATTTTTTCACCACTTTTCAATGTCTTTTGTTCACAACAATTTGGCGTACCAGCACCATTACTTCTCATAATACCATGAAATATTTTTCCATCGTATAATTCTGCAGTAAATGCAATTTTTTCTTGTGCACCATGAACAATTTTAAGATTTGTAATTGTATCAGGGAATGTATTATTTAAACTTTTAATTGCAATTGCAGTAGCATTGATGGTATCAATTGTAAAATATTGTGCCTTCCTGCCTTCGCTTCCAACTTCATGATAAATTTCAGTTTTCTTGTTGAATTTACAAAGATCCGTCACTGGCGCTGGCGTTGGTTCATCTGCATGAACCCAATCTCCATACGGGCTAAAACCATTCATCCAACCAATAATCCCACATGATTCCATTATAGTGCTTTTTAAAACTTTACCAGCATCACTAAAATATGCTTCTAAATATGTTGTACAATTACCCTCGCTTGTTGGTATTGGTGGAGCTTTTACACAATTTAAAGGATATGGATGTGTATTATCTTTTGGTTCAATAACAATTCTAGCTATTGTATCTTTGAACGTATTATTTAATGATTTGATTGTAACTGCGGTATCATTCAAATATTCCATTTGAAACACTTCCAAGGAATCGATACCATGCCATATTTTTGGTGAACATTTTAAATCATGTACATCTTTGCATGTTAGCAATTCAGTAACTGGACAATAAGCCGGTGCTTGTGCATAAATGCATGTTGTTGGTGCAATTAATAATAATAATAATATATTTAAATAATATTTCATTGTGTCTTTTCAATATGTTATTGTATTATCACACGGATCGATAATTTATTTATATAATGAAAACCACGAGATAGGAATGTAGCAGAGTATCCAACCATTAAAAACGATCTTGTTCTTCTTTTTTCTCCCTTTCTTTTCCGCTACAGTATATAAATTCTATCCAATTTCATTACAATATCTTTTTTCGCGCAGGCAAAAATATTTGTTGTTGTTAATGATGTGATGGTGCTAGAAAAAAGAAAACTAAAAAAACGTGCTGAAAATATAATTGAAAATTACGATTCGCACGTATAATTTTCTATGGAGATATTAAGCTATATAATAATATAAATAGTGGAAAAAGACAAAGAAAGCACTCCTCCTTAAAAAACAAAATGGACTCATCACACCCAGCCAAATTTTAATTTTTAATTGCTGTCAATACCAAGTTCTGCGTTATGCTTCTGGACATGATCCTCCAGGTCCACGTTTTCCCTCTCAGGAAGATGGCTACAGTATTTTTAGAACCACCTGCACAAAGACGTAATGATAAGTTTAAGCTGATGCAACGAGTCCTATATGATAAAGTATCGGATATTTATTTTAACATTGAGTCGAAAAATCGAGTACATTTTTGTACTTTCGGTCCACTACTATTCTAGAACTAGCGTTGTAAGGGTTTTGAGAAAATTGAAATACGCGTCGTAGAAATTTTGTTTTAAAACGATACACTATTATTTTTTAAGAAATTTGTAAAATAACATACACATAGCATTATTTCCCATCCATCTTCCTCAATTCGTTTTGTCCATCCAATATAGATACCTCTCTTGATATAGATAGAATAGATGAAAGACGTTCCATGTATATGTATGGAATATATTGGAATAAATCAAACTTTCAGAATATATATATATATTAATTGTACAATACACCATGAGTAGACGAAAACAACAACGAAATAATTATAGTGAGAGTGATAGTAGTAGCGATGATGATGATGCACCAGAGGAAGTATCTACATCAAATTGGGGAAAAGAAACATTTTTATCGAAAAAACAATCAGAACAAAATGCAAAAGATGAAATTAAACGTATAGCTACAGAACGTAGAAAAGCTATTGCAGATAAAATAAGAAAACGACAAGAAGAATCTAAGAAACAAAAAGCATTGAAATTGAAACAAGAAGAGGAGGAAAGGCAACGTAGAATTGCTAATGGTGAAGAGGAAGAAGAAGACGATGAAGATGATGAATATGAATATAATAATAATAATAATAATAAACAACAACGTATTGATTATACAAAACCACAATTGAAGGAAGGATTTCATATTCAAGTATTACCAGACGATGATGATGATGAACATGTTGGATATAAAAAAGTTGAAAAATCAGCATTAGATTTTGCACAAAATGCATTATATATAAATCAAAATCGTGTACCAACACATTTAGCAATTTCAACGAAACGTAAAGGAAGGCCAGCATATCATTTTAATCAAAATAAAGCATCAAAAAAAAAGAAAAAAAGAAGTTAAAAAAAAATAAACACATCAAGATTTTTATTATATCATATTGATTATATAATTGATTCATTTTATTTTTATGTTAACGATGCTTGATTTTATTACACGAGAAGCCGTATATAATATATACGGGCTTCGTCATAAAAAAATGCAATAAATCTGAATCCCTCTACTATCTCCTTGTAAATACCTGGTAAATATTTTATATTTTGTGTTTCTCAAGATGTTACAAAAATAAATCTGAACTCGTCTACAGTTGTTTTTACTCTCTCATATATTTTGAGATTTTTCATTTTTTTTAATAAAAAAAGACAAGTCATATTCCCTCTCTTCTCATCCTTCCTCCTCGTCCAATTTTGTAAATTTAACTTTACCATTTTGAATTAATTGACTTTTACGTCGTCGTGGTGTTCGAATATCGACTTTTACAAATTCAACTTTAGTAGCAGTATTTTTTTCAACCAATTTTTTCTTTTCCTCCTCCTCCTCCTCCATATCACCTACTACTACTTTTTTTCCCCTTCTCCTCCTCCTCCTCGTCATAGTACGTGGTATTACTCTACCAATTTTCCACTTCTCCACATCACGTTTTGAATACCCAATTTCCATAAAATCAACATACCCTTTCAAACGGATCCAATAGAACAACACCAACGTAACCAATACTCCACGTGGCATCCATATAAAAAAAGATCCACTTAACGCTTCTTCTCCACCATATATATTTGCATACGTTGCCATTAAACCAACTGTGTACAACCAAACCATAGCAGCATCAAGCCCAGTTTGTATACAATTTGGGTCGAACATCCTTCGGTCTCGTTGATGGTAATATGGTGGATATCGTATACCTGCAAACAATAAAATGATACCACCTACTAAAACAACCCAAGATGCTATAATACCATTTTGAACTTTACCCAAGAAGATGGTAAAACAAAGCAATAATAATTTTACAAATACAACAACTCCATCGTATTCTAAATTGTTTGAGCTATACGGATGTTCTGCATGGCGATGTGGACTGGTATCATCCGACCAATCCCATATTTGAGGTATTTTCATTTCAATTGCTGGCAAATGATAATCCACTTTGACAAGGCGTGGAATCAACACTACAAGAATCATCATGCAAGGACATGTGTAAATCATATACTTTGTAATATGGTGAAAGTTGAAAACATTGGTAAATGTTAATACATCCACGTCATAACGTATCTCTCTTATTTTAAAGAAGGAGTATTGTTCTGAAAAAATAAACGGTTCTTTCAATATTTCTTCGCCAGTTTTTATATTCCACAATCGTAATTGAAATTGTTGCATTCCTCGGCTTATGGTGATCAACTTAGATCTTTCAAAGTCAACGTAAAATGTTCGTATGTTATCAACATGGCCACGGAACACTTGCAATACTTCGACTTGATTCCAATTTAATTTATAACAAAAGACTGCCATTTGAATAGATACAAAGAGTATTCCTGTCCCATCTTTGCAAGATATCAATTGGAATTGTGGTTTGGATTTTTGAGTTGTTGGACTTTTTTCTGCTTCTTTTTGTATTTTTTTAAACTCCGTATATTGTTCCCTCAACACTCTTCTAACAACTTCCAGCGCTTGTTCATCCATCGTTGTATCTCTTTGCTTATAATGTATGAATATAATATAGAATTAAATTAATCAATACTTTCACCAACAAGCAATATATAATATCATGGATTGTCAGTGGTTATAAATGATGTACATATCTCAAACTCTCATTATAACTTTATTCATATAGGCATCTATCAAAATTAAATTAAATAATAATAAATTTAAATTGGCAAAGCCATTATTATTTTCCTGGCAATCTTAATCTTAATTCTTATCAGCTTTAATCTGGCATTGCACATTTATTAATTTACCCGGTTAAGGTATTATTATAGAGAAGAAAATTTTCTCACACCACTGCTGCTGGACTGCTAAGGACTGCTGGCTGCTGGACTGATGGATGCTGGACAGCAAGTAACGATTTTCATCATCATTTAATGCTGCAGTGCAAAGTATAATAAACATATAAAGCTGATACTATATTGGAACATGTTGGTAATGGCTTACAATCATTATAAAAAATCTAGGAGATTGTAAATTAAAATATACGAGTATGATACGAGTAGCTACTATGTCATAGGAGTGTTTTAAAATAAAAATACGAACTTTCGTAAAATATTTTACGTGTTGTGTAAAATACACGAGTACAAACCGATACCATAAAAAATAATTTGGGCCCTTTTCTCCTTTCTCCCCTCTATCATCTTCCCGGTTTTATATATTATCGATTATATCATCATTATTCTCAGCACCATTGGCAATTGTAATTGCACTTGCCCTTCTCTTTCTACTTGAAAATCCACTACCTCTACGCTGATTCGTCAAGTTTTCATCCTCCGTATTATTTACCAATATCGCTGGATCGTCAGAGTTTTTAATCTTGTTTAACTTTCTGTTCGTATCTCGTACAATGTAAATCACTAGGACTCCCCATATTCCCCCAGTCAAGTAATAGAAAGTAACGCAGTTATCCAATGTTGATTTAAAACTTGAAAGTGTGTGTGTTTCCATAGACAAGGATGAAATTAATAAAAGTATACAAAGTTGCAACAAAATTTGTAAAATGAAAACTAATTCAATGGGATTGATATTGAGTACAAGCATATCCTCAATTGTTAAACGGCGTACACGAAAAATGATTTGACTTGATAGATATAATACACACAATTGTGTTAACTCTAATCTTGCCAATGCTTTTTCTGCATCGTATTCTCTATAACGAGCCATATTATGCTTCAATATGCTTTCTTGTGTATTAGCAGGGTGGGGTGGGTAATTTTTTTCATAATGTGCAGTATCAGTACAGTTTTCCCAAAAATATTTTTCACTTACACTAAAAATATTTCGCTTGGAACCATAAATTTTATACGCTCCTGGATAATAATGGCATAATTCATCAACGACAAAATATCTACCTGTATTTGCCTCCAATGCTTGCGAGAAAAAATAAAGGACAAACGGTATTGTACTAAGCAATTTGGCAATTATGCGTTTTGATAACGATTGTGTATCTTCATATTCTTTTCGTAGTATGGCAGATATTGTATTCAGTAGCTTGTAAAATGCAAAGCAATACACTAACCCTAACCCTAATCCCTGAATAAACGCAAGCATGAATAAACCCCTAAGAATTGAATAAATCACATATACAGGAAATACAATACCAGCAATAGAAGTAGACAGTTTCAATCGAAAGCGATGGATTTTCTTCTCACTATCAGTTCCTTCAGGAAGACTAGTTGCCCAAACTAACAACAATATGTAATTTTGAACTGCAAATACAGAAAGCATGCAACTATCACGAATGATACCGTATCGATCATATAAAATACCAAACAAAGACAGCGACAATTGAATACCAATGAGTACAGCAGAAAATATTTCCGTTTTCCTACCATTTCCTTTTTTAAAACATTTGCAATAAATATTTTTCGTCATATTATTAGTTTTTACACCATTTTTGGTAATTGATATTTTGTTTTCATTTGCAATGTTATCCTTCTTCATTGAAACCTTCGGTGGTATTGCAACTTTTGCCATAATTTTATTGTGCACGTATGCCTAACAATTATATTATATACTATAATATATGATGTTGTTTGAAAGAAGTTGTTTTATATATTATTATTTTGGATGTGTATAAATGATATTATACGCACATACATGTACGAGGATATCACTATCGCTACTTTTACACTTTTTTTTACTATATGACATACCTGTGGTGGTATAATTTCAATAATTATAGCTTGAACTTTTTATAATATTAATATTTACCTTAAAATGGAAAAGGGGTTTAGGTTTGCACTTTTCGGTTAACTAAAAAAACGAAATCGTGATTAAATTTCAAATAAATACAAATGAAAATATATGAATATACATGTGGAAGAAACAACACATTACATAGAATTTATTGGAATTATAATATAACATATTAAATTGTACAAATAATAATTTATATATATATATGTAGACAGTTTCGACGTGTCTTTTATATATATATATATAAAAAGAATTTAATAATACCTATATATATATATATATATTGATGGAAAGAAATAATATACGAGGTGGGAAAACGAATTATATGGACATCACTTGCAAAGCACCTCTTCTTTTTAATAACGTCACAAATACCCAAGTGCAACAAGTCGGTCCAAGTTTGGTATTAGATATATTATGGGTTTTAATGTATGTATATGGTACATTGGCAGTAATTAGTGTATTGTTTGTAGTTGCTATATTAATTGCCCTACCATTTATCTTTATATGGGAATCTTTCGACGAGATTGCAGACGCATTTCCACGAATTGCGTTTTTTCAATTGGGAAAATATTTTGATTGATATGGAGTTTACAAAAATAGCATCAATGCGATCGTTTGAACGGCGTGTTAGAAATGCAACTACGTTGAAAAATGTACCGTCATTAGACACCATAGAAAAAGAACTGGAACGTGTTGGATTTATAGTAATTGATAATGCATTTTGAAGAAAATGTGTCAAAAGAATGTATAAAAGAAATAGATGAAATGCATTTTAAAAATGTTTTAACACCTGGTAAAATAGTTGATAAAGTTATCGATCCAAAAACTGGTACATATAAAATGTATCGTTCCGATTATAAGATATTTTTTTGGTTCAAAATCAAATAGTGAAAATGAACGTTTCAACCATGCTAAAATTAAATATTAAAAAAGCGATGAAATATCACTTAGATAAATTGCGTGAACAAATACAACCTAGTATTGTAAAATTATTTGGTGAACCAGCAGATCGATCATCCATTATGGCAGCGAAATATCCAAAAAGTATACATATGGATATGTGAAACATAGAGACAACAGTAAAATGAGTCCAAGGCCAGGTAGGAAATTAACAGCAGTTTGTTATATATATTATTTCTCTTACTCAATTATATATAACTTTTTTTTTTTACGTATATATATATTATTGAAATTATAAAAGAATAAAGTAAATATTTAAAAGAAAATCATATTAATATATATGCATACATTTATATACAACAGTGCCTGGAGTGGTAACACATGAGGTTAGACGTATTATATACTTATAATATGGGAAATATCATTATTACAATGCTATGTAGTGTATATTTATCATTTTTGCGTGAAAATGTAAAAGATACCTGGTATGATACCTGGTACAGCTACCTATATAATAGTCTTTCACTACGTACACACCTGGTATTAAACGACTTATACATATTTTTTTAAACAACTTTCGCACTTTTTTCCACTTCACACAAATAATTAAAATGGAGAGTAAACATTGCTCAAGTTGTAGAAGGAGACAGACTCTA
>Ga0099797_100483_pt1 | contig 25726 bp, 11 predicted proteins | sample Uncmet_Sort48C_1_FD_89871 | JGI IMG/M metagenome (GOLD analysis project Ga0099797, IMG submission 89871) | Marine eukaryotic communities from CALCOFI LINE 67, Pacific Ocean - C012_Sort48C_1 | ecosystem: Environmental > Aquatic > Marine > Oceanic | place: Pacific Ocean: Monterey Bay | collected... | reverse complement strand
CCACTTGATCCATCGACAGGAAAAATAGAACCAGGTTCGTTTGATACACGTTTATCACTAGTTGATAATATTGCAACACTGGTTGAAAAAGAAAAAGCAGTGTTACAATTGCAATTAGAAGAGAAAGAAAAAGCATTATTAGATACACAAAATTTATTGAAACAATTAAGTAAGTACTATATATATAAATATATACCATATATTTACTACACACATATATATAGCTAACCCTCACATTCATGCATTATATATATATAACAGATCAAAAAGTAGAAAAATATGAATTAGCAGAAATGAATTTAAATATTAAAAAACAACAAGATGCACTAGAAACAACAGCAAGTAAATCAATACGTAAAAAAGGGGAGGAGCATATGTTTTTACTATCGAATTTAAAAGCACAACATCCATTAGCTGAACATGTACAAGAAGCAAAAATTGTCAAACATTTAGAATTAAGTAAACAACCAATTCAAGCTGCACAACTTGATACGTTACAACGACGTTTGCCATATTTAAAAAGCATCGTATCGATTAATTTATCATTTACTAAATTGTCGGATCAGTTAGGCGGACCAGCATTGCTTACAACATTGCTTGGTAAAAAATCAAGAATCCAAGTATTGCATTTAAATGATAATATGTTAGGTTTATATTCATTTAAAGTTATTTGTGATTTTTTACCAATAAATACAACATTAAAAGTATTAAATTTACATAATAATAATGAATTTAGTCAACATCCTAAAGTAGGGCAACAACTTGGACACGCATTAAAAAACAACAAAACGTTGAAACATTTAAGTGTTACGTTGTATGATGCAATTATGGTGAACAACAAACGTGGTGTTACCTATACAGGCAATCCATCATTACTTTTAAACACTGGATTTGCACATGGTAATTCAACAATTGAAAGTTTACAATTAAGCGGTGCAACGATTACACCACGTAGTATGGAAATCTTTCGTAAATTGAAAGGACCAATCTTTAAATCATTGACTAATTTAAATTTAGCACATTGTTATATTGGCCCGATTGGTACTTTTTACTTAACTGATGCAATATCAAAAGTAAAATTTACTACGTTGATTAATTTAAATTTATCCAATAATCGTATGGGTAACGATGGTGCTATATCAATTGGCGAAATGTTGAAACATAATTATACAATTACCAATATCAATTTACAATCGAATCAAATTCAAAATAATGGTATTATTGGTTTGTGTAAATCGTTAGAAAAAATCAGTAAACGTAAAATTAGTAGCGTAATACGTTCGATTGATTTAAGTTATAATCCAATCGATGTAAGTAGTAATATACATATATACATATATACATATAGCATACACACATTGAGATAATACATTGTATGATACCTCTTTCTTTTATATATTTAAAAAAACAAAATAATAAAAATCCTAACTTACTTTCATATATATTATTATATACAGCGTACAGGTGCATTGGCAATGACACATGCAGCTGAAAGTTGTGGATTTTTAGAAACATTTGGTGAAAAATTAACAATGCCAGTACGTACACGTAGTCGTTTAAAACACATTTTATTAGAAAATAAATTTGGTAAAGATTTTATGGAATATCCACCATTTATAATTGAAGATGTTGAATTTCATTATAACGGTGATGGTAATAATCAAACTACTCAAACTCAAAATAATAATAATATTGAAAATATTTATAATAATGATAAGCCACGTAGTGGTAATAAAAATAAGAAATCATCATCAACTATGGGACGTAAAAAACTGAACGATTCAAAGATTGGATTGAATATATTAGGACGTGCATCGTTATTTTAGAATACTTTAAAACACACTTTTTTTGTTTTGTTTAAATATAATTGCAAAGAAAATATTATGATAATATATATATTTGGAAAAGAAAAGAAGATGGAAAAAAGGGAGATATCCTCCAACACAGGAATTTTCAAAAAACTCTAATACCTATAGTATCAAATCATTGTTGCCATTATAAGTTACAGTATAATTAAAAATTAGGAAATTAGAAAAAATACCAAATATACACTTATGTACTTTTCTCTCCTTTCAAATTGTCAAACCTATCAACCATCCTAATATAACCTACAAGTTATAAGTTAAAGTTGACATAGGATTTAGAATTAAGATGTGTTAACTTTAAGTGCTATTTATATACTAAATAGGTCGGTGAAAACCTTAAATCACAAAACACGTACCTATTTAGGATAGTAATAGCACTTGATGTTATTAAGACGCTAAAGTTGTGCACATATAGATAGGCTTGATCGGGGGAAATTAGAATACCAAACAAACACATCTAAAAATATTGAAAATACCAATACCAACAACAAAAAAAACGATGATTTTTTGTTTGATGATTTTTATTAAAAATAGCATGCACGTATCATTATATATATATATTTTTGAAAATATATTATAGAAAAAATGCTGTAGAAAAAACCTCTAATACTGTATGTTATATATATATATATAGTTATACAGATATGATAATAAACAACGAAACAACCAAATCAACGCAAATTAACATGGCGTCCTCACCCAATTCAAAGATGGTGCAAAATGCAAAACGTTTCATGAGTAACAATAGCAATATTGATATGGATGCATATCCAATATTACGAATTGATGAGCTTACTAATGCAACGGATGATATTTTAAAACAATCTTTAAACGATATACCGGAATTAATTAATAAATTAAAATATGAAGATAGGAAAAATTTGGTACAAAAAGAAAATCCATTATTAAAATATGCACATAAACAAATAGAAGCAATGGAAGAGGAAATTACCAAACGCAATGCATTGAAACGTGTGGAAAGAATGTTACAAGGGAAAGAAGAGGTCAAGCCAAAATCATATGATAATTTAAACTTATCTAAAATTAGAAAACCAACAAGACCACGTTCATCCTCTTCCATTATCACCACTAATAATAATAATAATAATAATAGTAATATTACCAACAACAGCAGTGCTACGAAACCACCAACATCTCCAATTTTGTCATCTCGAAAAAAAATGGTAAGAAGCAATTTTGATAATAACAACAGCCAAGAAAATACCAATTATAGTAACAATAATAATAATAATAATAATAATACTATAATGCTTAATACAAGTGCAACACGTACAATATCAAGTGCAAATAGTAATAATAATAATAATAGCTCCATATCATCATCACGTCGTATACATGGGGATAATTATAACAATATACAACCATCTTCAGCAAGATCTGCTATATCGAGGAGAATGAACGATCCAAATAATAATAATAGTAGTATGACTATTAATACTACCACCAGCAATGATTATATTAATAATGATAATGACGACGATGATGATGATGATGAAGATGATGACTATAATTATACTTCCAATATTAAACAGCGTAAACAATCAAAATACCAATCACGATATAGTCAATCTGCATTAGAAGCAGAGCGTAAAAAAAAGAAATTAGAATATTCATCATTTGTTGTATCAACTGGTTCTAAAAAGAAAAAAAGAACAAATGTTTTTGCTAGACGCCAAAGAGCGGAAAAATTAAAAGCAAAAAAAAAACGTGAAGCATTACAAAATCGACGTAAAGCACAACGTACATCTAAAAATTTGGAAGCGGCAAGGGAAATGCTTCGTTTAAAAGCTTTAAGAAGAGAAGAAAGAGCAAAACGTAGAAAAATATTAAAAGATATGATGGAAATGCAAACGATGTCGAAGGAAACTCAAGCAAGGCAAAATAATAATTTAAATGAAATGAGAGGTATGTTAGACAATAATAATGATGATGATAATAGTAATAATAATAATAAAAACAATAATTACATTGCCTCAACAAAAAAAGCAACTAGACGAAATAGGGATACTAGTAATAACAATAATACAAATAACCGTAAAAACAATATAAATAATACGAAGGAAAATAATAATAACATAAATATAGTAAATGATTTTACAGATGATGGCGATGTTGCAAATGATAGTGGGGACAGTAGTAATGATGAATTTGATGCTGTTGATGATGCAGTTGACGAGACAGAGAGCCAACGAATTGATAGAATTAATAATGAACTTAAACGCTTGGAAGAACGAGATTTAATAGACGAGAAAGAAGAAGATGATGATGTTGAAGATACTAATGACTTAATTGATCAACTGTTTGATAAGAATGAAATAGAGTTACCAAAACCAAGATCGACACCACGTGGATGGCGGGATCAATTTAATAATAATGATATTAATAGTGAAAACTTGGACAATGAACAAGGACAGCAACAAGAACAGCAAGAAGAGGATGATGTAGGAGAAGAAGAAGAAGAAGAAGCAGGCATTATAATGAATGAGATCCAAAATAACAGCATAGAACCGAAGAACATAGTAAATGGTGAAAACAACGTAATACATGCTTCAAAACAAGTTAAATTAAAAGCATGGGAAGAACAGCAAAATATCAATCAAAATGGTAACCAACACACTAACAATACGAACAACGACGTAATATCCAATGTTGTAGAAACCAATAATAATAGATCTACTACGAAACCTGTATGGTTGCAATCACCACCATCGACAAAGAATATATTTAGAAATAATAATAATAATGATAATAATGCAAGCAACAATGGCAATATTGCAACTTCCGCATCTATTGTAGCAGAAAGGGAGAAAAATGATGTAAAGAATGCATTAAGGAAATCGAAATTACGACAACCTTCAACATCTTTTATTAAAGGTAATCAACATGATGATTCTTCTATGAATCATCAAGTTGTTGGGAATACGACTTCTAATGCAAACATTGACGATGTTCCAAACCACATAAAATCACGCATACCAAAAGATAATGATTCAAACAAAATCAAGAAGCACCCTGCAAGACAAAATCGAAAAATTGCAAATTCAGAAGCAACTGAGATGTCACATAAAAATCTCACTCTCAATGAAAAGAATATGCAAGATGAGGAGAAAGATGATGGCAAAGATGTTGATAATAATGACTTAATAGATAATTTATTAGACACAAATGACAATCTGAAGCAAAACAGTTTTTTATCGGCAAAAAAAAAATCCCCACCAAAACCTATTGTAGTAGATCCGATACCAGAAGATGGAAAATTACCGACGGGTAATGCTTTGCTTGCCATGTTTGATTCTGATGATGAAGATAATGATTCAGATGACGATGAAGAGTTAGTTGCAACAACATCTAACGCCGTTTCAACTCGTGTCAACAAAATAAACGATACGGAACTACAAAAAAAAATACGCCCTACATCTTCGCCTATTACAACCACAGCAACAAGACTAGCAAACAAGAAGCAAGAGGAGAAGCGAAATATCAACAACGTAAACATTAAGATAAACAATTATAATAATGTTGCTAACGATACATATGGGATGTACGAAGAGGATGGACCGATTAATTTAGACGATGATGAAGACGATGAACCATTCATAGGAACGACAACGATAAGCTCTAATAATAATAGTGCTGCTACTAACAAGAAACAAAAGATAAATCAAAATTCAAGTAACAAAGACAATTTAAGTGGACCTTCCGGGAAAAAGTCTAAGCAAAAAAATAAAGCAAAGGTTCCCAGTAACAACAAGAACAGCAACAATACAAATAATAATAAGCAGAGCAAAGCTTCTAAATCAAAAAATATTATTAAATATGAAAACAAAACGCTTTCAATCAATCGATATCAAAGTACGTATAAAGAATTCTGTGATATATTTTCTGCGGTGCATGAAGCAGCAAAAGCAACAAACGTTGCAGTGGATGAAATTGCTTGTATTGACCACCATATTAAACAATTAGATATATGGCGTGATACAATGCAAACATATTTGAATTCATTCAGTAGCAACGATGCGGAGAATGAAGATACAACATACATCGATGGTTTGTATTTTGAAGTCCATCAATGTAAAGGTCGACATGAAGTTGTTGATATTGTTACACGTGCATGTGCTGAACGTATTGGCAATTGGAATCCTCATCCATCCAATATTGGTTTAAACACACGTACGTGGAATTTGTTGTGGACATGGTCTCGACCACGTATCAAATATGAATCATTGTTTCATTTTCAACGCGTCAATCATTTTCCAGGCAGTAGAGAATTAACGCGAAAAGATACATTGAAAAAAAATCTACATCGTTTTACTGGTTTTGGTGGGAAATTGGCGAAACAATTTGATATTATGCCACGTACATTTTGCTTGCCTAGGGAGTACTTATCATTTGTCGAAGCCTTTAGTCGTTTAGCAGAGGAGGAGGAAGAGCGTTTTCCATTGAAGCCACCTGGAAGCATCAACTGGTGGATATTGAAACCAGCGGGGCTTTCTCGTGGAAGAGGTATCTCCTTGCTTAATGATATTGGCCAGGTTACATATGGTACAACTGCGGTTATTCAACGTTATTGTCACAACCCATTGTTATTAGATGGCTATAAATTCGATTTACGACTATACGTGCTAGTGACATCTTTCAATCCGTTAGAAGCATTTTATTATGAGGATGGTTTTGTGCGGATTGCAACTGTTCCATATAGTAAAGATCCTGCAGATTTGCACAATTTATTCATTCATTTAACTAATAGTTCAATACAAAAAGATAATCTAGAGGCAATACCAAAGTTTAAAGGTGGCCCTAGAAAACATTCAAACAAAGCACGCATACAAATGACTGGCATGGGACCCAGTGATTCTAACTGGAATGACCCACATCCAATGGATAGTGCGCGAGCAGATGAAGTTGGTGGCTCAAAATTAAAGTTAACATACTTGTGGCGACGTTTGAAGGAACAAAATGTTGATGTCGATTCGTTGAAGGAACATATCCATGATGTTATCTTGAAAAGTTTAGTCGCAGCAGAGGATGCAATACCACCACAAGTAAATTCATTTGAATTATTTGGTTATGACATTTTAATCGATGATAATTATAAACCATGGTTAATTGAAGTGAATGCTTCGCCAGCTATGGCTTGCGATAATGCATTGGACAAAAATGTCAAAAATCAATTGATTGAAGATACAGTACGATTAGTGAATCCATTGCCATTTGATCGAGATATTTTACGCTCGGAATTAATGCAACGTAGAGAATATTTAGATACACAAAAGAAACGTCCATATGCAAATCCAACTGCAATGTTTAAAAATCATCAAGAAGCCTTAAATGCGAAACAATCTGAATTAGATAGTAAATTGTCACAAATCTTAAAAGGAGAAGTTCCTCGTGTATATGGGGAAATGCCAAAACATTTAGGCAAATATGAACGTATTGCACCTGGAACGAAATTATATGACAATGCTGTTAAATTACGACGATCTGGTTTAGCTGGTAGAAAATCAGAAAATAAGAAACAAAAGCGATTTAATAGTACTATTTCCTTTTCTGGAAGTGGTGGCCGGTCTGGTAATCGTCGAAGAAGACGTGTGGGACGTTAATTGATAAAAGGAATAAAATTTTAGAGAGAGAATTGATTATATATTTTCTTTTTTTATACGCACTCTCTCTTTGTATGATAATGGTTTTACAAATACCTGTTATAATAAAAAAGGCAATCCAGCAATGGCCAATATAGCAACAATAATAAATTGTTGCAAAGGGCAAATCCAATATGATGGTTCAAAAAGGTGGCCCACAGTATTCACCTGCTATATACGTTCCAGGATTTCAACAGGCACACAGCAGGGGCTAAACCACAAAAAACAATAAAAATTATTTACTAAATACATGCAATAGCACTACGAGGATATCACCTTAGATCTATAAGCAGAAACTTCTCCCTCTGGCCAAAGAGAGAGCTCTTTGAAAAAGCGCTTTTTTATGATGATTTAGATTGATGATAAGAAATGATGATTTTATTATTTTGTTCCCACCACCACCAGGCCAGCAGGATTATTTCCATCCTCCTTATTGAAATTATTTGAAATGCAAATATAATAAAATTAGATGATAATTGCAAAATGTAAAAACAACAACAACAACAAAACCACCAACAAATAATAATTGGCTTGCACAGGATGATACGACAATACTTCAACCCATCCATGCTTCGCGTTTCTGCCTCCATTATTAGTAGAAATATTGGTAAGCGATATTCCATTGTGGTTTCTAATATTGGTAATAATAATAATAATAATAATAACTCAAAATTTATTAAATCCAACGAAGTGATTGAGGCATTAAAAAATAATATACCAATCGTTGCGTTGGAATCTACGATAATAAGTCATGGGATGCCGTATCCAAAAAATTATGAGACGGCGATTGAGGTCGAAAATATTGTAAGAGAAAACAACGCCTGCCCAGCCACAATCGCTATATTAGATGGCAAGATACACATAGGTTTAAATAATGAACAACTGAAATTATTAGCTACAGAAGGCACTAAAGGTACAGTTAAAAAATGTTCAAGGCGTGATATAAGTTATGTAGTGTCAAAAAAAGAGCACGGGGCCACTACAGTGGCAGGAACATTGGCAATAGCTAATCTATTTGGCTACATTGACATTTTTGTTACCGGTGGCATTGGTGGTGTACATCGTGGGGAAGATTTAGATATATCAGCTGATTTAATTGAGTTAGGTCGTAATAATAATATTATGGTCGTATGTGCAGGGGTGAAATCAATCTTAGATATTCCAAGAACATTAGAATTTTTAGAAACACAAGGAGTTGCAGTAATTGGATACGATACCGATGAATTTCCATCATTTTTCACACGAAGGTCTGGTTTAAATGTTCCTATGCGCTTAAATACAATTGAAGATTGTGCTAAGTGGATTGAAACAAATAAATTATTGAATTTAAATAGTGGATCCATATTAGCTGTGCCTAATTCTGAACCATTCGCAGATGAAACATTCATAGATAAATCGGTCAATCAAGCATTAGATGAACTGGAAAAAATGAAATCAGACAATCCAACTTTTAGTGGAAAAGAAGCAACGCCATTTTTATTGAAACGAGTAAATGAGCTTACAGGTGGAAACAGCCTTAAATCTAATATAGCATTGGTAAAAAATAATGCTCAAATCGGAGCAAAAATAGCTGCTGCAACCGCAACAGCAACAAATGAAAAGAAGATCATAGGATTTACAGCAAATAGTAGAAGAAGTTATAGCACATCATCTCCTAGACCAGATATGAAACATAGTAAATGTGTTTATATATTCGGCGGATCAACCGTAGATTTAGTAGGCAGACCGACTATCCCAAATGCAACACTGGCAAATACATCGACGCCAGGAGTTGTCCAAACATCATATGGCGGAGTCGGAAGAAATATTGCCGAGGCACTGGGGAGATCTTTAAGAAACAATATCAATGTGAATAATGATAGTAAAAATCAAAATCAAAAAAATATCAAATTTATTTCCTTTGTTGGCAATGATACATATGGTAAAGCGATTCTTGATCATTTAACTACGCTTGGCATCGATGTCACAGATGTTTATAAGAGTAATGAATGTTCCACTGCTATTTACCAAGCTGTTTTAGACAGTAATGGGGATTTATATTGCGCTATTGCAGATATGGACATTATGAATATGATGGATATGCAAAAAATTGAACATATATTTGATGATCAATTAATGAAATCAAACCATAAACCATGGTTAGTAGTGTTAGATGGAAATTTGTCAAAAAATGTATTTCATTATGTATGTAAAAATTGCGCAAAAAATTCTGTACCAATATGGTTTGAACCAACATCCATTGAAAAAGCAAAACTTGCCTCAGTAGAAAATTTAAAGTATATCAATTTTATATCGCCTAATTTAAGTGAATTGAAAATTATTTATGATGAATTAATTGTTCAATATAGTAACGACAGGAATGAGGATCGGAAGACCACTGCTGCAAGTATTGAAGATATGGCATTGCATGTTTTAAATGCGATGAGTAAGAATGCTTATTTAGTTATTACATTAGGAGAAAAAGGCGTTTGCTTAGCATCTCTAAATGTTGACAAGGAAAATAATACAGAGGTCGTATTAAATTATTTAAAACCAGATGTAATCGACATGGAGATGGTAAATGCTACTGGAGCTGGTGATACGTTGGTAGGAGGAACTATAAGTTCCATGATGATTTTAGCCTCTCAAAATGATTATCAAGATATTAATAATCTTGATACATCAATTGATACCTTATTATCAAAAAAAGATTATTCCAATAGTGTAGCATTTGGTATGAAAGCAGCTAGTTTATCGATACAATCTGAAAACCCTGTTTCAAAAGAGTTAGATAATTTACTGCTGTAAAAAAAAAAGTACGAAACGTAAAAAAGTGTAAAAATGAGTATGATATATCATTAATGATAATATATGAGTGTGGTGAGTGCATATTACTTCCAGTATTTTCGAGTAAATACTAAATCGTAGATATGTGACGAGCGCATAAAAATATGAAAGTAAATAATTTAAAATGGTGTGTTAAAATATAAAAAATACTATTACGAAGCGTATGTACAAACTACCGACGAACATCTGTTTTAAATCGATGGATCATTTCCGGGATAAATATACTTTACCTCTGGGCCATCATAATCATATGGGGCATCGTATTTAATGTCATCTTTAAATGGATTTAGATAAAATGGTATATTACTTTCATCATAACAGACATGCCATTTGTCTGGTTTTGGTAATTTACGACCATACAACAGTGCCGGTGCTTTCCAGCTTACTGTACCTAACTTTTTGTTAATATAATATACATTTTGACTATCATTATCAAACTCAACTTGATACAAAGCATCTACCTCTTTACGCATTGGTCGCCATGCTACTTTGCATTTCCATAATCGTTGTAGCGTTCTTATGAGCCACAATTTTGTTGCTTCTTCCATCTTAAAACGTTCAACATGTTTTGAATCCCATTCTTCCATCAATTCTTTTTGTTTTTCTTTCCTTTCCTTCTCTTTATCAATATTTTGTATACCGACTGCTTTGTCTTGACGTTCTCGAATGTATCGCTTCTCTGCAATAGCTTTTAATTCTGATTGCCCTGCACGTATTCCCATTTCTCTCCTTTCTTTTCGCACAACATTAACCAATTCACGTATACGCTTTTTGCCAAGCTTTTTATTCAGTTTTTCCTCATCGGTTAGTAATGCATTACGCTCTTCTAATTCTTTGATGCACAATTTACGCGTTCTTTCTTCTAAATCATCTTGCTTGATCATCCATCTTTGATCAAATTCTTCCCAAACACTACGTTCACGCTCTTCCCTTACCGCTTGTTCTAGCTTACGCTGTACATTACGTTCTTTCATCCATCGTTTTTGTTGATTCATAAAAATAAGACGCTTAGTAGCTTTTGCAATTTCATCTTCGTTTTCAATACGCTCGCGTTCCTCCTTATTTTCACGCCACAATCTTTCCATTTTTTGGCAATACAAAAGATGCAACCTTCGTTGCTCTCGTTTCCATTCTTGCATTGCATCCTCTCCCGCTTCTTTGTCTTTCTTTTGCTGCCTTAATCGTTTAGCCAATTGCCTTGCGAAATAGCCGCGTGCAACACCTTCTATACGTGTCGCAGCTCTACGTCGAATTTCTGCTCTCCATTCTTTTTTCTCTTTTAATATTTGTGCACGTTTAATACGATAAAATTCTAATAGCATTTTATGTGTACGCCTACGACCTAAATGTCCTCTATATACCCTTTGCAACGTTCGCGCCGCTTGATCCCTACGCTTCATTTTGCGTAAAAACCCAAAAAACGCTTTTCGTCCACGATAAATTCGTTGTATCGTTAATGCAGCAGCTTCCCATTCTTCCATATTTTCCACGTAGACTCTAGCAACATGGCCCCGATATACACGTTGTATCGTTTCCGCTGCATGTATCCATATAGCTTTTCTCCGAAATTGTACAAAGCCACTGTACATTTGATTATGTCTCCAGTTTACAATGGCATCTTGTACTAAATTACGAACCCAAATTCGTTTTTGAGTAAAATCAATCCACTGTTCCATCGATTTCACCCGTCGTAAATTTCTCCATTTATTTAAAAATTTTCGCAATTGCTTATTACGATATGCATTAAATCGATTGGTTTGTAACCATTCTTGCAACACGACGCTATAATTTTTTTCAAATGTACATAAAAAATCATGTGGTATATTAAAATCGCTTAATTTTGAATGAAATGGCTCATTATCCAACATGTATTTAAAGGCTTCAAAAGTTATATATTCACCATGGTATTTATCTGGTAATTTTGTAAAAGCGTCATTAATTAACAATTTTATCTGTCGTTTTGTTGACATATCACCTGCCATGTTATGAAGTAATTGCGTAATTGTTGGCAAATTTATTTTTTTCAAATTAAATGCACCTAATTTCGGTGTCCATTGTATGGTACCTTCACTACCAAATACAATAAAACACCATTTTAATAATTCTTTTGTTGGTAAAGTTGGATCGGTGTAAAATTTAAATGCAGATAATAATTCACGAGTATCAATTTCATCTGCTCCAAGTGCACTAAATGATGTTAAAACATTGTCTAAAATTTTTAAATCTTTTGGCTCTGATATAGAATCTATATTTGCAATTTCAAACTTATACATTTGCCTCATGGCCATCATGAACCGTGGTCGTGCTAATTTTGGTTGTGGAGCAGTGTTGTAAAATATTTCAGACAATAAATCAGGCCTTATTTTATTATTTGGTGGTGGCAATTCTAAAATACGATCATGTAATTCATGGGCACTAGTCCATTTTTTCCATGATTTTTCAAAGGTTTGATCTTCCGCTTGCTGTGCACGTATAACCATGATACTCTTTAAATCTGCTTGTTTATATGATTTACGAACTCGTTTAAATTCTATCTCAAATTGTAATTGACGCCTTTTGTAATCAACTTCTGTACACCAGACAGGTGTTAACCTCGGTTCAACTACAAACATAGACTCTACACGGTTACCATTATGCGTCGATAGTGGTAAGGCTTTATCGAGTTTAAACCCACGTGCTAACTGTTCTTTCATTTTTATTTTGTCTACTCCAGCAGTTATGTATTTATATTTTTGATGATATGTAGCTTCTTTACGATCCCACATATCTTGCGCGTTGCTTTGATTCCATTTTAGCAATCGTTTGGATGGTGCCCCCGCCGTCTTATCATGTGCAATAGTTCGATTTATTGGGGGAGGCATATCGTAGTGGGTTGGTGATTTATATTTTGTATATTTAACATTTGGTGCTGGCGTTGGTGAAATAGAATATATGTGTGACCGTGGCGATTTGTATCCATGAATTGATAACTTTTTGTGATCTCGTAAAATGATCGGAGAAGAAATTATACCGCGAGTGTTGTAATTTGAAATGTTATTATACGCCACTTTCTTATGTACAGGTGAAATGGTAGAAGTATTTATTTGTGGTAATGATGCGGATAACGATAATAAATTATTGGTACTACTACCTATGGATGATGGCGTTTCCATGGGTGTTATTGTATAATTTGTTGTAACATATACTGTCGCCAAAACGGTATATGTAGATATACAATTTCTTCGCTTTTCTACGTGTAGGTTTAATAACAACACACACACACACACACACACACCGTCAATTGTGGGATGGGGAGGGGATTGTCTACGATAGATTATAGACTATATATGTTTTAGTATTTTACATAAAGAAAAATACTGTAATAATAATAATAATAATTAATAATAATAACGTTTATTAATTTTATTATAATAATAATAATCCTATTATTATGAGGAACATCTTCCGCTTCGCTAATAGTTATAGGTTATAGAGTGTGTCATCACATCCTGCGCCATTTCCATCACATCTATTATATTGCATATCATAGTGTACCTGATAAACGAATGGCACTTTGCTTGATCATTTTTTTTTTTTACGAGATGCATATTTTCGGATATTATCAGATTAAGTAATTTAATTTTTCAAGTTATTTGTCGTTTTCGTCATTTAAATAGTAATATCATTAGTTTTTCATTCAGATATTTTTCACTCAAAATTTTACTCAAATCAGTGATGTCATTTTTGGAATTTAGATGTCGATATTTTTTCGATCTGAAAAAAAAAATGATCAAGCATACTGCCATTCATTTCCTGAGTATATACAGTATGGCAGCTGTCGCTGCCATACTGTATATGCGAATAGCATAGCGGGGTTTCCTGAGTAGATGAATGCCACACAGGAATGATATTTAATTTGAAAAAAATAATAATAAGAAAACATCAGCAGCAGTCGGGCAGTGCAAAAAGCAGTGCAATAGCACAATACATTTACAGAGTGGAGTGCTGGAGTGCCAGGATGATCAAAATCAGGCATCATGTGGCATCATGTCCAGTTGAATCATCTTAAGTAGCTACAGTAGTATAGTTACAACCACCAATATAATCGCTATGTGACGTAATAGTAATTGAAGATGTGATGCTGATTTTACCAGGGATTTACACCAACACCACCATCGGTACATATTGTATACCATATACTTAGATATATTTTGAACCACAAAAACACATACATCAGTAATACAAAGTATTCATTCAAATCATATTCCATATTTATTACTCCACATCATTTCATTTTTCTAAATATTAGTGGACCATTTTTTCAAATATAAAAGATATTTTATTATTATTACCGTTATATTGTAAGCAATTTTTCAAATTATATTAAAAAATAATATGCAACATAATAACAGGACTGCTGAAGAAATTGCAACAGGTCCGTCTGAAGCATATGATAACTCAACAAATGGTTTATTAGATGATGGTTACTTAGATTCATCATTGGAGGAATCCCCAATGCAAGATCGTACCTGGCCGTTAATACAAACTGGCAATAATGGCCCGGCAAATTACAATACTTTAATTGATAGTCCAGAAGGTGGCGGTCCCAATACACCGTTATCACCAACTTGGAAAGAAGTGATAACTTCGAACAAAGTACCAGAAGGCTCGACAAAAGCATCTGTATTTAATTTGACATCGACTATTATTGGCGGAGGCTGCTTATCGATTCCATATGCATTTGCATGTACTGGACTAGCGGTGGGAGTTATCATGTTGCTAGTTATGTCGTCAGCTAGTGCATATAGTGCATATTTATTATTGTCATGCGCAAGACGATGTGGTGGAAAAAACTATGAAGATATTGCAATTTATATCTATGGCCGTACAGGTGGAACAATTGTAAATTTCTTAGTTTTTTTGCTCGTATATTTAGCATGTATAGGTTATATAGTATTAATGGGCGATTTATTGACACAATTAATTCCACCAATATTTCCATCTGATGATTGGTTGAATCGTGTTGCTATGATGGGAAGCTGCGTTGTAGTTATATATCCTGTAACGTTGTTACGGAATTTATCTGCATTGCGTATTACAAGTTTTGTTAGCGTTCTTGCAATTATGTTTCTTGCAGGTGCAATTATTGATAAATCAATTCGAATTAATGAAAATTTTATCCCAACCAATACTTCTGCACATCATGATGCGCCAATGCCACCATCGCATAAATTTTTACCAGTTGAAGATCCATGCTTAGCAAAAGTAACTTCGCGATTTGATTGTATAAAATGGGTGCGATTTGATTTCGATTTTTTATTAGCTATACCAATATTATCATGTTCCTTTATGTGTCATTTTAATGTATTGCCAGTACATTTAGAGTTACGTAGACCAACACGTCAACGCATGAAAAAAGTAATATATTGGACCATGGGTTTAGCAGCAACATTGTATTTGCTTGTAGCAGTAGCTGGATATTTAAGTTTTTTCCAAATGTTGTTAGGTAAAAATGGTGGAAACATATTAAATATGTATAGCAAAGGTGATATTGTAATTACAATGGGACGTGCTGGACTTGTATCTACATTATTGCTCAGTTTTCCATTATTAACGCACCCATGCCGTGCAACGATAGAAGTTTTATTGTTTGATAAATTTTGGGAAGCATCTAGTTGTCGTAGTATTTTTATCAGCACTTTAATATCAGTTTCATCATATTTAATAGCAATTTTTGTTCCGAATATCACGGTTGTATGGACGTTAACTGGGTCTACAGATGCAATTATAGTTGCATACGTATTGCCTGCATTATTTTATTTGAAGTTAACAAAAGGATCCATATGCAATCGAAGAAAATTACCAGCAGCATTTTTGTTTGTTGTTGGTGTTGGATTAAGTATTGTATGTACATTTGCAAGTATTGTAAATGTCATTAAAATGAAGTAAAGATGGATTTAATTAAAACTACATGATTTGTATTCGATCAGCAGAGTATTTTGATGTGTGTGTAACTAAGCATATGTTTTTATATTTTATTCTTTTTTTTATAAAAATAAAAAATATGATCAAAATATATTTTAAATTGATTCACTGATGTACGTTCGTTCGTTCGTTACCATAGGTAGCTATTATAGAAAACCATGGCATGCCTTGAAGTATGTATTTTGTATACTAATATTCCTATTTAACCAAAAATCACATTGATTGATGATTGATTGATTGATTGATTGTAATATTAGTATACCAAAATACATACTTAATATATTTTAAAAAAGTAGGGGGATTTTTGGCTTTTGTTTGTTGTACTAGTGTATATTTTTTTATAAATAGTAACGAAACTCAAAACCTGGCAATTGGCAATGCAAATCATCAATTACTTTTCACTCAATGTGATTCCTTTTGGACACGTTTGATGATTACACCAAACATTATATTTATTTGCAAGAACCCCAAAAAGCATTTTTTATTATAAGAACGAATGTACAATAAAAATATGACGAGTCTAACAACAAATAATGAAGATTTATATTCTAAAATATTCGCTGGTTGGGATGATACTGGTGTCAATTTGTGGAATCCACAGCGTCAGTACAGTGGTATATGGGGTGTAACGGATGAACGTACACGTTTGATTACCAGAAGAAATGAACAGAACCCGACTACTCAATTATGTACAAATATTACTACATATAAACAAATTCTAGTGAACAAAACAATCAATTCAACTTCATGGCAACTGGTCAATGTTACCGTTAATTCAACAACTTTGTATTGTCAACAACAATCTGTTTGTTACAACCAGACAACATTAAAAAATGTAACTGTAAATGGGATCATGACATTAAAAAATGTTACTGATTTAAAATGCCAAAAAATTTTAGATGAAAATAATTGTCCAGGCCAAATGGTTAACGTAACAGTTTTACAAAATATTACATATGCAAATGCAACATCATGGCAATTGATGAATGTGACAATTTCAAAATGTATTGTATCAAATAGTGGTAGTAGTACTTTAACTACTACTAGTGGTAGTGGAAATAGTGGTAGTAGTGGAACAAGCACCACAACAAATAATGCAAATACAAATACCAATATGAATTATCGCTTGTAAAGAGAAATGGAACCCAGAGATGTAAAAATAAATATATGACATGTACGAGAGTATTATTTTTTCTGATTTTTAATATTTAAATATTTATTTTAAAATAAAATACGTATGATATGCATAATTTTTCTTTTTAAATATTAATACGGTATAAAAGACACCGTAATTTCGTGTATGATACAACGTTACGACGTATAATTAATTACATTATTACACGGTATAATGTGTGGTGCAAGATCGATATTACTTTCTCTCGCTTTTTTGTTTCAAACGCCATTTTGTTAAAATATTTTCAGTATATCCATTAAATTCTAATCGGCCATTGAATACTAGCTCTAATCCGGCCCTGTATTATTATTCAATATATTTGTATTCAGATATTTACATCGATATATACAGTTTTTATCATATTTTATGTATCATATATATTATATATATTATTAATATATATATCATATGTAGGTGTAATATTATTTATTAATGTTAGAGAAAGATTTAAATATAAAGGCCATCGATACTTACATATATGCATTGCTATTTTTCACACCACTCATTTTCACATAATTATTATCTTTAATATTTTGTTCATCAACGATTGTTGCCAAATATTCAAATGCTTTTTTAATTTGATCTTCACTACAAACTTTATGATGTAACCAATTCGCTAATAATTGACTGGATATGCGCAATGTAGCCCTATCTTCCATTTTTCCAATATTGTTCAAATCAGGAACTTTACTACAACCAACACCTTGCCCAACCCAACGAGAAACATATCCTAAAATTGCTTGTACAGCAGTATTAATTTCTTTCTCGATTGTCCGTTGAGACAATTCATTGTTACTACCAGATACTAATGGAGGCGTTAAAATATCCATTAAATTTCGATCATTTCTTTCTCGCAAAACGCTTATTCGATCTACGATGGCAAATACGTTGTTTACATGGTAATGTATTGCATGTATGGTAGCTCCAGTTGGACTAGGAACCCAAGCACATATCGCACCTGATAGCGGATGAACATGTTTCGTTTTTAACAAACCTAATAAATTATCAGGTTCAGCCCACATACCTTTACCAATTTGACCTTTACCAACTAAATTAGTTTCAATACCAACGTCTACATTCCACGCCTCATATGCTTTACGCCATGTGGCGACAGCTATTTGTCCTTTTGGTAGCATGATACCAGCTTCCATGGAAGTATGAATCTCATCCCCAGTTCGATCTAAAAATCCAGTATTGATAAATACAACTCGTTCACTTGCATGGCGTAAACATTCTTTTAAATTTACCGTAGTTCGTCTTTCCTCGTCCATAATACCAATTTTCAATGTATTTTGTGGTATTTTAAATGCTTTCTCTGCAGTTTCAAATAAATCAATAACAAATTTCACTTCGTCTGGACCATGCATTTTTGGCTTTACAATGTAAATAGAACCGCATTTACTATTGCAATTTCCTTGTCCATTTTTTTGCAAATCATTTAATCCACCAAGGCATGTAAACCAAAGATCTAAAACTCCTTCAGGTATTTGCGTATAATTACCATTTTCATCTTTCCATTCTACTGCATTTGTATACATATGTATACCAACGTTACGGCATAGAAGCAATGAACGGCCTTTTAAACGAATAACACCATCATTAGTGGAAGATGAGGTAAATGTTTTATCACCTTTTAAAGTACGTGTAAAATCTCTAACTTTTGCACTTAAATCTCCTTTCATTAAACCCGCATAATTTCGATAAATATTAGCTTTATCTTCAGCATCAACGGCAGCAACGCTATCCTCAAAATCAATAATAGTAGAAACTGCTGCTTCTAAAACAATCGATTTGATCCCTGCATTGTGAGTTTTTCCAATTGTATCGTTTTTATCAATATTAATAATAATATGCAACCCATTATTTTTTAATAAAATAGATTCAAGAAGAAGTTCTTTATTTTTTTTAAAACCAATAAATTGAGCTGAATTTGCAAGATATGCTGTTGTTGAGTTGTTGTTGTTGTTGTTGTTGTTATTGCCTGTTGTTATACATTTTAATTCAAAATCATTATTATCCAAATTTTTTTCTACTTGAAATTCAACAACATCATCGTATTTCACATTGGATGCTAATGGTACTATTTCATTTAAAAGTGCATTGCAATATTTAAAAACTTTTTGACCTCTACTATTATCATATATTTTACTTTGCGGTGGTTTACTGTTGATAATATTTGTCCCATATAATGCATCGAATAAATTCCCCCATCTAGCATTAGCAGCATTTAATGCATATCTAGCATTGTCTGCCGGGACTACTAATTGCGGCCCAGCTACAAGGGAAATTTCTGGATCAACGTTTTCAGTCACAATATTCACTTTCTCCTCATTTTCTTGTCTTAAATATCCAATGTCTTTTAAAAACGATATATATGCCTTCATATCAAATGTCCCGTTTTCATTACTATTATTATTTTTCTCTTTATGCCATTGATCAATTTTTTCTTGTATATCATTGCGTTGATTTAATAACGAACGATTTAAATTGCCAAAAGAACTCAAAGTTTCGTATAATGTTGACCAAAACGTTTCTTCTGTTACTACTGTATTGTCGATATTATTTATGATATCTCTTGCCGCATTTACAATTGTTGAAGATACACGTAAATTATTATTTGCTTTCATTTCATATTCCTGTTTAGAAATAACACTCGTCATATTATATATATATATATATATATAATAATGTTATTGTTGTTGATTTGTAAATTGATGTTATACTATGGGTATAATGTTTATGAGATAAATTATTTTATTATATTTAGTTATTGTGTGAATTTATATTTATGCATGATGCGGGTATGTTTTGTAAATATTAATGTTATTATATATACTCTTCTTATATATACATATTGTAAATATATTATAGCATAACCTGGTACGTGCGTACGTGCGTACGTGCGTACCTGGTATTTTTATACAATAATATTAATAATGTTGCTATTATAACCAGCTAATATTCTTCTTAGAAAAAAAAAAAAAGAAGGCCAGCTGGGCCAGCCCTAAGGCCAGGAAGGCTGGGAATAATACAGTAGCCGCCTATAATAATGCAAATCTCATGAAGAGCACACCACCCCTGGACCACACATAGCATAAACACACCATATTTATCAACTCCCCATGAAATACGAGGATCCAGTACATCATGCAAACAGTATTATTTCAATTATATAGTGCAATAGCAATACATAAAAAAAGATCCAAAATGTAATCCGTAATCGAATCGAATCCAACTGGCCAACAACAACAACAATAATAATACTAAATATAAATCCAACAAGATGAAGAAGAAGATAACTAACCTCTTCAGATATTACATTTTATATACATTATTTATAGATATATTATATATATATATATATATATATACAATCTATCGCACATATAATTATTTAATACACCCGTCCCACCAAATATATATATATATATATAATATATATATATAAAGTATATATATAATATTAATATATAAATGACGTCAATAGTAAATAATAATTCACCACCAGAAGGAGGAAGAAAAAAATTATTAGTAGCAAAAAAAGTTAAAAGCAAAGGCGATGTTTTAAGTACAACATTAAATAAAGATTTTGAAGATACAATGATGTTTCTAGAAGAAAACGAAGTGATGGATGATTTAGATAGTGATATCGTGACATTTTATGTGCAACAAGTATTGAGGCTTGGTAGAAAGAGCCATGCCACCGTCGAAGTAGATATGGATAAAAATGTTGTAAAAATATTTAAAGCACGTTCAGATAAGGAAAGAAGAACTGGTGACGAGAGTGCGAAAATTTTTCCATGTTCAGCGTTTACGAAATTCGAATCGTATAGTACATCATCATTATCATTGACAATATCTGACGGTTCCCATTCTGGAAAAGGAAAAGTGAAAAAATTTGTATTTATTGATCCGGGACAACGTGAAGAGTTTATTAATTTAGTTCAAGGTTCAAATTTATCGATGGCAAATAAAGCACGTTCAAGATTATCATTGGACGAATCAGACGGTTTAAATCATGCTGAATCGTTCCGTTCATATACGCAATCCCAAGAAACATTGACAAAAGTATTTGATGAAAATAGCTCAAGTACGCGATCCTTAATGGAACGGAAATTTATATGGTCTATGTTGACATATAAACGTTCTATCGATATAGGTAGATTTAAAGGGGAAGGAAATTTAAATGCTACAATTAACGATTATGTGGATACATGGGGTGTACCTTTCTATGTCGGAGAAACAGCAGAGCAATTGTTCGATCAAACTACGTATGTATTGTATCGTGATCGTGTCAATAAACGCGATCGTACATTGTCATTTGTCACACCAAAATCGTTACCATTACGCGGTGAATTAATATTATCTAATTATCGATTATTATTTAATGCATATGAAACACATAGTACAGATGATATTGAATATCCTTTATTTATGATTAGTGATATAAAAAAAATCAATGAAACATCAATATCGTTGATAATTAAACATTCTGGATTTACTCCACAATTTATATTCACAGATGTTGCAAACTGTAAAGAATTTTTATTAAGATTAGAAAGTCTTGCATATATCAATAAACCATGCCCACCAAAATTATTCATAGCATATAATTATAGAAATGCATATGCCACAACTATCGTAACTATTGAAGAGGATGATGATGATGAAGAAGAAGAAATAGTAAATGCTACTTTAAATATCAAGAAAAAGAAGAAAAATGATGTTGAGAAGAAAAATGATGATCAAACGGCGTTCAAAAAAGTTAGCGATGAGGATGATAATGGTGATAAAAATGATGATGATGATGATACAAATTTAAAAGAGAAAGATGGCAATTCATCTACTACTACTACTCCTCCTTTATCAAACAAATCAAATGAGAAAGAAACTACAACTATGTCTCCACCACCATCACCCCTAGGAACAGTTACAGCTACTATTGATATGACATATATGTACGATGCAGTTCAGGATTACCGTCGTATTGGATTAATTGCTAAAGAGGGCCAACGCCCTACACCATTTCGTGTATATACAAATAATTACAAATTAAGCCCAACGTATCCAGCAAAATTTGTTGTACCATCCAAGATTGATGATGCAATGCTTAAAGAGATTGCAAAATACAGAAGCAAAGCTAGGATTCCAGCGGTAACATGGATTCATAGCAAATCAAGAGGCATGATCGTACGTTGCGCACAACCAATGAGAGGTGCAAAAGATAAACGATGTGCCCAAGATGAATTTTTCATTAAAACAATCAGGGAATTATCGAAAGATAAAACGAAACTTTACATAATAGATGCAAGAGCAGAAATTGCAGCAATGGGAAATCGTGCCATGGGAAAAGGAACAGAAAATTTACAACATTATGAAAATTCTGAGAAATTGTATTGCAATATAGGGAATATCCACACCATGCGCGAATCGTTAAATCTGTTGATTGGTATGTATGAAAAATCATGAAAAATCCTGCACCGTTAAAAATCCTGCACCGTGTTGGCGTATTCTATACTCCTGCACTAAAAATCCTGCACCGTGTTGGCGTATTTAACTATACCCTGCACTAAAAATCCTGCACCGTGTTGGCGTATTTAACTATACGCCGACAGCTTCTACATATATATATATACACACGTACATATATACATACATCTCCACACTACTTATATATATATATATACACAAACATTTTCTCGAAAACTGCAAAATCTTGCACCGTGTTTGTAGATTGTTAGCGTATTGAACTATACATACCTTTAGGTTTCATTTGAAACGCCTGCCTTATGTTTGTTTAAAACGAAAGTTAGTTAGGGTCAGGGGTAGCGGAATTCGGTTTTTAATTAATTTTAATTAAAAAAAGAAATCGTAACATGATACCTCTGGCAACAATTTCATTTGGAGCCAATCGGTTATGCCTTTAGGTTTCATTTGAAAAGCGTGCCTCATGTTTGTTTAAAACGAAAGTTAGTTAGGGTCAGGGGTAGCGGAATTCGGTTTTTAATTAATTTTAATTAAAAAAAGAAATCGTAACATGATACCTCTGGCAACAATTTCATGGGAGCCTCTCTCTCTACACACATACACACACACACACACATATATATATTACTTGTCTGACATGATAATAAACTAACACACACACACACACACACACACACACACACACATATATATATAAATTTGTTTATTTTAGATTTATGCGAACCAACATCAATTGCATCAGGATGTGAAAATTGGTACACGCAAATTGAACAGACTGGATGGTTACGACACGTAGCATTAGTTTTGATAGGTGCTAAAGATGCAGCATATATTGTAGAACAAGGCATGTCCGTTGTTATACATTGTAGCGATGGATGGGATCGTACGGCACAATTAAGTGCGTTAACGGAATTGTTATTAGATCCATATTATCGAACGGTAGATGGATTTGCTATTTTAGTAGAAAAACATTGGTGTAGTTTTGGTTATAAATTCCATGATCGATGTGGACATGGTGATGGAAATTCAAAATCAGTGGAGCGAAGTCCAATATTTTTACAATTTTTAGATTGTGTATGGCAATTATTGCAGCAATATCCAAATGCATTTGAATTTAATGCGGCATTTCTTTTATTATTAGCAGATGTACATATGTCATGCTTGTATGGTACATTTTTATTTAATACGGAAATGGATCGTTTGGCATATAATGTTTTTGAAGAAACCGTTAGCGTATGGACTGATATAAAACGAAAGCTCGGTTTATTTACTAATAAAAATTATGCAGCAGATTCAAGCTGTTTGATCCCTCGTATCAATAGTAGAAATATTAAGTTATGGGAAGAGTTTTATTGCAGGAGATTTGAGCATTATCAGATGTAACCATTATAGATATTTTACCATTAGTTAGATCACCATTAGTTAGATCACCATTAGTTAGATCACCGTGTTTGTCGAGCGAAGCGTATGATGTGTAAACCCTATCTTTAAAGATATAAATCTATGTGCATATACCATATACTTCGTACGTAATTATTTTTTATAGTATAAAAACTAAATGTACAAACAAGAAGTATTTTGATGTATGCATATATATATATTATATATATAATTATATAAATACAATGTATACATCACATACAAATCTTTCCTGCTGTATACATCAAATTTTCATTTTTTTCTTTTCTTCTTAATACTACCTGTATTACTATCATCCTCAACAACACTACGTAACGTAACTTCTAATGATGCTTTACCTGCTTTTAAATTTAAATATTCTTGATATGGTGGATTAATTGGTTGTTGTACAGCTTCATGGTATGATACTTTTTTTTTTCCATCATTATCATTTGTAATGTTTAATGGATACGATTGATCTGAATCAAAACCATTTAAATCACCACATGCTATAAATGGAACAATCATTCGATTTATACCAACCAATTCGTCATCATCATCATGTATTGTGTTATTATTATTATCATCATCATTGTTTTTTGTCATACTAATCTTATGGTCTTTTTTTCTCTTCTTCGTATTATTATTATTATTATTATTATTATTATTATAATGATAATCCAATAATGGATTTGTTAACGTTAATGGTTTGAAATTATTTGGTGGAGAAAAATCTTCACATACAACAAATGCTTCTAAACTTGAATTACGACTACTTTTTGGTTTACAACAAGAAACACGTTTAAAAAATACTTTTAATTGTGAAAATAATAATGTCACATCTTTTCCACGAAAAATTTTAGCGACAAAATTACCACCTGAACGTAATACGTGTGTTGTTATATTTAATGCAGCTAATAATAATTGCGCTTGTACATATTCATCTATATCATGCAATCCAGTAACATCTGGCGCACCATCGCATACAACTAAATCAGCTAGTTCACCTTTAAAATACGATACAATTTCCGTCGCAGTTTTGGATGATGTTATATCACCTTGGATACAATGTACACCAGATATAGGTGCCATTTCTTGCAGATCTACTGCTATTAATTGTACATTATTATTATTATTATTGGTATTATTATTCAATAATGCACAATTCTTTTTTAATTCTCGACTCAATACTTGTGACCATGAACCAGGTGCAGCACATAAATCTACAGCTCGTATGACGTTGTTAAAGAGTGAGAATTGTTCGTTTAATTGTAATAATTTAAATGCACTACGTGCACGAAAACCAACTTCTTTTGCTTTTCTATAATATATATCACGTTTGTCTTTCGAGA
>Ga0099797_100482_pt1 | contig 25745 bp, 20 predicted proteins | sample Uncmet_Sort48C_1_FD_89871 | JGI IMG/M metagenome (GOLD analysis project Ga0099797, IMG submission 89871) | Marine eukaryotic communities from CALCOFI LINE 67, Pacific Ocean - C012_Sort48C_1 | ecosystem: Environmental > Aquatic > Marine > Oceanic | place: Pacific Ocean: Monterey Bay | collected... | reverse complement strand
CACTGTCGCACGGCAAGGTGCCAACTGGCGCGAAGCACGGCCTCTCTACAACCCCAATCAATCATTCCATATCGATAAGTGAGGGGTGGCAATACTTCTCTAGGCTAGTCGCCAACGCAAGCAGCACTTCGTCCGCTCCTCGCCATCCAATTAGGGAAAGGCCTACTGGCCCTGCACCATCTATACTTGCTACAGGCAAAGATATCTAGGGCACACCAGCAACGCATGGACGAGGCGTTAGAGCAACTTGACGAAGCGTGCTCGAAACTGCAGCTCTACCGCGCGCGCGCGCGCACACCGTAGAAACGTACCTGTGGCAGGCCACAGAGCCCCGCGATTGAATTGGTGGCCATAGCATTGGAGCGGAAAGCATCCATCTCTTCGAGCGTCGATGCCTCTGGCAGGGCCTGCGACAAGATAGTGTGCGCATGCCAATGTCTGTCATCACAAGCACCGTATCGGTGGATGTGCAGAGAGCTCATAGGCATCAGGTGTGCTACTCACCGTACACGGCGCTGACGGGACCACCATCACAGTCCCTGGTTGCAGCATTGCCCGAACTGCTGCTACATACTCGGCTCGTGCGGTCTCTGCTAGCTTGACTTCTTCCTTGGTAATCGCTCCCGCGATGGCCATTCGCTCTTTAATGCCGGGACCAAGCTCGACGCCCTCGTTCTCGCGTACCCACGGCAGCATCGCTGGGGTGTGCGCTACTTCCCAACCTTGTAATACCCTGAAGGCCTGCAGAAGCACAGGATTGACACTGTCAGGCGGCAGCTCTTCTGATAATTATGATAATGTAATTCTTTATGTTCTCGGTCTGTCGTGCAGGGGATGATAGCTTGGCCTGTCTTTCTAGTCGTCGCAGACCGGTCGCAACAGCAACGCTTGGAACAATTCGAGAGCTTACAGAGTCCCACCACTCAAGCAGATCTTTGCCTGGTGGGGCTGCGGTGACAGGCCGCGGGGTCGGCAGCGCACCGGCGGCCACCATTTTGTGCAAAGCAGCACGAAGCACATCCCCGACTCCGCCGGTTGTACGGGCGAGAGCTATCCAATCACCAGTGCAACCAGACAGCTACCAATCAGTCAGATTTCGGGAGGTTTTGGTCCTGACATGCATCATTCTACAAGTCCTAGTGAACTTACCGTCTTCTGCTAGCAGCACAGTCAGATCTCCGGGCTGGCCCACCGCAGAGTCGAGTGGAAGCAGCACACTTCCAATCGTCTGCATGAGGGACGCAGATCGGGCGAAGAACCCGCTGTCACGATGCGTTGTTGTGGCCGTTATCAGTGTGGAACGAGTCACAAACATAGCAACGGATTCAGTATAGGAATACGGACATACCACGAGTCGAAAGAAGGCGCCATCGCAGTCGCTCCCTGACCAGACACAGTCCACAGCAGCTAGCTGAGCAACTCACAGAAACAGCCCGTAGCAAACAGGTGACAAGACCCAATCGCTGGCGCATACCTCTAGGCTTATTCGCCCATGAGTAGGTCGCAAGCCGTAGATGCCACAGAAGGACGCAGGAATACGGACGCTGCCACCAGTGTCACTCCCGACGGCAAAATCGCACATGCCAGCTGCAACTGCTGCTGCAGACCCCGAAGAGGAGCCACCAGGAATGCAGCCCTGTGCATGTGTGTTCTGCGGGGTGCCGTAGTGGTGATTCACCCCTGCGATGGAGTAAAAAAACTCGTCACAAATCGCGACGCCAGTACAGTCTGCACCAGCATCCAGCAAGGCTGTGACTACCGCAGCTGAGCGTTCAGCTGGCTTGGCGCGCTCGAACACCGCCGGGTTGCCGTTGCCAGTCTTGCGACCTTCGATATCATACAGGTCCTTGAGCACAAATGTCTTACCAGCCAGTGGCCCGGACCCTGAGCCGAGCAGCGGGTTATTCAGCCCGTGCGGCACCAGGGCGCCCACCTGCACGCCACCGAGCGGAAGAGTATTGCAGTCTCTTGTCTATTAGTGAATCCCGCAGTCCAATGGGGTTGAGCATACGAATCTACAACGCCATTCCCTGCTGCCACGAGGTAAGTTACTCACTGTGTCCACCGGCAGCATCACTTTGGGCCTGCTGCTGCCGGCAGATTGCGCTGGTGATGCGACGGCGGCGGCGCTGCTGACCAGTGTGCGCCTGCAGCAGCGGGAGGCTGCGAGGCTGACGCCAAGCGCGATCGCCACCGATGCAAATCGTTCCTCAGCGCCCATCAATGCCGGCGGCTCGGCGATCGTCGCGGTCACGCGCGCTCGGTCGGGCGCGGCGACGGATGTACCTTTGGGCCGTACAGAACTGAGGAGGCTCAGAGCTCGTCAAAACCCGCAACGCAACCGGCAGGCTGGCGCGCGCCGCCAAGATGGCGGCTGCATGCACAATCGGTACTTTTGCGGATTTTGTATGTAATTATTATGTGGTTGCATAATTACCTAGAATATCTACCGTGTTACTGAACTTTTTTGCACTTATGAGCTAATATTCCATTCGAACTGTCATGCGTAATTTACACATAAAGACAGTTTGTGTAGTGCATGGTAGTGCACGGTAGTGCATGGTAGTTGTGAGCGGAGCTTGATGTGATGTGGCCGCCACAACACGGTCACGAGTAACGATTGTAGAGTTCACGAGTAAAGTTAAAGACGAGAGAGCGACGAGGTGTGAAGCCGAGGAGGCGAATAATGAAGTTTTGTTCATCAACAACGCCCACCGCGCCCCGCCCCGCCACCCCGCGCGCGCCACCATATGATGTCTGACTCCCTGCTGTGCCCGACTGTAGGCACCCCGCTTGGGTGGAAGCGTGATAAAGAGAAGATGCGCCAGCCTAGACCGCTGTAGGCCCTCCCACCGAGGGATAGACTAGAGAGATACGCCAGGTGTGGTACGGAGCCTAGCGGCTTGGAGTGGGTAGGTGTTTCGTGGGTATTGAACCTTGTGATAAAATCATCTTTACACACAGAGATGCAGGAGTACCGGTACGAGTTTGTGAAGAGGCAAAACTGTCTCAGTGGGTCAGAATTCACTTCCTCGTTGTCATCAGAACCCTCAGAAATCTAATACTGACGGAAGAAAAAAACTGCGATCGAGCGGTGGTCAGAGGCCCCCTGTGATTTTATCAGTGAGTTCTCCCTACCCCAAGAATCCAACCCCTGTGAGAAACTGGCGGTACCGTGTCGACGTTAGTGACGCACTCCATCCTACCGTATCTTTGGCCTATACAGAAGTGAGTCGCTGAACAGGGCGCCGCTGAAAATGCAGTCAGTCACCGCTCTCAGTACATTTTCTATTCATCAGACGAAAATTGCATTTCAAAATTGCGCCCCCCGTCCAGCGACGAACTTCTGTAAGGCCCAAAGGTACGGTAGGAGGAGCGGCGAGGACGGGCTGTCCCCCATACAAATCACTGCCAGCCGCCCATACAAATCACTGCCAGCCTCCCATACAAATCACTGCCAGCCTCCCATACAAATCACTGCCAGCAGGGAGGGGTGCGTGGGATGCGGATGAGTGGTAGAAGTGGCAGGAGGAGGGCCCGTACAGATCACTGCCAGCCTCCCATACAGGACAAATGACTGCCGAGGGCTCCCATACAATTAACTGAAGATGGTGCTCGTGCCGACGCCGGATGAGGTGTGGGACACCTCCATACAATTCACTGCCAGCCTCCCATACAATTCACTGCCAGCCTCCCATACAATTCACTGCCAGCCTCCCATACAAATCACTGCCAGCCTCCCGTACAAATTCACTGCCAGCCTCCCATACAAATTCACTGCCAGCCTCCCATACAAATCACTGCCAGCCTCCCGTACAAATTCACTGACCGCGTCCGTACAAATGATCAGGTGGCTCACACCGACCCCAGCACGCTGCTGCTGGTACGTATCGCCCATACAATTCACCATACAATCCACTGCCAGCTCCCCATACAAATCACTGCCAGCCTCCCATACAAATTCACTGCCAGCCCCCCATACAAATTCACTGCCAGCCTCCCATACAAATCACTGCAACGACTGCTCGTGGTGCTGCCACAGGCGCCCCCCCCCCGAGCCGAGCACCGAGGAGCAGGCCTTTCAGGTACGAGAGCCGCACGGTGGTTTATATGGGAGGGTGGCAGTGGTTCGCGTGGGGAGAGCGCCGCAGTCACTGTTGTTGATTGGCTCAGCGTAACACAGTCATTTGCATGGGCGCCGCCACTCGTGGAAGGTGGCAGTGATTTGTATGGGGAAGTGACAGTGTACGTGCGCCGCAGGACATCGAGGCGAAGCTCGGCGCCGCCATCGGCGCACCACAGACGCCTGCAGGTACAGTGCCATTTGCGCGGCTGCCGCCAGGTCATTTGCATGCAGTTACGCTCTGTGGTTTGCGTGTGCAGGACCAGCGAAAGAACCTGAGCCAGAGCCTGAGCCAGAGCCGGAGGCGGAGCCACGGGAAGCGCAGATGGAGGCAAAGCGGCGGGCGGAGGAGCGGACGAGAAAGCGCGATGCGCAGGTGCAGGAGACGTACGCGGCCGCGGCGAAAATTCAGGCGGGTGCGCGCGGCAGGCTCGCGCGCCGGGCCGCCCAGGACCGCATGAAGAAAATTGAGCTATCCAAGGACGAGAAGGTAGCCAAGATGGTGGAGAACGTGTTCCGTACGATCCGGCAGCACCTGAAGTCCGACCGCAAGCTCTACGGTAAGAAGCTTGCCGACGCCGCCGAGGCGTTCCGCGCAATGGACAAGGATGACTCGGGGGCGCTCAGCGAGGTCGAGTTCGGCAGGGCGCTGCATCGGATGGGGCTTGGGCTCACGCAGGAGCAGGTCGAGGCAGTAGTGCAGTTTGTGGACGTCAGCGGTGATGGAGAGCTTGACTACAACGAGTACATCAGCCTGCTCGCCAAGGACGACCCGGATCTAGCGAATACAGAAGAAGCACATATCTTGGAGACCAGGCGGCGGGATGCGCGAGAGAGACGCAAGGCGAAGCGCAAGGCTGCGGCGAAAAAGTCAGCTCGGATGAGAAAGGAAAGCGCACTCAGTCAGTCACTCATGACGGCGGACGAACGGGTCGCATACCTCGACGCCAAGGCGTCAAGGCAGAAGGCATCGAGCGCAGTCGAGGAGGAAAACACGGATCCTCTAGTGTCACCCCTGGAGCTATCGGACCAGCCCGTCCAATTCGGCGAGAATAACTGGGTGCCGCACCAGCACTCGTTCGATGAGGACACTAGTGGGTTTGGGTTCGACTCGGAGCCGCCGAAAGAGCCACCGCTTCCGTCCCGTAGCTCTACCGGGCATCGCTCTTGGCGTGACTGGTGCCGTGCCAACGAAGGGCAAGTTTCTCAGATGCTAACGCCGAGCAAAACGCAGACTAGCACCGACACTGCCGAGATCAAGCTACTGAAAGATAAGTTCAAAGCGCTAGTTTACGGCCGGAACAAGGATCCAGCTACTTTACTTTTCAAAAAATTCGTTCCGCATGGGGAGTGTGAGCTCGACCTGCCAGAGTTTACCGAGGCGATACGCCGCCATTGGAAACGCAAAGGTGCACCGCTCACAAGAAAGCAAATTTTGCACATCTTCAAAGCCTGCGATGCGGACAGCTCGGGACAAATCGACATGCTCGAGCTTGCAGAGTTTGTTTGGGGAAAAGAGTCACCCGAGGCAGCTCGAGCCAAAGTCTTGATGGAGTCCGGCAGTTGGAAATCGCCGCGTGCGGACACGCGGTCGCCGCTCGATACTCCACGGGGGGGAATTGAATACATGCAGATTGCCGCGGTGGATCCTGGCGCTGACGGTCCAGCCCCGACCCTGCAGGAGACGATGGAGCTGCGCTCCAAGTTGAAGCAGGCATCGTACGCACAAGGTGGTCAAAACCCAGCGGTATGTCTGTAAATTGTTCAAGCAGCCTTGCAGGTTTGTGCCAATGCTGAGACGCGTCGGCCGTGTGTCAGGAACTGTTCCGCAAGTTCGACACGGATGGTTCGGGTGACCTTGACATGTCGGAGTTTATTCTGGCCATTCGCAAAGGTGGCAAGGTGAACAAGGACCAGATGTCGGACCGCGACATCCGTCGGCTGTTCCGACTGATCGACACAGACGGCGGCGGTACGGCCCCCAAATTGCTTCTTCGTACCATACCTGCAGTTGTCGCAGGATCTGAGAGGCACATTTTGGTGGTATGACACAGGAGAGATTTCGATCAAGGAGCTAACGGCATACGTCTGGGGCGATCAGGGCTTCACCAAACCAGAGGTTGAGGTGAAGAACGATATCCCCCCGGAATCATTTGCGACTGTTCGGCAGGCATTTTTCGGCACGAGTCAAGAGCAGCTCAATGTAGCGCGTGGTGACCTCGTGACGATAATAGAGCGGAAAGGCGTATGGTGTGGTGTCCGCGACCATAGCACCGGTCGGACAGGACTGGTGCCCACAGCGTATATCAACATACTGGCAGCGCCCGGTATGAGCTCACTTGATGAAACACCATGTCTTCACTGCTGGCATCAGTGCAGCAGCCTGCCTGTTAAACAACGTGTACGTGTGTGGCCTGGCAGGGACGAAACGACCAAGCCAGGCCAGCGTAATCGCGCGGCTCACCCAACAGACTCAGAAAGGAGTAGACACTAAGCTGCTCAATCATGGCGCAGCCTGCGGCAACAATAAGGAGTATTGGCGGACGGTCGCCGTGCCGCTCGAGGCACACATGGCTGCAGCAAGGAGAGGCTTGATTGTTCCGGATGCGCTGCAAGGTTCGTTTGTTTTAAAGTGAAAACGTGTAGAGTAGATGCTTGGCTGGCCCGTACTTTAGTCCCGCAAGTGTACCAACACAATTGCTTTGCGGAACAGGCGCGCGTGAGTTTTTCTCCACCCACCGAGATATGCAAGAGAAGCTCGCGAAGCCGGTAAGTTCCAATGCTACTGGTACGTATCGTTGTGGTCAAGCGTAGATAATCTTGAGATTGGGACACACTGGTGTGACAGGCACCAGCAAGCGGCCAAAAGCTGTCGCAGCTTGCGACACCGAAAGGTGGGACCGCTGCGCTTGCAAGGATGCAGGCAGAGGCGCAGGCACAACAGAAGGGGTTTGACCACACGGTCGCTCCCAAGGTTCCGAAGGTTCCGCAGCCGCCCAGCACACGAAAGCCACCACTTGGGACGGCTTACACCTACCGGTGCGCTCCAAGCGCACCACGCTTTGGATTGGCAAACGACTCTCTGAGCAAAATATTGAAAGGAAACACTTTGCTGTTGTGGCAGTCCCAAGCCATCGCCACGGCGTCGGCTACGTAGCCTTAAGGTACGCAGTACACTCCCTGCCATCTTCGCATGAGCGAATATCTTTCATCGTTGTCTTTGAATTGCGGCAACGTGATTTCGAGAGAGACGTGGTGTTTGTGACAGGGTTCGGAGAGTGAGCGTTCAGTGATCGAACGTCGCCAGGGTCCACAAGAGTTTGGTGCAGACACGTACGTCGGGCAGGCTACAATCAAGAGCCTGCGCACTCAAGTGATCGAAAGGGATGTTAAACTTCCGTCCGAGTCGGATGTGCGCATGATCACAACACATGCGTCTTGCATTCTTAGATCATCACAAAGTGTCAGTACGAACACCTTAGCAAGAATTGTGACTGATACAGATTTTGGTGGATAGGTTGAGCAGCAGGCGGCGCAAGCACTCGCCTGGCGACTGAATGAACGAGATGCTCGAATGGCACAAAAGGCAGTGGAGCGCAAGCAAAAGCTTGAAGAAGAGCATTTTGAGGCACAGTTTGGTGCGCAGCTGACAGCGGCGAAGCGCGAGCTGCACTTCAAGCGCCTGAAGGACGAACAAGACAACGCGAGGAGGGCGGCACGCGAAGCGAAGAACGTTGCACAGCAAGAAGCTGCGGCAAAACGCCGGGCGAAGGTGGGTGCGAGACCGGTGTTTGTCCAGCTGATGCGTGCAGCATTGCGTGTAATGCGCAGAGACGCTACTGGTACCTGCTTATGGGCTAGCTGGATTATGCTACAGGTACAGCGTCTGAAGGAGGAGGCAGAGGAGGAGCGAATCGAGTACAATAAAGTCAAAGCAGCGAATGCGCAGGCCAAGGCCGATGAGGAACTGGCAAAGAAAGTGAGACGGGAGGAAGAACACCAACTGTCCGTGATCTCCAAACGCAAACCAACAGTAGACATCCCTTGTCTCAGTCAGTAGGTCGATTGTTAAAGCTGGAGATTTGTGCTCGACCCACCTTGCATGATTTATTTGTGGATGGACTGTTGTTCTTCTGAATATCCCCAGAGCAAGAGACGAGCTCAACGCTCACATCGCCAAGGAGCAAGAGCGCCGAGCCGCCAAACACCGCGGCGCATTTGGAGCAGCGCCAGAGGGCTGGCGCACACTGAAAAAGAACGAGAAGGCATTCCGGAAAATTAAGGACGAGGCGAAGCGCCTAGTGGAGCACGAGCAGGAACTATCGCGAAGAGTGGGACCGATGCGCCAGCGGAAAATGGCGGCGCTATACCAGGAGTTCAACGTCGTCCCCACGGCAAACGGTGCGTTGCGCAATACTTTCTCGGTACATGTATGCAGGCTCATGGACATGTATACTCTCGACGTTGACAGTTCAATGGTTTGCTTACTCCCGGCCCTCTCTGACGCATTTGCTGGCCTTTTTCGCTTCGGATTTTGATGCGTTTTGGTTGCGTGCTTGATTTGCCGCAACTCCTTAGGGGCTTTCCCACGGCACACAATTCCAGAGCTTGCGTACGCGCTCGACACGGTTGCTAAGGGCGACCTGCGGATGGCCGTCGCCTACCTTACCGAGGAGGGTGCACCTACCTGGGCCGCGACGACGATTCAGTCTCGTGTGAGGGGGAACAAAGCTCGTGTGGAGCTGAACCGGCAGCATGCAGCCGCGACAGTCATCCAGACCCGGGTGCGGGGCGTACAAGGACGGGTATCCGGCATGCAGCACATGGTGGTGACGCGTGCTGCCAGACGGATCCAGGCGCGGCAGCGTGGTATCATGCAGCGGCAACGATTGTTGGCGCAGCATGCTGCTGCGATTAGAATTCAGTCAGCGGAGCGCGGCCGCGCCGCGCGCGCCAAGAAAGCGCGTCTCCTCCAGAGAAAGTACGCGACGATCCTGCAGCAAATCTGCCGGCGGCGACTAGTGCGGCAGTGGTTGAATGAGCAGACGGCCGCGGCATATCTCATGCAGGTACGTCTTTCGCCAGTTGTCTTGGGCAATGTCGAGGGTGAGATGATTGAAATATGTGTCTCATGTTGCAACAGCGGGTCTTCCGTGGGTGGCGTACGCGGCGGATCATCAAGGCGCTGAAGGCGGAGACGGACTGGTACAGCGTCATGAAGAAGGTCACCGCTCAGAGGCGCGCTAAGCAACAATTGTCCTTGCGTTTTGCTCTGTGTTTTGGGATCTGGCGGAGAGGGAGTTTCTTGGACGGTCGACATAAACGATCACAATAAGAACGTTTGTTATGCTCTTGCAGTGGGGTTGGGGAGAAGAGCAAGAAAGTGCCGAGTAGCGAAGGCTCTGTGTTTCAGCCAGGTCTGCCACCGACATATCACTGCATCCTTGCAATGCTTGCCGATATAGAGATCTTTGCAATCTGACGCATTGCCGTTGCTCATCGTTCTATTTTGGTGTGCGCGCTCGACAGGGGATCGCGTAACCAAAACGATAGAGCACAAGTACATCAAGATGAAAGGTTCAGACGTCAAAGTGAAACGTATCAAATTCACCCTGTCCAGTGGAACCGAGGGCTGGTACGTATAGTGCAGTGTGTGTGTGTGTGTGTGTGTGTGTGTGTGTGTGTGCGTGCGTGTGCTGCACGCACTAGCGAGCATGGTGCACACACAACAAAACGGGAAGAGAATAGAATGGCCTCGCATCTTCATGCTGACTACCGCGCTATCTATTCATAGGCTAAGTGTCAAGGACAAGAAGGGCAACGCTTTGATGGTGCCCATTCATCGGTGGCTTGTCCGCGGTAAGCCTACACAGGCTGTTGAAGGCAAGTTGCGCTGGAAGTACGTGCAGCCAATCCACAACTAGCCACAGTCAAGCTCCCTATGATACGCCCACACAGAAATGGGTTCCAAGAGCAAAGTCCGCTCGTTGCTGACATAAGCCCTATCCGCCTTGTGTCTTACAGGCACGCTGAAGACCCTCAAGCCATAGCATCACCTGCGGTGGCCTGAGTGTGCACTCGTCGCCTTTTACCACATATGCAAGTTGCTGGAGTGGTCTTCATGTACATCTGTTCAGTGGGCAGCGTGTCTGAGCGTGTGCCTTGGCGCCCTGTGTAAAGATGTGTGGAAGCGCCAGAGCACTGTGCTAGGGCTGCGTGAGCCTCAGGTGGCGGGGAATCATACTAGGGATGAGAAACAGCTATGATCTCGATAGCCAGGACGCGCCTCTGCAAGATCGCATGCCGTGTGATCGCATGCCGTGTCATGATTGCGGCCGATGTGCACGCCCGCAGAGACAACTCAGTACGGCGAATGGTGGAGAGCGTCTGCCGAAAAAATGTCGAGTACGCTGGGTGCGAGCGCCCGCAGATCAATCAACGGAGTCTAATCCAGAAGTCTTGGTTTCATTATTTGGTTTTTCACTCGTGCAACCAAGGTTCACACCCGCGGCATCTTTGCGGCTGGGGCACCGTCCTCTGCCCGCCCGATGCTCATGAGCACCTCCAGCCCACCTGCGGTTGCCTGCTGCTGCTGAAGCTGCTGCTGCTGCTGCTGCTGCTGCTGCTGCTGCTGCTGCTGCGGGAGCTTGCGCTTGGCAGAGCGCTTAGCCGATCGCTTCGCGGAGTTAAAGCGGTTCTTGCAGTGCAAGTCGGTACGGCCCGGCAGCAGCTTGGCGATCTCAACCCAGCGCGTCCCAAGCCGCTGCAACGCTGACTTGAGGATGGCGTCCTCCTCCGGCGTCCACTTGCCTTTGTTGATGCTCGGATCGACTTGGTTGATCCAGCGCTCGCGACACTGCTTGTTGCTCCTGTCGAGGGCTGTCGCGATCACAGACCACCCCCGCGCCTCACCATCACCGCTGCGAACCGTGTCCTCCATGTGGGTGCTCACGAACTCTCGCAATTTCTCGTCCTCCGCTGCGGTCCACCGCCGATGGGTGCCTCCTGTCTTGCCCCGCTTGGCGTTCGTCCGGTTCTTGTCGGCTGACGGATCGTTGATCTTCGCAAGGGCCACGTCCTCGATGTTGAGTGCGGGACCCTTGCTGGCCTTACTGGTGGGCGGGCGCTGACGGCGAGCTGCCGGCTCTGACTTCTTGGCCCCGGACTTGACTGACGAGCCCACACGGGAGCTGCTGTACAGCTCAGTTGTGCGCCGTGCGGCCGGCGGCGACAGGCGCGTGTCGATGCCACTCTTAGTCGCTGCCGCGTCAGTTGGCGACCGGCCCATTGAGGCGGCGGGGGGCACTGGGCTGGTGCCATTCGCCTGGCGCAGCCCGGCGACGGCGTCCTCAAGCGCCGCTTTCTGCATCTGCTCGGCGCGCAAACTCGCCTCAAACTCTGCGCGCTCCGCTTGTCGGTCGGCAGTGACTGTCGCGGACACCGTCCGGACGCGCCCGAGCACGTGTCGCAGGGCGGTGCCAGAGGGCTCATCGCGCGTGAGCACCGGTGGCGGGTTGGCGGCGCCGGCTTGCCCATGGCTGCGTTTGCTGTCGCTCGCCTCGAGCCGATCGAGCTCCTTCCAGACCTCTCCCAGGATCTGCTGCTGCTCGGCCTCGCCGGTGTCTTGTGTCAGGCACGCCGCCAGCATGCTCGCCGCCACCGCCTCGTCCCGCAGCCCGGCGGCGCCCCCGGCGCCTTCCTCCGGAGAGACCGGCGGTGAGCTCTGCCCGGCATGATGCCGCTCACACCCACCCACACCCAGCCGCCGCCGCTGCTGCTGCTGCTGCGGACACACTGCGCAAGACCTCTTGTCCTTCTCCTCCTCCTGCTGCCCCCGCACAAATGGCGGAAGCTGCTGCTGCTTCCAGCGCAGCTCCTCCCCGCCGCGCTTGCCGCGCGGCGAGCACACGCCGTCCAGCGCCGCCCTCAAGGAAGGGGACGGCGTCGCGCGCGGCATGGTACGCAGTGATTTGTATGGGAGGCTGGCAGTGATTTGTATGGGAGGCTGGCAGTGATTTGTATGGGCGGCTGGCAGTGATTTGTATGGGAGGCTGGCAGTGATTTGTATGGGAGGCTGGCAGTGATTTCTCTCTTCCCTCCCCCGTACCGTACCGCAGCCCCCCGGGGTAAACCAGGGCCGCGCGAGCCGCTGGCGCGCTCGAAACCGCCGCCAAACCAGCCTCAAAACCCAGCCGTTACGATTCAAAAAAATCGCAGCCCACAAGGGGATGAGAGGTTGCGGAAAAGTTATTTTTCGCTCCCACTTCATTATTCAACGCTTCAAATTTTGTTCGGTCAATTCATGCCCAAATGCAGATCATTTCTGTTCAATATCTCCAAACACACAGTGCAATTGAGAAACCTGTATTCAATGCAATCTCTGCACCGTGGTTTTGCAAAATAGCGCTGGGTCAAGCGCGTGCGGGCGGCGTCTCGCGATTCTCCGTTCCCGACAATTCTCGTTCCCGAAAAGGGCACTCTCGCTAGGAATGGAAATTTCTCGATGCAGACATCAGTATATTTAGGAAAACACCGGCGCTTGAAAGTTGAGTTCAGCACATTTAGGAAATATCCGGCGCTTGAAAGAGGAAGGGTCTGCAAAATTCAATATGAGGACTAGACTCATGCGTCATGCCTCGGTCACGGATCACGTAACGGTCGCCCCTTTTTGTCCGTGTAGGTCACCTACACGGACAAAAAGGGGCGACCGTTACGTGATCCGTGACCCGCTGCAACCGTTACGCCGGGTACACGTGGCACAAAAGCCACGTAGTCATAGTTTTCCATGGCGACGTTTGAATTGTGACACTTGTTCGCCCCTCCAGTTCGAGAGTGACTTACTGAAAAAACGACAAGTTACAAGTCTTGGTGTGTAACGGTCTGTTTGGGGCGACCACTCGCCGCGCGGCGACCCTTGGCGGTTACCGGCGACCAGGGGTGACACGTGGCGGACAGAGACACGTGTCGGTGGGTGGTACACGTGGCTATGGGGCGGCGCGTGGGGCGAACAAGTGTCACAATTCAAACGTCGCCATGGAAAACTATGACTACGTGGCTTTTGTGCCACGTGTACCCGGCGTAACGGTTGCAGCGGGTCACGGATCACGTAACGGTCGCCCCTTTTTGTCCGTGTAGGTGACCTACACGGACAAAAAGGGGCGACCGTTACGTGATCCGTGACCCTCCTGCTCATAACTAGATGCGAATTCACATCGCACGTGTGAACCGCCCTAAAATGATCAAAGGCAAAAGAGATATGATTTAGCTCACCAAGAGCAAGATCGATTCAGATCGGCCATGGTAAGCATAACGTATCGCAATCTATTGCCTTGATTTGGTGTGTTTGTACACAGGATCTTATGATCGATGGACTAACATGGATCTATCTAATCATCGAGATTGCAGATTGGTTGCACTGCCCACCTATGGTGGCAGTGCTGATCCAACCCGCATCCGACACACACGGCATCGCGAAATGGATGCCGGGGCTTGTGACAGTGGCAGCGCCCCGATCTACATCGGTGACGGCACGCGGCGCTGTCACAATGCCGGAGCACTGCAGCAAATTGTGTTTGCAAAACCACTGGAACGCGTGAAAGGTGCACAACGAACCAGGGCTTCGCATGCCACAGCCAATCCAATCGAGTCTCCCGTCCACCCTTGACTGTGCATGCATACCATGCATATCCTTCGCCATCCGGCCCTTCGTCTCCTACGTGGTCAAATCATACAGCAGTAGCATTCGCATGCAGGTGGCGAATATGTGAGACTGCCCCCGTAGTCCGGTCTTTTTCAAACGCCCCCTTCTTCTTAAGCGGCCAAGGATTTTTGCTAAGAACCAAGTAATAGACCAATTAGTATTATTGAAGCAGCTCGGCTCGTTGCAAAACCACGACAACTCCTTAACGGCTTACAGTCCAAGCTCTGCCTCGCCTCGGGCATTAGACCGAGTCCTGCGACTCAGCAAGTGGATTGTCGTCGAAGCCTTCCTGTTCGATGCCCTCCAACTGATTCTCAGACTCATCGTTGAACTCTTTCTCAGCTCGGCCATCCGCCCTATCTTTCCGCGTCTTCTTCTTCTTCTTCGGCTTCTTTTTGACCCGCTTTGAGTCACAGTCTCCTTTCGCAGGAGTCTCTACATCGAATGTCGGCGAGAGTGGAGCCGTGCCCGCCAGCGGGTTCTCAAACTCATCGTCGAACTCTTTCTCAGCTCGGCCATCCGCCCTATCTTTCCGCGTCTTCTTCTTCTTCTTCGGCTTCTTTTTGACCCGCTTTGAGTCACCGTCGCCTTTCGCAGGAGTCTCTACATCGAATGTCGGCGAGAGTGGAGCCGTGCCCGCCAGCGGGTTCTCAAACTCATCGTCGAACTCTTTCTTAGCTCGGCCATCCGCCCTATCTTTCCGCGTCTTCTTCTTCTTCTTCGGCTTCTTTTTGACCCGCTTTGAGTCACCGTCGCCTTTCGCAGGAGTCTCTACATCGAATGTCGGCGAGAGTGGAGCCGTGCCCGCCAGCGGGTTGTCAAACTCATCGTCGAACTCTTTCTTAGCTCGGCCATCCGCCCTATCTTTCCGCGTCTTCTTCTTCTTAAGCTTCTTTCCCGAGGTTGCTGTGACGGCAGCATGCGCATTGTCCAACGCAGGTCCACCGGTGCGTGGGGACAACAACGCGTCGCCATCCTCATCGCTGCGTGGGGATAAAAGACTAAGTGGGTTTTGCGTCTCGCCACTAATGTCACCGGAAAGCTTGGTCTCAGCTGACCCTCTCTTTTTGACTTTCGACTTTTTCGTTTTCTTCGTCTTCTTCTTGTCGCTATTTGAGACATCTTCTGCTTTCGGAGCAGGCTCCACATCGAATGTAGGCGAGCGTGGAGAAAGCCCACCAAGCGGGTTCACAAACTCAACCTCTTGGTCCAAGGTCAGTTCTTTCTTTTTCTTCTTCTTTCGATTCTTCTGCTTCTTGCCTCCACCTGCAAGCGCTGCGCCCGCGGACAGCGGATTACTGTACTCTTCCGAAACCTCGGCCAATCCCTTTTCGATATCGTGCTCCTGCTCTTCGATCTCGGCGGTACAAAGTTCCGAATTTTTCAAAGACACAGAGGGTTCGGTGTCTGGGAGCTCAATGCTGGTGTTAGTTTTCCAGTAGGACTTCTCCATGATCTGCTTGACTTCCCTTGTGACCATGGCTTCGACCGCTATATCCACATCTGCTCTCAAATCAGTCCGTGCAGTGGCGGCCTCCTTTTTCTGCATACCACGTCCGGCTACCGCTCCAACCCGTTTGTCAATGGTCTTGTGGCATGTTACTTCAGTCTGCTTCAGTACGTACTGTGTGACGAGCGCTATTGCCTGGGTGCGGAGCTCCTGCGGGCTCATGGTGTCCGCAAATGGCAGATCCGCGCTGATTGTCTCGCCAAGCTTCTTGAGCTCTCCGCCAGATTTATTCATCTTTTTGAGCATCGCCTGCAGTGCATCAGTCAGCCCTGCCGCATGAAAAGTGTGTAGCGGCATTTTGTACTTCTCCTGTCCCTGTCCCTTCTTCTTCTTCTCGGCCTTCTTAAACGCTTTCATTTCTGCTTTGCCGGTCTTGGCAAACCACTCTCGCTGCACCTTGTGCGCGCGCTTTGAATATATCTTCAGCAGTGGCTCAACAGCCTTGAGATTATAGAGCAGCATGTTCATGGTGGATTCGTTAAGCACCTGAAGCACCGGATTAGAAGCACCGTCGTCGGTTTTGTCGTTCATCCCGAGAGCAAGAGCGACGCTTCCTCCTGCTGTCATGACTAGTGCAGCAGTGCCAGGTCCGACGGATGCGCCATCTTCATCGTACGCATTGATACCGTCCTCAAGTGTAATCTGCGGCGGCTCGTGACTCTCGCCTTGTATATCGTTGCTGATATCAGCGCTGCCATGGTCTTCTTCTTCACCTTCTACTGGCAGTGTCTCCGGCTCACCAGAGGTCGACGTCTGCGTGTTTAGGTCCAGAACGCCACCCCCCTCTGCCTCGGCGTCCAGCTCAGCGTTGCCAGCATTGGTTGTATCGCCTCCACTGTCTCCGCCATTCCTAGCAGATTCCCCGTCATCGTCGTCGCCATCGAGTGACGGCACTCCGGGAAGGAGCTTTTTGAATTGTTTTCCGGCCATTTTCATTGCACTTTTAACTAGCTTTTCAACCTGCTCCTTGACCTTGCCTTCAACCAAATCGTCCACACCCTTTTGCAACATATTTTTCATGAAATTCGGCAGCACCAATGCCACATCTTCACCCTCTGGAGTGTACTTAATCTTGGCAATAGCATCTGCGATCACTGGGCACAAGGCTAGCGCAACTTGACAGTAGGCAAGGTCGCAGATGCAACTGCAGAAGATTTTGATGGCATCGGCACATTTCATCGTGTTTGGGTTGATTTTAACCTCCACCCTCTCGAGCAGATCATCGGCGAGTCGAGTATAGAGCTTCACGACGTGAGAGTTGCCGGCCTGTTCTTTCAGCAGCGTTGGGTCGCTCGGACTTACGGTGGCCTCCATCATTTCCTTATCTTCGGGGCTCAGCTCCATTTCTTCAATCTCTTGATCTTCCTCCCCTTTGTCATTCTCGCCTTCCTCAGCTTCTTCGCCGTCGCCAGCTTCCGTGTCCGCACCGTCTGGTGCAGCCACTACGTCACGGGTATCACCTCCGCGCACTCGCCGCGAGAGCTGAAGCTTCGGCTTATGTCTCAACTTCGTCCGTGTGCGCTCCAGGGGCGACACATGAGGTGTGTCCGCAACTCCAGCCCTGACAAGGCCTTGCGAGCTCAGGTAAGTGTCAACCTGACGCGCAACCATATCGATGATTCCAGTCTTACGGCTGGCGACATGTGGCGTCACCAGGGATTCTCCCATAACATCGGAATCGCCAGCACCACCACGAACGCGGGCAGCGAGCCCAATCTTTGCCGCATTGGTTCGCGCAGCATTGTCATCGCAGAAACCATACGCGGGGTCGTTCATATTTGCTTCGATCGCTCGATCAAGATCGGTCTCAAGATCTTCAGTGAATGTTTTCATTATCCATGAGCTGCTGTTGCTGCGGTAATTTCGTAATATCGCATCTACATGCAAACTGAATTCTTGTGAGTGCTTGCACTGGTAGGCATCGCCGATTAACTTGCCATGCCAACCTATGCCGTGTACATGCATCAACGGCTTTCCATCTGGCGATGCATGAAGACGGTGCTCCATCACGTAGGTCAAGTCGTCCTCCAGGTGGCCAAAGTTCATGTCTGTCCACTTATCATGATCGTGGTGTTGTTTCTCTGAGAATTTCGCATCTTCCGGCTTGCATTCTTCGATGCAGCCTGCACTGCTACCGGAAGTAAGCCACCCACCTCTGACCCTCTCTGCTAAGCCCATCCTGTCAGCATCCACCTCAAACAGTAGATTATCGCGCTCCTCCTGCTCCAGGCCGCGGAACCACAACTGAAACTCTTTCCAGCTGATGTCACCGCTTCCATCCTCGTCCATCACAGCAAACGCCTCCTTCATCTTCTTCGTGCTCAAGTTCAGGCCGATTTTCGAGAACAGGATCTTGACCTCGCTTGTGTCTAGCGAGCCACTCCCGTCATCGTCAATCTGATCAAATAGAGCTCGCATTTTTTCCTCAACCTCAGCCTCCTCGGCGACACCGTCGTCCGCATCAGCGCGCCTGAGTGCCCTGCGTTTGGCTTTTTCTGCCATAGCACGAAGAGTGTCAAGTTCATCTTGGTCCAAGGCTTTGTGCCACGCCAAAAATTCCTCCCAGCTTATTTCACCGCTGCCGTCAGCATCCATTGTCTTGAAGGCTGCCTTTTGCTGCGCTCGGTTGAGCTTCAACCCAAGCTTTGAGAATAGCATATTGATTTCTTCGGTATCCAACGTCATGCTGCCATCTGCATCGATTTCAGCAAAGAGAGCTCGCATGTCTTCCTCATCGTCGAAGTCAGGTCCCTTCGGCGTCAGCGGAGTTGCACCGCCGCCTTCAGATTCGTCTGCTATTGCCTCAGATACGTCCTCCCGGCCGAATGCCTCATCGCCCATTGCACGCAGCTCCTCGCGCTCATCCTGGCTGAGGCTGTCATACCATTCAAAAAACTCGTGAAAGCTGATCTCACCATTGCCGTCCGTGTCCATTGCCTCAAAGGCTTTAGCTTGCTTCTTCTTGTTGAGCTTCAGGCCAAGTTTTGTGAGAAGGGTTCTGATCTCACCGCGGTCCAGTTCTCCACTGCCGTCATCGTCCATCTTGTCAAACACGGCACGCATGCGCTTCTGTTCGGCAGCTCTGGCAGCACTAGCTTGTTCCCTCAGGTCAGCCTCATCGACAAAAGCCTGCCGAGCCTGATCTGCTGTGTCCGAATCGGGGTCGCCGTCTTTGTCTGCATCATCTTCATCATCGATGGCCCTGCCGTCCTCCGCGTCTTCGGCTGCAGCTTCGGCCTCTGCGACACTGCCTGCCTCTGGCGGTGGGTATAGTTCCCGACGCTCTCGTCGGGTCAAGCCTATGTACCAGGCTTGAAACTCATCCCACGTTATCACGCCGCTAGCGTCAGCATCCATGGCTGAGAATGCCTTCACAATCTTCTTTTTGCTGAGGTTCATGCCGAGTTTCAAGAACAAAGACTTTATCTGATCTGTCTCCAGTTCGCCCTTGCCAACTAGGTCGAGCTCGTCAAAAATAGCATGCATCCTTTTTAGCTCCTTTGCCCTCTTCTCTTCAGCAGCCTTGGCCCTCTCTGCCTGCTCCCGCAGGTCATCTCGTTCTTCGTCACTCAGTCCTTCATACCACGATCGATATTCATCCCAGCTCACGTCACCACTATCGTCCATGTCCATAGCTCTAAATGCTTTAGCGAGCTTTCTCTTGCTGAGCTTAATGTTAAGACGCTCAAACAGGATTTTCACCTCCTCAGTGTCTAGTTCGCCGGATTGGTCACTGTCCATCTCGTCGAAAAGAGCTCGCATCTTGGCAAGGTCAGCCTGTGTGGCTGCTTCCGCCTTTGCTTCCGCCTCTGCTGCCGCGGCAACAGCAGCCTCAAGCCTCGCTGCGGCAGCCTTCTCTTCATCGGTCATTAAGGCCTCGCGCACTAGCCCTTGACAGTCCGAGCAGGCCCCCCAGTCACAATCGTTGAACGTATCGCAGCAATATAGCGGCTCATTCTCATTGAACGCTTGGCCACACACATCGCAATGCCACTCGTCGATTACGCCCAGCGTGGCATAACACGGATGCATCACATTGAACTTGTGTAAACTCTGACGGCATTCCATACAGTTCCCAAGCTCCTCGAGCGACCTGGCCAGACGCTCGACCAAATGTGCCTTCTTCCCGTCCGTGCTCTTCCCGCGTTTTGCAAGCTCCTCGCGCAGCTCTGGCGCCTTCATTTTAGCAAATTCTGGCTTTACGTTTCGTAGGTGTTCTAGCGCTGCTTCCTTTTCTGCATTCTCTCGTTCGATTTCCAGGAGTTCTTCTTCAGTGAGTTCCTCGTCCTCTCCGCCCATCTCCGAGGCTTGTAGAAGACGCAACATCAAGTCGCTCTTACTGCCCTTTGATTCTCTACCCTTGTTCTTCAGAGCCCTTTTTAGATGGGATTTGCTGGCTGTGCGGTACCGGTTGTACTGTCGCTGAACCTTGGCTGCCCCTGCATAAAACTCGTCAAATCCACCTTCAGAAAGGAGAAATCCAAACTCATCTTCGGCGTCTTCGTCAGCGTCGTCAGCGTTGTCATCGTCGCTGTCTCCATCGTCCTCCGACTCACTGAGATCCAAGCACAATCATCAGAACATTTGAAAAGGTCATGGTTCTAAGTGGCAACGGCACTCACTGCAAGCTGTCTTGATGGTCAGTGCCGAGGTCGAGGTACCAAGCGTTGAACTCGTCCCAGCTGATCTCTCCATTTCCGTCTGTGTCCATCCGCAGAAAGCCCTGCTTGAGCTTTCTTTTGCTAAGCCGTTTGACTCCAAGCCGTTTCAGAAGCGCTTTCACTTCGTCTACTTCAAGGTAACCGCTGTCGTCCGCGTCTAAGGAGGCAAACAGAGCCTTTCGCTTCCTTTCTTCAGCTGCAGCGTCGGCTAGCACGTCTTCATGGGACACCAGCTCCTCAGCTTTCAGGTTGAACTCGCGATCTGCAGCCACACCTGGAAACTCGAGGTCTGGAAATGCAACGCGACGCCTCGCGTGATCAACATGCACGACTGTACCTACAATTCCCTCTGGAATGTCGCTGTCTGACTTCGACCACGTGACGTGGGTACCCACCGGAAACGGATCAGTTTCGTGTTCAGCTGGAACCCCTGGATACTCCTCGTCATCTATCTCCCACCCTAGCAGCACCGGAGAAAGAGAGCGCGAATTAAAAATGTCTTCATTCAATTGGTGAAAGGGGGAAAAGGTTGGAGTGCATGAATGGCTAACTTACATGGTACTTCGTCCTCAGCGGCGGGTTCCGATGCGATGCCGCATTTCTTGACTCTAGTCCTCTTGTCAATATCCGCGTGCATCTCCAAGAGCTTTCGGTGACACTCCTTGCGAACAGTTTTCTCGCACACTTCGCAAAGAGCAAGTCTGACCTCCTTTTTGAAACTCACCTGGTCGCAGTACAATTTGTACTCCGCAGATTCTGGCGGTGCCTTCTTGTACGATTTGGGAACGTCCTCAATTCGAAGTTGCAGGTGCTTGTCCATCTTGGGTTGCAATTCGAAGAGCATCTTCTTCCATGCAGCATCAACAGCAATCTGTTGAGCCAGGTGACTGATCTCACGGAGCAACTCCTTCTCTCGCATTTGAGGTGGCTGCCACACTGCCAACTCGGCTTCTGTGAGGCCTTCACGATCGGTCGGCGTCAATCGCGATTCACGTGCACGCATTTCGGAGATACCACCCAGCTTGATCATCGTTTTACACAGCTTCTGGCGGGTTGCAAGCAGCCCAGCAATTTGAAACTGATAGACGGGCACCAAAACGCTCTCCAACTGCTTGCGTTTCTTTGCTTCTCGGATGATGTCCTTGCCATCTTCCCTGAGCCACCGTTTCTGCTCTTTCAAAGCAGCGTTCCTGTAGTCCTTCAGGATGAATGATATTCTGGAGCAATGCTTTTCAAGCGCCTTGGTTGTCTCCCTGTCAAGCAGCTCATCCACATGGATATATGGGTTGGGCAGCAAATGACAATCCATACACGCAGCAAAGTCGCACACATTGAAATTGCCACAACAGTACAAGGTATCTTCTTTGTCCAGTGTGGCTCCACAGATGTCACAGACCCAGTCGTCCAGCTCCCCAAACTCCTCGAAGCAACAGTGCTTTTCATTGTAGACGAGCAACGACTCGTTGCATACACGACACAGTCCCTCAGTAGCGTCTGCCTCTGGCTGCGGCTCCTCGTCGGCTGGAATCCACGCATGCGTTGCCATCTCATCGTCTATTGCCTGTGCTAGCCGCTCCATTAGCACAGCCTTCTTACCATCGGTTGGCAAATTGCGATTGGCGAGCTGGAATCGCAGCTGCGGTGCCTTGAGGTCCGCAAACTCTACTTTCGTCTTGCGCAAGTGTTCCAACGCCTTCTCTTTTTCTTCCTTCTCTTTCGCAATCTGAGCTAGCTCTTCTTCTGATAATCCTTCTGCAATCTCAAATTCATCGTTGTCCTCCCAATCATGTGCGAGTAGGCGCTGCAGCAAGACCTTCTTACTACCGTTTGTATCTAGATTGTGCTGCTTCAGGTGTTTCTTTAGATGCTTCTTGCCAAGCGTGCTGAAGAACATCGCTCGATGCGATGCACGCAGAAACTCTGCGTATCCACCTTCCGACTCCAAGAAACCACAGTCATCCTCGTCTTGCTCCTCCCCAGCCTCTGACGCTGTTCCGCAGCGTTTTACTTTTGTCGCCGAAAACACATCCTCGTACATCGCCAACACCTTCTTATGGCATTCTTTTCGGACAATCTCATCTGCCGCATCGTATGCCGCCATTCGAACCTGCTCCTTGAAAACAGCTCGTTTGACCAATTTTGATTTAGTCAATGTGGCTTTCGACAAGTTCAGATCAATGTCCTTGAAGACACGATCACGTGCCTGATCAACACACATCTGACCTACTAGCTGACTGATCTCGCGACGCAGGTCAGTGCTGCGGACATCCGGTGGTTTCCATGCCTTCACCATCTCAGCGTGCTCCGCCAGTACCTTATCGTACTCTGCTTGCTGTTCTGCACTCACCTCAGGTAAAACTTCCATCGGATTGACATCGGCAATCACTTCACCGTCGGTATGCCCAGGTGGCTCAATGAACCAAGGGGGATCAGGCGGTGTTGGTGGAAACAGAAATGATGACTGCAACCGCAACTCAGCTATGCCACCCATCTTAATTATCTTCTGCTGCAGCTTTTCTGCTGATGCCAGCATTCCCGCAATTTGAAAGCTGTACACAGGGACAAGCACCGAATCGAGCGCAGCGTTCTTCTTGGCTTTCTTCTTGGCTCGTTTGATCTGCGTCTTTCCGGTCTCTTTCAACCACTGTTTTTGGCGTTTCTTGCCGATTTTTACAGCTTGTTCGAGCGCATATGATGCAATGTTCGCCTGTTTCTCTAGCTTGACCAACGTTTTCGCAGTGATGAGGTCGTCAAGATGCAACTTTGGATCAGGCAACGCTTGGCACTGTACACAGGCACCCCAGTTGCAGACGTTGAAAGTATTACAGCAAAACAATGGCTCCGTGTAGTCGAAGCTTTTTGCGCACACGTCACAAGACCAGTCGTTAACCTCGCCAAGCTCTTCAAAACAGGCATGCTCACTGGTATACATCTCAAGCTCTTCTCGGCACACTCTGCAATTGCCAGTGCCTTCCTTCTTGAATTTACGCTTTCCGATCCCGGCCTTGATGACATCATCACGCTCCTTATGCTTGATCTCAGCCTCCAATGTCTGCGCGAGCCGCACCATGAGCTGTGCTTTCTTGCCCGATGTGTCCTGGTCCCGAGCGTGCAGCTCCTCGCGCAACTTCGGCGCTGTGAGTTCTGAGAACTCGGGGAATTGATCCTTCTTCTTGCGCTTCTGACCAGAAGCGTCACGCTTTGCAAAGGTTTGCTTGTAGGGCTCGGTTACCTCCAGCAGCCGCTGCTTTGCATTTCGTTTCTCAGCAGCCTCTGCTTTTAAGGCCTCCAGTTCAGCTGCATTTGGCGGCTCGACGCCGATATGGTGAGTGAGCAGCCGTTGCAGCAATTTACTTTTAGAACCACGATGGTCGAGTCCGTGCTCTTTTAGTGCAGCTTTGAGTCGAGATTTGCTCATGCCATTATACTGATCAAAATTGCGCCTCATCCAGTCGTAATCGAGCTTCCATTCGCGGTAACCGCCGTCTCGCTCCAGGAATCCGTACTGGTCTTCGTCTTGGTGTTCACCGGCTTCCTTTTTGACGCCGCATCCTTTAATCCGACAGTTTGATTTTACATCTTTGTATACCTGCTTCACTCTGCGGTGCACTCGTTTTCTGATAATATTTTCGGCTTCATCTTCAATCGACGTCCAGATCTCAAAGGCGAGCTCTGGGTGATTTTCCCGGATGTGCTGTTCTTTCATTATCAATAGTTTGTCGACCCGTTTCCTCAGAGACTTGTTCAGTACCTTCTTCCGTCCCTGGTCGACTGCTAGCTGCTGAGCTAGCTGGCTAACCTCACGCCGCAGATCTGTGCATCGCATGCTACGTACCTCAGCTATGCGGATCAGCTCTGATTCCTGTGCTTGAAGTGGCGCCAAAAACGAGCTTGTACCTCGCAACTCCGATATCCCACCCATTTTTGACATGTGCGGAAGAATGGAGGTCCCAGCTGCTAGCAGTCCATCAACCTGAAACGTCGGAATCGGCACTTGTACTTGTCTTGCCAGTTTCTTGCCGCCCTCTTTCTTCTGACCTTTGATGTGGTCCTTGCCACCGTCCTTGAGCCACCGCTTCTGTTGATCCTGCGCAACTTTGCCGTACTCCTTGAGAGCCGCAGCAACCACCCAGTTGTCGACGATCTTCTCGAGCTTTCTAACAGCTTTCTCGTTCAGTGCCTCATCCACGTGAGCGTGAGGGTTTGGTAAATTTTGGCAGTCAATGCAGGCTCCGTACTGACACATTTCGTAGTCCTCGCAGCAGAACATCGGTGAATGTTCGTCGAAGTGGGCATGGCAGACACCGCATATCCAGTCATGGAGCAGACCGTGGTCATCGAACGATGGGTGTTTGTTATTGTAAACTAGGAGGTCATCATCGCAGACCCTGCAGGTCCCGAAACTCTCCACGTTGTGGTGGGCATCGTCGTGCCAGTCTTCCTCTTCTTTCAGCGTGAGCGCCATGCGTTCCATTAGCTTCGCCTTCTTGCCAGTGATATCCTTGCCACGTTTTGCCAACTCCTCCCGAAGCTGCGGAGCTCTCATCCTTGCGAATGAAGGATGAACTTCATATAGGTGCTGGAAAGCAGCCTCTTTTTCCGCCTCCTCCCGTTCTATTTCAGCAAGCTCCTGGGCCTCAAGCGCAGCCATGTGGTCCAGATGTGCATCAGCCTTGAGCAAGCGATCAAGCAACTCATGCTTCGAGCCCTTCGTGTCGAGCCCGTGCTTTTTCAAAGCTTTCTTCAGGTGCCGCTTGCCCATCTTCTCGTACAGGTGGAGCCTCTCATCCCAGTGTTTATACGCTGCATATCCACCTTCTGAGATCAGAAAGCCAAACTCGTCCTCATCTTGCTTCTCACCGTCTTCCTGCAATGAATCTGCGCCCTTGATTTTCGTCACTTTCTTCACCTCAGCATACATCTCGCAAACTGCGTGATGGCACTCCCGGCGAACGAGCTCCTCAGCCCGCCCCAGAACGGCTTTCTGAACCTGGGCTCTGAAAGTGTCTGTCATAGTTTCGGGCAGTCTGTACTTTTTGATCTTTTTCTTCAGCTTTCGCAGTATCCGGACCCGCGCTTCCTCCAAGGCCCACTGCTGGATCATTTGACTAAACTCTCGCCTCACGTCAGTGCTGCGCATCTGGGCTGTCAGTGTGCTGTTTTCAGCACGAATCTGTGCTGGGCCACCCATCTTGATCATCCGTTTCTTTAGATTCTCCGACGCTGCTAGCATTCCTGAGATCTGGAACTTGCCGATAGGCACCCGGGAGTGGTCAGTGTCTGCAAGCTCAGAAGTCTCATTTATCTGTTCGACCAAATCGTTCAGCAGGTCTTGCTTCTGCTTTTTCCACCACACAACAAATTCGGCCTGTGAAAGTTCGCCAGAGTTGTCCGCGTCCAGCTGTTTCATCAGCTTCTCTCTCTTTTTGTCACTCATTTTCGGGTCGATCTTCTCAATCACAAGTCTGAGCTCCCTATGGTTCAGCCGGCCGTTTCCATCCAGGTCGATTTCGCTCCAAATTGCTTCCACAACACCCTCTGCGGTGGCTGCATGCTTACTGGCTCTTTTGGACAGCTCAAGTGCCTCCTTTCCCCCAGTATCCATCCAGTCCTTCTGAGCAGCCATTGACGCAGCCTTGTAATCTTGCAGTACTGGCTTGCAGATCCGGAACATCCTCTCAAGCTTCTTCACCATCTTTCTATCCAAAATGTCGTCCACAATCGACTCCAAATCCATGAATGGCTCCAGCG
>Ga0099797_100481_pt1 | contig 25775 bp, 20 predicted proteins | sample Uncmet_Sort48C_1_FD_89871 | JGI IMG/M metagenome (GOLD analysis project Ga0099797, IMG submission 89871) | Marine eukaryotic communities from CALCOFI LINE 67, Pacific Ocean - C012_Sort48C_1 | ecosystem: Environmental > Aquatic > Marine > Oceanic | place: Pacific Ocean: Monterey Bay | collected... | reverse complement strand
CGCACTTCCATACCTGCGATAATACATGTCTACAATTTGCTTGGATTCAAAAGAAAAATCCAGCAAATAAAAAACCAAAACGCGGATCCGACCCATACAGGGCCTTGAAAAAAAAATCCAAAAGAAAAAACGCACTTCCATACCTGCGATAATACGTCTCTACAATTTGATCTGGATTCGAAAGAAAAATCCAGCAAATAAAAAACCAAAACGCGGATCCGACCCATACAGGGCCTTGAAAAAAAAATCCAAAAGAAAAAACGCACTTCCATACCTGCGATAATACGTCTCTACAATTTGATCTGGATTCGAAAGAAAAATCCCGCAGAATCTGAAAAATCAAAAGTTGACACGAATGCCGACTCATACTGGCTCTTGCAAAAAAAATAAATAGATCCGAGAGCAAAAAAACACTTCCGTACTAGAAATAGCGCACTTCTTCAATTTATACAGTTGGATCGTTACCTGGATAATATTCACCTGAATTTGGAATTTACCTAAATTGAAAAACTTAAGTTAAATCTGTTCCGAAAGCCGTGGCAAAAAAAAGTCGAATCAAAAAAATCACTTCCATACTTGAAGATACAAACCTCCGGAATCCGAAGGTCAATGAGTCTCATAATCACGACATAGAGTTCATAACTTTAGACAGCCGTTCGAATAACGATCTTGAATAAAAAATTAATCTTGAGACTCAGAGCAATCCTGCAAGCCGATATCATCATCATCATATCTCTTGAAAAATACCCGAACACAACAGCAGCTACGACAATATCTGCATCAGAGAATGCTTCAGATTCAGTTTTCACAATCGTTCCAGTTGAGAAAATGCACATCTATCTTGACGAGGAATCGAGGAAAATCTAAGAGAACTTAAGAAGAAGAATTTCAATTTGATGAAAGACTTATTATTCAAACAGGCCCAGGGATCCATGCCAACCTGGAGACCAATAAGACTACGCCTCAACTAAACGAAAATCCCTCTTGCAACAGAGGGAAATCCCTCGAGACACTTTCGAGAGAGAACCTCAACCGTACGGCAAATTACCAATCAAGAATCATAGATCTGATCATATAATATTTTATGTACTGAATAGAATAAAGACACGGTATACCATAGAAGAAAAAACTGTAGTAATACATCATGGAGAAATCGCCTGAATACACAAAATAGAGAGATATCTAGACTTATACGAGAAACATCAACAGAAATCTGAAAGAAATGAAATAGAGAGAAACCATCGAGAAGAACCGCAAGAAGAGTCCGCAACTGTAGAGATCCGATGTTTGAATTGACACTGCATCATAAAGATTACGATACAGCCGGGGGAGGTTCCTCATCATGGAGAAATGTCCGACCCGGTGTTTGAATTCACTGCATCATAAAAATGCTACCGGGGGAGATTCCTCATCATGGAGAAATGTCCGACCCGGTGTTTGAATTCACTGCATCATAAAAATGCTACCGGGGGAGATTCCTCATCGTGAAGAAATGTCCGACCCGGTGTTTGAATTCACTGCATCATAAAAATGCTACCGGGGGAGATTCCTCATCGTGAAGAAATGTCCGACCCGGTGTTTGAATTCACTGCATCATAAAGATACAGCCGCGGGAGATTCCTCATCATGGAGAAATGTCCGACCCGGTGTTTGAATTCACTGCATCATGAAGATACAGCCGGGGGAGATTCCTCATCATGGAGAAATGTCCGACCCGGTGTTTGAATTCACTGCATCATGAAGATATCATACAGCCGGGGGAGATTCCTCATCGTGGAGAAATGTCCGATGCGGTCGTAATGGCAGTCGTTGCATCATAAAGACGCTGCCGAGGGAGATTCCTCATCATGGAGAAATGTCCGATCGGATCCGGTTGCAATGCCAGTCGTTGCATCATGAAGATGCTGGCGGGGGAGATTCCTCATCATGGAGAAATGTCCGATCCGAATCTGATCCGAATCGTTTGTAGAGGCAAATAATATATCGCCATGAGAATCGCACCGACTCAGTGCACTGCAGCAACACTGCAGACTTCTCGCTCTAAAGAAATACTCTTTGTAGAGAGATATAGCTTAGGAATTCAATTGACTCGAGAAATGTCGTGGAGACATTTCTCGCTAGAATTACAATTGACACAAATGGAGAAACACTGTAGTCTAGAAATACCGTAAAGAAATTCAACTGACCCGAGAGATTTCTTATACAGAGAAGAGTTGTCGCCAAGAAATTCAATACAGGAATATCGAAGAGAAATTCAATGGAGAAATATCGAAGAAAAATCAGTAGAGGAATATCGAAAACAAATGTTGTAGAGGGAAATATCGAAAACAAATGTTGTAGAGGGAAATATCGAAAACAAATGTTGTAGAGGGAAATATCGAAGAGAAATTCAATAGAGGAACTTCGTGTAGAGGAATATCGAAGAGAAATTCAATAGAGGAACTTCGTGTAGAGGAATATCGAAGAGAAATTCAATAGAGGAACTCAGCAAAAAAATATTAGAGAAGACATACCATATAGAAGACACATCATAAAGAAACTCAGTAGAGAAATATCGTCAAGAAATTCAAGAGAAAGACATCGTCAAGAAATTCAATAGAGGAACTCAACAAAGAAACTCACCATTGGATAGATCTTCAATGTAGCAGAAATCTGGTAGATACTTTTTTTCCAATTTCACGAGTTATTTCCTTCATCGTTTAGATTCCTCTCCTGGGATTGTGTCTACGACCAGGTCTACTACACAAAAAACGCATCGCGTCTACTGGACGAATGCGCTACAACATTTTTTTTTACTGGAATTCAGATCTCCATTTCCCTTTTCTGATTCAGATTTCCATTTCCATTTTCTGGCTCAGATTTCCATTTCCATTTTCTGGCTCAGATTTCCATTTCCATTTTCTGGCTCAGATTTCCACTTCCCTTTTCTGGCTCAGATTTCCATTTCCCTCTTCTGATTCAGATTACTTAGGAGGGTGTGTAGATTTGTAGCGATCACGCTGTTCGCGGCTCCGGCAGCCAAAACATCAGACATTGCTTTTACCATTGTCGAACAGAGCTTCTGAGTCTGCGTAGCCCCATGCTTCGGAGCTTTGCAACTCTTCTTCTTTTCCTCAAGGTCCCGCTTGTCGTTCGCTGGAAGCTTTGACCACTCCAACTTGCGAGGGGCGTGTTCCGTCACAACGGCCAGAGCAGACAGCAAAACGCTTCCCCATCGGAGCGCGGCATCAGATTGTAGAGATGTTGATATGTCTTCAAGTCCATCCACACGAAGGATCGCCGATTGTGACGCAAGACGCGCGTCTGTGAAAATTTCTCCGAACTTCTCCACTTCCTGATTCGAAAAGGTTGTTTTGAGTTTTTTCATGCTTTCGGCTAATTTGTCCACAAAGCTCTGTTCTTCAATTGTCAGCTGAGGCGTGTTCATCTCATTGTTAGTAGCTTTGCTTTTCGTTGGCGTTAGGAGACTGCAGTAGCTTCTAGCAATCTTGTTGTCCTTATAGTGCTGATCTTGACATAAGTGTTTGACAGAATCCGACTTCCACTGGCCGCAAAGGCTATTACCCACACACTGAGTAAGCGCCTTATGAAGCAGTATTTTCTCAGAGGGTTTGAGAACTGACGAGCTGACAACGCCAGGGGCATGGGCCTGCACAATACTTTTAGTGGCAGTGTTGACATCCCACATGAGCATGACGGCTTTCTTCTTTGCAGGTGCCAGACTGCGGGAGTCACTCTCGAATCTCTTTTGCTCATCGTGGGAAGAAGCTCCATTCATGGGGATAGGAATACCCACAACATTGCTTGCTACTGTTGCCAGTGCAATATTCACTTTGTCCTGATCGCCAGGCCCATGAGCAACTTGAACTGCTGCAGCTTGCGACCCCGACCCGACTCCCATCAAGCCGAGTATGATGAGGAGGCCAAAGATCCCCACTACAACCGCCACAATGATCAAACAAATACAACAGCATCCGCATGATTTTTTCTTGTCCTTTGACGAACTTGGTGCACCAGGCAACATCATCATTTGATTCGGAAAGGGAGCAGCATAAGGATTTTGACTTGGAACTGGTTGCATCGGGGCGTAACCTGCCGTATTTGTACCCTGGAAATTTGGAGCATACGAAGTAGCCTGCATGTTGTTAGTAGCTTGCATTTTTTTTAGGTTTGTGTTTACAACTGTGTTTAAGTTGTTGTTTTCAAATTTGAGTTGTATATGAATTCGATTACACGAATCGGAATTGAATAGCACGAATTAAATAGAAACGAGTGAAGAAATGGACGATCAAAATTCAATTTTCAAGCTGCTGTGTGTTTGGAAAATGGTGAATAATGGAGATTCTGAGTTTTTGAAACGTCTGAACTAGTCTTGCAGTAGTCTTGAAGGGTAATAGTTTTGAGTTGGCTTGTGTTCAATGTTCTTGGGATTGAATTGATTAAGTTCATGACTCTTGAGAGGATAACATACCTGAGACTGTTTCAATTTCTTGAGACCAAAAATCAATCATGATCACCATAAACAATCAATACGCAACCGTTCCGGACCATCCTGATCGAGCCTATGGGTCCAGCTGGGTCAGAATCTAAAAAAAATCTTGCAACTGTCCCTGGATATGGCTCCAGTTGAATCTAAAAAAATCTTGCAACTGTCCCTGGATACAAAAGAAAGACCCTCCAAAATTCAAATTTTAATTGCAAAAAGCTAAACTTTAACCATACGGTAACGAAATACGACTCATACAGAATCATGAGAAAAAAAAAAAAGTCCGAGAATAAACAATCACTTCCGTACTGGAAACGGCACACCTCTACAATTTGATCTGGATTCGAAAGAAAAACCCAGCAAATGAAAAACCAAAACGCGAATGCCAACCCATACAAGGTCTTGGAAAAAAATCCGAGAGCAAAAAATCACTTCCGTACTAGAAACGGCGCACCTCTACAATTTGGCCTGGATTCGAAAGAAAAATCCAGCAAATGCAAAATCAAAACGCGAATACCAACTTGTAGAGGGTTTCGAGAAAAAAATCCAAAAGAAAGAACGCATTTCCATACCTGCGATGGTGCATCTCTACAATATGACCTAGATTCGAAAGAAAAATCCAGCAAAATTATGAAAAATCAAAACGCGAATGCCGACCTACATAGAGCCTTGAAAAAAAGTCCAAAAGAAAAAACGCATTTCCATACCTGAGATGTTGCACTTCTACAATTTGCTTGGATTCAAAAGAAAAATCCAGCAAATGAAAAATCAAAACGCGAATACCGACCCATACAGAGCCTTGAGAAAAAAAATCCAAAAGAAAAGACGCACTTCCATACCTGCGATAATACATGTCTACAATTTGCTTGGATTCAGAAGAAAAATCCAGCAAATAAAAAACCAAAACGCGGATCCGACCCATACAGGGCCTTGAAAAAAAAATCCAAAAGAAAAAACGCACTTCCATACCTGCGATAATACACGTCTACAATTTGCTTGGATTCAAAAGAAAAATCCAGCAAATAAAAAACCAAAACGCGGATCCGACCCATAGAGGGCCTTGAAGAAAAAGTCTGAGAATAAAAACGCACTTCCATACCTGCGATAGTACGTCTCTGGAATATGCTTGGAATCGAAATAAAAATCCAGCAAACTAAAAATCAAAACGCGAATGCCGACTCATAGAGGGTTTCGAGAAAAAAATCCAAAAGAAAAAACGCAGTTCCATGCCTGCGATGATGCATCTCTACCATTTGCTTGGATTCGAAAGAAAAATCCAGCAAATGAAAATTTAAAATCAAAGCGCGAATCCGACCTATATAGGGCCTTGAAAAAAAATCCAAAAGAAAGAACGCATCTCCATACCTGCAATAATGCGTCTCTACAATTTGGTCTGGATTCAAAAGAAAAATCCAGCAAATAAAAAACCAAAACGCGGATCCGACCCATACAGGGCCTTCAAAAAAAAAAATCCAAAAGAAAAAACGCACTTCCATACCTGCAACGGTGTGTCTCTACAATTTGCTGGGATTCGAAAGAATTGAAAAAAAATCCGAAAGCAAAAAAAAAGCACTTCCGTACTAGAGATGGTATGTCTCGACGAAATCATATGCTTGGACTCGAAAGTCTTGCAATTCTGTACGCAGTAACTCTATACGCAAGAACGAGACTACGAACTCAAAACCGAACGAGGATTGGAGAAAATGGCTTCTCGAATGAATCTGATTTAAAAAAATGCCCAAGGTCGGGTTCGAACCGCGGGTCTTTTGAAAAAACTCTACTCGAAAACCCGGCATTAACCACTGGGCCAGCTGTACGCCCGATCATTGCAGACAGCTGGACAATTGTAGAGAGATACACCGCCAGAAGAGATACACCAAGGCCGAGAATTCAGCAGACCGGTTCTTAAGAGCAGTGAGAGAAGTTTCGACGTTACTGAAAGTCTGAACTGATCTGAGAACGCCCTCGGTAGTACTTGGAATGGGATAGGGACGGGATGTAGAACGGGACTTAGTCCCGGATCAAGAGAAAAGAGTGAAAGTGGGATTTAGTCCCAGATTAAGAAAAAAGAACACAAGACACATCACACTTCTGAAAAGCTTCATGTTTTCAATTTCAATTTCACTGAGCCTCTCTTTACATCCGTTTGAAACCATGGACCATTTACATCTATAGACTATCGAGGACTTGATGAACTTCATTTTGATCATCAGATTAAGCCTTTTACTTTTTTGAAACCTTTAAATCTGACCTTTTAAGTCTCCTTTGAAACAGGCTGGAAATCCTTCCGATATCTTTACGTGCAATTGTTTCACTACTTTGAGTGTCTCCGTTTTTTTCTTCTCAGTTTTTTCTTTTCTGGATTCCGATTGCACGCGAAATAGGAAACTACGAATAGCACCACCGCAATAGGAAACTACGAATAGCACCACCGAGTGTCTCGTGGTAGCTGTCTTGTGGTTACTCGCGCAGACTACTAGCATAGAATCGTGGTGACGGTGGTGTGCACTGGTCTTGCAGTCGCCGCGTTGTCAATCACGGCAGGGCTTGGATCTCGGGGCGCACTTGTGGCGTCGCGCGATCACGTGCAAATCTCGTGATGTACCAATCTGATGTCTTGCTTCCTCTCGCTTCCAGTACCTCTTTTTATCATATCTCGCTTCCAGTTCCACTGAATTACTTACGCTGGTTTCGATTCCAGTCACACTGTCACTGATCTCAATTCCAGTTCCACTACTTAGTTTGTTGCTCTCAATTCCACTGGTTTCGTTTGCAGTTACACCGGATTCAATTCCAGTTCCACTGTTTTTTCGTTCTCAGTCGCATTACTCAGTCTGTCTTTCTCAATTCAACTAACTTAGCTCTTCTCATTTTAACAATTCTTGTTTTCCTCCTTGCAACCACTGCTGTTTTCAGTTTCAACTACTCTACTTCTTTCAATTTTGGATTTTCTTTCTCCATGCGTCTAGTATCTGTCGCCGTTTAACTAATATCTCTCTCCGTTTACCTTTTCTCTTTCTCAGTTCACCTATTCTCTTTCTCAGTTCACCTAATCCTCACCTCGACGAACGTCGCAACATTTTCAATATTTGAATATCCCAATACACAGGCCCCGAAGATGCACTGACTGTCACCCCTGATGACATTAACTCAACTTATTTACAACGTTCCTGATGACATTCAGTCTAGTTTATCGCCCCCAATGAGACTGCAGACCCTTGATGAGACTGGTTGACAAATTTGAAATCTGACTGACGCATGACTCGAGCCTTGGTGTCGCCAAATTTGGTGAAATAACGGAAGCCCTAAGCTACGACATCAGATGTTGCTCAAGGCCATTGAGTCTTGACCTGAGTCGTCTACCGGTGAATCATGACCGTACTGCTTTGCGTTTGTCTACCGGTGATGACCGTACTGCTTTGCATTTGTCTACCGGTGATGCCAGTATAGCTTTGAGCATGGGTTCGCATATTTCTACCGATTTTGACAGTATAGGTTTGCATTTGTCTACCGGTGATGCCAGCATGGGTCCCGGTTTGCATTTGTCTACCGGTGATGGCAATACTGTTGTGGACTGTCACTTGTCTCAATAGTAACTAAGTTGAGCGCCGTTCTAGGGGGGTGACACATTGTGGACGCAGTGACTGTTGTAACTTCCGAAACAATAACTTCTACCGACACTTCTACCGAAACTTCTGAAAGTCACTTTAGGACACCTTCTACCGGGCTCGGTACCGGCGATAGCAAGGCAATAACAGTCACAAGTCCGTCGGTTGGATGCGGTATCTTTGCCTTGTACCCTTTAGTGCTCCACTTAGTGGACCACTAGAGGGTCTCTCCTCCCCTTCAGAATCTCTCCTCCCCTTCAGAATCCCCCTCATCTTCAGAGTTTTCAGTGTGACTCCGTTGTAATTTCCCCGACGCCAGATAACTTCAGGCGATTTAGAATCAAATTTGAACTTTGTAAGCTCGAGGGCAAATTTGTAAGCTCGAGGACAAGGACTGATGTCTCAAATACCATACAACGGGCCTTGTTTCAGCGTTTAACGCTTCCGCGCCTAAAACTTAAACACTTCCTCGGATCAATTGCCAATTGAGTTGACAATTCAGTTACAGGCTAGTTACTACTGAATGGAATACTCGTACTCGTACTGTACTACTGAATGGACTACAATCACTATACGACTCGTACTGTACGAATAGTGTTGAAATACTTGAAATACGTAACGAATCGACGATCGAACTGCTATACTTTTTTAATTTTGAATCATTGACGTGACTTGTACGTCTAGACTCTCCATTTCATTTCCGTCCCCTTTAGTCCCCTGTGTTACACATGTCAGTGTGTAGCGCTCTTTCGAGAGTACTGACTCATCAGCCCGCTTTTGATCACTGCGATTTCTGGCCAGGCTTGTGGTCTGCTCTTTGGCAGTTCCAAATCAAGTTGGCAATTCTTTTGCAGTTCCTTAACGCCGACTGAGAAGCAATAAATACTTTCGGTAAAACAAGAAACCCCCACTCAATGGAATTTGCTGGAAATAATGATTAATGCGTGACTCTCATAAAACGAATGAAACCACGCAGCTCAGCAATATTGGGGCTCTTCAGACTTCTGTCAAGTTTCTCTCCTTAAATTTTTTCGACACTCAATTTCTCAACTTCGTAAATAGTTCTTTCCACACAGTTTTTCTTAGACATTTCTCTGTAAGCAGTTCTCTGTAAGCACTTCTTTATAGGCAGTTCTCTGTAAGCAGTTCTCTATAGCTTAGCAGTTCTCTGCAAGCAATTCTTTGTGAATACTCTAGTCTTTTACCCTGGGAGTTAGTCTCATTTGTTCACCAGAATTTTTTTTTCCGCAATGTGCGTTTTTGTGCGCTTTTCATTTTTACATCCATCTCGCAGGTTAGCTTTTTCTTCTCGAAGGTTTTTCTTCTCACAGGTTTTTCTTCTCACAGTGTTCTCTTCTCACAGTTTTTCCTCCCCATATCTTTAGTTTCCAGCTTTTTCGTTAAGTACTCTGTACAGCTCCAATTTTTCATTTACAACTTTGCAACTTTTCTACTTTCTAGCTCACCTCGCGGATCTTTTGTAACTCACGTGTTTTTATCTGCGTTTCGTGTCTATCTCCGTTTAGTTCTTATCTCCGTTTCGTTTCTTTTGAGCGAGTGACTTACTTCACAAGTGACTTCAACTTACTTCACTATTGTCGTGGATGTTTGAATCAGTTGAAACCAATTCTCCTTCTTTGATTTCTCTCCTTGAAACCAATTTTCCTTCTTTGATTTTTCTTCTTGACACCAACACTCCTGCTAAGTTTATTTGCTCCTCTAAGCCCAGGCTGAGAGAGTCACATTAGGGAGCTTGGAGCAGGATCAAAGCTGACTCGACGCCTCTCATGCACAGTGAATCGCCTTTCATGCACAGAGTCCGTCCGTCCTCTCTCCGCAAAGTTCAGCTCGAGACTGGATCAACGCCTTTTGTTTGTTCAACAACTCCTCTTTTTGTTTTTCCAACTTCTCATGCTTGTTCTTGTTCTGTAGCTGCAATGCTTCGAGAGTTGCTATTTTTACTTGGCGAGCTGCGGCGTCTTCGGCCTCTCTCTTCGCAGCGCCAATAACTCTTCGCCTCAATTGCTTCCCATAAGTTTTGACGTCATGCAAAAGTTTTTTCATCCCGCTCTTCTCTTTGGGTACTTTGGGCTTATCATCATCATCATCATCATCATCATGTGGGAGCAGCCGATGGAGCTCTTGTGATATCCTGTTTAACTCATCTGTGGCAATTGTGTCAGCGTCATTCACTTCTTCAATCTTTGAGTCGAGGGCTTTGATTTCTTGCGCTGTGCGAATTAGATTCTCCTCATTCTGCTTCTCTACAGCTTTCTGCAGCGAATCGATCTCCCCTTCCTGATTCTTGATCTCACCTTGCTGCTTCTCGTTAGTCTTCGCCAGTCCATTGATCTTCTTCTCCTGCACCTCCTTAGTCTTCTCCAGTCCGCTGATCCTCTCTCTCTGTGACTTAGTGGTCTTCTCCAGTCCATTGAGCTTCTTTTTTTGTTCCTCATTAGTCGCCTTCAATCCATTGACCTGCTGTTGCTGTCCGATGAAAGCGACAGCAAGAGTACCGGCGGCCAAGATTTCGCCTCCATGCTTCTTCAGAAACTGCTTAACAGTATCGAAAGCCCCCATCATTCTCTGGGAAGCGCTTTTTGGTTCTGTTACTTGTGCAGTTTCAGTGTTTTTGACAGTTTCGGAAAATTTTTCAACATCGGTTGGACCGGAAGCCAAAAACTGCTTTGCAACAGCGGACTTTTGCGTTGGAACTGGATTAGCCAGAAATGCACCAGCATGCGTCACTTCACGGGTTGTTTCCGTAATATCGGATTCACAGGATTCACCAGCCGCACATTTTGCTTGATTTGTCACTCCATTTGCCTGATGTTGATAAGCTTGCGGAACAATTTTGACCTCTCCATTATTCTGAGGGCTAAGCTCTTGCCCGTTGTTCTGCGCGTTTCCACTCTTCGAGTTTCCATTCTGTCCATTATTTCCATCATTTCCAGAGTTGCCAAAAGCTCTCCCGTCCGCAATCAGAATAGCAACGATAATGGCACCAATAAGGAAAGGAAGAGCAATTGCAAGGATCATCTTGGCAGAGCGGTTGGACTCAGTTGCTTTAAGTTTCTTAGAGGATTTGGCGTTTTTGTTACAGTTGGAGGGTTTGTTGTTCGCAGCTAAATTGTTGACTCTGAGATAAGTATTTTCAGCAAACTCATCGCTACTCGTAATTTCTGGGTCTTCATCATCGGCTTCTTCATCGACTTTGGACAAATTTCGGGAATAAACAGCAGGCATAACGGCAACGGATGTCTGTTTTGGGTCTAATTCGTGAAGAGTCAGCAGTCCGCCATTTTCATTCCCTGTTTCATTTCCTGCTTCATTCCCTGAAGCTGACTTTCCGCCATTTGCTGACAAATTTGAGATATCAATGACATCTATTTCCCCGTCAAGATGATGATCATCATGACCAGCACTGAGCATGCGTCGCATCATTTCTGACTCTGTCGCTTGGATTAGGACTGGGGTGCCTTCCGCCGTATTCAGACGCATTTGGATGAGGTTTTGGTGCTTTTCATTGAAATGGAAGATGTCTTCTGAGTCTGCGCCACAACCTCCATTGTTACGTTTTCTGTTGCAATTCCTGTTAAAATACGACTGTTGAGGCGTATCCGGTTCGTTGACGTAGAACAAGCCCAAATCACTGTTGCCATACAAAACACCAGGTTGGTGTTTTTTCGCTTTTTTCTCGGCAGTTCCTTGCGCCGCAGTATCCGTGATAACACATCTTGTTCCGAGGTTTTGTTTGGCTGCGACGGCGGTCATACACGCATTTGTGAACATATGAGGCTGAATGTTGTAGCCGTGCATAATATTGGTAGGGGTGAGACAGTTTGACATCACGCTGGTGGAATGCTCGGCAAGCCAATTGGGGGTGTTGTGTACTGCAGATTCAGAAGAAGAGGACGATGTGTTTGCACTTAAATTCTTATCCTGGGTATCATCTGTGTTCTGCCCGTTTCCGTTTGTATTTCCGTCTGGACTCTGCTTCACCATAATTGTTGCATTATTCATTCCCCCAACCCAAACCATGTTTCCACCACCGTGATGTCCACCAACTTCACCGTGCTGACCACCGTGCTGACCCCGAAAAAAACCCCACATATTTCCGGTCATGTCAATAGTTTCAGTGGACTGGAGGATGGTCGTCTCCTCTGACTCTAAAACAGTCTCGGACACGATTGGGGACGGCCTGTCCTCCTGGGAAACCGCCTGGGAAAGACGTAACGCGGAATTCAGGGATTGCCGATCGGAAAGACGTAAAGCGGCAGCATCGCTGCGTATGCTACGTACAGTAGAAGTAGAAGCACGGAGGTTCTGTGTATTTGTCAGATCAAGTTGAGAAGAATCTGCATGGTCTTGAGGAGTTACTGCGGAATCTGCGATAGCAGATTTGGAAATAGCCTTTGGTGAAGTTCCCTGGGAAGAGACTGCAACCACTGATGTATCTTGTGAGTCCGCGACTGTAGGTGCGATGGGTCTTCTCCCAACAGAATTTTCTTCGAGAATCTCCCCCGATTCATCAACGGAAACAGCGGGCTTTTGAATGTAGCCGGAATCTTGTCCAGAGGTGAGATCGGTTTCTGAGTGGTGTACAGAAGCTAAATCTGCAGGAGATTCTGATTCGTGTGCAACCATCATATTATCTTGCGCGGAGTTTCGAGAAGCAGAACCCCTTCCATTATGATTTCCATTATGATTCGCACCTGAAACTGTTGCATTAGAACCACGACCGTTATTGGAGCCACGACCGTTATTCGAACGATTGTCTGGCCCAATATTAGAAGACAACCCCGGTTCAATTTCCGGCTGTTTTTGTGATATCCAAAAATTCGACTCCACATCTTCTGTTAGCCTGCCCGTCATTGCTGTTAGTCTCCCTGTCAATCTCCCCGTCATCGCCGTCAATCTCCCAGATTTCCTGTCGAGGGATTCGACGGACTTGATGGTGGAGAACTTTTTTCCGTTTTTTCCCATGTTGTCTTTTTCGGTGTCCATATCGTGCATATCGTGATCATGAGCAGAGGTAGAATTCGGAACATCGGCTTCAGAGGAAGATTTTGCGGCTGAATTGTTATCGTCGGCGCTATCGTTGAAGTCGTTTTCTTCTTTAGAGTTTTGGTCTTCTTGGTCTTCGTTAAACTTCTCTTCGTTAAACTTGTCCAACGCGTTCTCGATGATAATTCCGCTTCCATCGGTCGCCTGATGACCCAATCCGGAGATCTGCAGGACGGATTTGTCGCTCTGTTGTACCGCCGTGAATGGTCCCACTTCAACTTGCTGACTGACAGAGAATGCTCCAACTTGCTGCGTGGCAGAAGAAACCGCGGAAGGACCTTCAGATTCAGGTGGAGTCGACGACACTAGCATAACAGCAGGCGCTGCGGCAGAGGTGTTGTAGCTGGTGTTAGGTTGAGAGGAGTTCAAAGTCGAAACAGAATTCCCAATCAAACTGTTGAACATGGCCCCCAAACTTGACACACCATGCGTCTCACTGGATGACTCGATCAGGGTGAGTTTTTCGATTGCAGCAGCATTTGCAGAGCTGTTTCCGGTGGTACTGCCAGGCAGATTGAGATTGTGCTCCGATTTCTGGTTCTCGGTTTTCAAACTGCCAATAGGGAGGCTGAGCTGCTGCTCAGATTTCAGATTGTTCTCGGACATTTTCTGAAATTGTTGTAGTCTGTAGAGATTAATGCTTTAAATTTTACTACTGTAATTGCTGTACTTGTTTTTTTACTGCAACTGTTTGTACTTGAAACAGATGTTTAGAAACAGTACTTTCTCCGGTTGAAACTGTTGAAACAGATTTTGAAATTGTAGTTGGACTCAAGTTTTTTTAGTCGACTCTAAATCCTTCACACTCAGCTGTAAGAAACACACTTAAGATTCGGCGTTGTACTGTAAATTTTCAATTTTGTGATGGTCGTGCTTACTATTGAGAAGACTCACTGTACGAAAGACGAAGATCTGCACGGAAGAAAATGGTCGGGCTTACTGTAAATACTGAGACAATGAAATCGTGAACCTACCTGGTTAAGGAGAATTTCTTTTTTTTGGAAAATTGGCAACGCATGGAAGTTTTGAGAATGAGACGAGAATGGTTTTTTTTGAAAAAGATTTGAGATTGGCAGTAATGGTAAAGTGATTTTGTAATGGTAAAATGAGTTTTTGAAATTTGGAAATTAAATCTGATTTTCGCAAAAAAGTTTCGCAAAAAAAAATGGATCTTGTGGCTCTTGTGAAATCATTGCAAAAAGATTACTGGATACTGCTAATCGTAATGACGTCTCGCATTCAAAACAAAATCTTGGCGATATAGTTCGAATTCAAAACAAAAATCAATAAAATGAGTCGCAAAAAGGACAGAAATCACAAAGTTGAGATCTCTAGGGAAATAGGACGAACGTAGTTAAGTTCACAAGACAAAATCACAGCAAAGATGACAGTGTATCTGTAGATATAGACATATCTGTAGTCTGTAAGTAGACGATGTTACGTATCTGTCGAGAATTTAAGACTCGAGGCAAAAAAACCGTACTGAGGCAAAAAATTCCAAAAAGTAAAATCCCAGCGATTCCCGCACAATCTGTGAATCCTGAGAGTAAAGGCTTTGAATCCCACAAAGAAACCACATTAGCCACAGAAAACGGGCGTCGGCGAAAGAAAATACAGCCCAACTTTGTCTGTGATAGCGAACGGCTCCAACTTGATTCCTGAACGCATGCATTCTGATCCAATGGAATCACTGCAATACTCGATTCGAATACGATTCGAATACGATTCAATTACCGTTCCAGTTTAAGAGTTTCAGTTCTGATTCAGCTCGTACTTCAACACACTTCCCTTTACTGACTCACTGGAATCGATTCACTCACTGATCCACTCCCTCACTGTTCCAATATACTGCGCGAAATACAGTTGCTGTCACTGCCGTTCCGCCAAAATATACGACTGTTATCACAATGATTCGTCAGAGTTTTTTTTTCCTGGGATTGACCAGATATCGGAAATTCAAATGGACAAATTTGCGTCTCCCCCCGAGGGGGACGCGGCGATCATAACACTTACGGAAATCAAGAAAAGCAAAAGAATACCCTGCATTATGCATCAAAATTCAGAAGGAGAATCAAAAACAGACAAAAAGCTTCACACTGTGAATCTGTGGCGCAGAATAATGAGAACACGAACCGACAAGACATATGATAGCGCTTTGGTTTGAGTTGAATGATTTAAATCAGGAAGACAACAACGGCACTGCTGACATCCAGAAAGACTCGCTCCTCTGAAAGTCTCAACTTAGTTCGCTTAGCCTTCTCCTCGTTGGCAGTGACGTCCTTGTAACTTAAGTTCATATCTGACATCATTCTGTGCCACTTCCGCCCTCCGATATCATTCAGGTACTACCTAGGTCCTACATCCTTGAGGAATACGACCACAAAGGAAGCAAATCACTGGAATCACTCCAGCCGACGTTTTTGGTTTTTGAAAAGTTCGCAAGTCACTACTTAATGGCCCACGGGGTACCTAAACCCACTTTATGAAGGCAGATTACATATTTTTGCTCACGCTTTTAGTTCAGACAAAGGCTGATCACGGATTTTTGGCTTTTTTGATTTTTTTGTGTCGGTCGGAGGAGATTCAGATACGAGATAGCTCATTGCTCACTGCAATGAAAATTGAAATTAGTTCCAGACTAGAAGTCACGATTTACAATTGACTCAATACTTACACTGTTACCACAATGAGTTCCATAATGAAAAGACTCACCCTTCTTTTCGAAAACTTGCCCAGACTTGGACAAAAATCATGACGCAGGTTTGCCATCGGACTCGTCTTTTTGGTAAAGATATAAACTTTCTCCCCGCCATGTAAGATATTTTGTAAGCTTTTTTTAAATTTTGTAAGTGGGCCATGAATCATAGAGCAAATAAGTTTGGTGGTCTGATCATAGGAAGAATAAGTTTGGTAGTCTTATCAAAGGAAGAGGAGACAATATAAGTTTGGTAATTGTGCTGGTAGAAATTCAACGCCGTAGAACGTGTAGTAGGACGCAGCAAACTTTGCTGCAAAAGAGCACTACTATAGTGCTTTTGTTTTGTCTTTCGACAGTCAGGAAATCATGCAGATACTACCCACATCCTTGAGCAATGTTATGTGACTACAAAGGAAACAAATCACTTGAATCACTCCAGCCGACGTTTTTGGTTTTTAAAAAGTTCGCAAGTCACTACTTAAATTATGGCCCACGGGGTACCTAAACCCACTTTATGAAGGCAGATCACATACAATATTTTTGCTCACGCTTTCAGTTCAGACAAAATCTGGACCTAATCACGGACTTTTTGTTTTTTTGATTTATCATTTTTTTGTGTCGGTCGGAGGAGACTCAGATTAGGATGCTAGATTATCGAATAGATAGCTAAGCTCACTGCTCATACTTCAGAATCATTGCAATGCAACGAAATTACTTCCAGACTGGAAATCACGACTTGCAGTCGTCCGTTTTCTTCAACGCATTACACTGTTACTACAATGATTTCCATAATGAAAAGACTCACCCCTCGAATCTTTTCGAAAACTTGCTCAGACTTGGACAAAAATCATGACGAAGCTTCGCCATGGGACTCGTCTTTTTGGTAAAGATATAAACGTTACAATACTCTCTTCCAGTCGTGAAAGATATTTTAAAAGTGGGCCATAAATCATAGAGGGCCATAAATCATAGAGCAAATAAGTTTGGTGGTGTGATCATAGGAAGAATAAGCTTGGTAGCCTTATCATAGGAAGAGGAGACAATATAAGTTTTATAATTGTGCTAGAGAAGACTCGCCGCAATATATTTGCGTCACATCTGGCACAGAAAAAACGCATCTGCTAAATACCAATCAGCCTGCATCTTTTTTCTTTCTTTGTTTTTCTTTCGCCGATTTTTCTTTATCTAGACTACTATCTAGAAAATTGAGCCGCATCAGATACCGGCATTTCGTTGTAATGAGAATAGTGAGAGTTGAAGAATCGAAGAAAAAAGCCCTGGTCTGGAATAGTACTATCTCGAAATATTTGAGCCGCGTCATATACCGGCACTTCGTTGTAATGAGAGTAATGAGAGTTGAAGAATCGAAGAAAAAAGCCTCGGTCTAGAGTCGACTACTATCTAGAAAAATTTGAGCCGCATCATATGCCGGCACTTCGTTCGATCGTGTTTAGAATAGAAGAATCGAAGAAAAAAGTGACAGTCCTAGTCTAGAAATTGCAGTCCTAGTCTAGAAATTGAACCGCATCACAGACCGACGTTTTATTGTTTTTGGAATAGAAGACTTATAGGCCGGCATTTTGTTTTTGGAATAGAGGAAGACGAAATCTAAAGTCACATCGTAGACCGGCTCAGAGCAGGATTCTAGTTTCTAATGGGGCATTCGATTCGGAGAAGGGATCTAATTTCTAATGGGCAAATCGATTCGGAGAAGGGATCTAATTTCTAATGGGCAAATCGATTCGGAGAAGGGATCTAATTTCTAATGGGCAAATCGATTTACCAGGTCCAGAAGTCGTAGAGCCAATAAACCTGATAGTCTTATCAATCATAGGAAGAGGAGACAACTAGTTCGGTAATTGTGCTGGTAGAAAATCAACGCCATAGAACGTGTAGTAGGACGCAGCAAACTTTACTGCAAAAACGCACTACTACCCGTTATAATGCTTTTGTTTTGTCTTTCGACAGTCGGGAAATCATGCAGATACCACCCACAATGACATCCTTGAGAAATGTGACTACAAAGGAAGCCAATCGCTTTAATCACTCCAGCCGACGTTTTTGGTTTTTGAAAAGTTCGCAAGTCACTACTTAGTGGCCCACGGGGTACCTAAACCCACTTTATGAAGGCAGATTGCTTATTTTTGCTCACGCTTTTAGATCAGCCAAAAGTCTGGACCTAATCGCGGAATTTTTGTTTTTTTGATTTTTTTGTGTCGGTTGGAGGAGATTAGGACGCAGCAAACTTTGCTGCAAAAGTTATGACGCACTTTTTCTTTGTCTTCTAGAATTTTTCGAGATTCAGGATATCACTCCATACCAACTTTTTAAATTCAGGATCTTTAAATTCAGGATCTCAGTCCATAAAGTTTTTCGGATTTCAGTTCAGACTTGTTTTTTCTGAGTCGGTAGAATATTTGCAAAATTAACAACATTCTCGAAAAAATTGGATTTGTGATTCTATCCACCCTGCCCATGGACACTGACGCTTCACTTTTGTAATCTGTTGTTTACAGTTTTTGTCTGCGCTGAAGTTTTTGCTTTACTTTTTTCAACAATGACACTAAGCCGAAGGAGAATTGCACTGACTTTCTGACTACAAACTACTTTTTTCGTTTTCTTTTTTTTTTCTTTGCGCACCCTTTGCACACCATGACACCGAGGATAGCACAATTTGCATCGTTTCGCTTCACTTATCGTTCCACTTTTGTTGTGCGTGTCACCAGTGTGCTTTCCCCAAAAAAATCAATAGCCCTGAACCTGTGCAGATATTTCTACAGAGGAAAACAGTGCCCCATCTACCGAGGAGAACAGGATCCCCGGCTTTCCCATTCCAAGATCCAAATTGGATTCAAGAATGCAAATGACACTGGTTCAAGTTGAGATACTTTTCCGCCCATACACTTCGATTGAAGCGTATGACACGGCGCCGCTACCTGGATCAACCCTTACTAGATCAAGTTCGGCGGATACCTCTGTTACAGTCCGGGACACCCGACAAGGCGATGTGACGCTCGGACATGATGTTCATGCCTGCGACCAGATCCTCATATCTGCATACAGCTTGCCATATAATTCGTGTTCCACTCATTAGGAGAGTGGATCGTCGTGGTCTCCACAGTATAATACTTATGGATCGCGTCTCGGCCTCGAAACGAAATAAAAACAGCGCTGTTGCTTTCCGAAAGAACAGCTTCGCAAGGATCGTTCACATCTGCACATTTAGCTTTGCAAGTTGAAGGATCGTTCCTATCTGAACAAAAAGTTATTTTCGGCGTCGCCGCCCCCTGCAGTGGGCAATAGAAATTCACTTTTACCCTGGGATTCAGCTCCGTGAACATTGGCAATGGCATTCCGAAACGATCAGGCATCGTGTAACATTCCGAATTACTTATTGCTTCTTCCCAAGTAGTATTTTCGATAAATGTTTCTGAAACGGTTTTACTACGCGGTTGGTCGGGCAATTTCCTGCCGTACTTGTAAACAATTCTCCCGACCTTAGTTGTTCCGCCCAGAACTGCAAAAAGCCATGGGCTGACTGTTTTTTCTTCGCCTATTTGACAAGGCTCGTCCCTGTTTTGACACGGCATCTTTTCAAAATTCGGACAATAGAAATACTCCCCGATCATCTTATCAAGATCCGTTTTTTTGCTCGATTTTACCCTGGGTTTCATTGGCATTTCGAAAGGATTAGGCATCGTGTAACATTCCGAATTATTTATTGCTTTTTCCCAAGTTGTATTTTCGATAAATGTTTCTGAAACGGTTTTACTACGCGATCTCCTGCTGTACTTGTAAACAATTCTCCAGACCTTAGTTGTTCTGAACTGCTCTGCAAAGAGCCCATACATGCGAATGACTTTTTCTTCTTCGCCTATTTGACAGGGGTCGTCCCTGTTTTGACACGGCATCTCATCGAACTTCGGACAATAGAAATACTTCCCGATCATCCTATCAAGATCCGTCTTTTTGCTCGATGTTATTTTTTTTTCGTCCATTCCTTGGGCTCGCACCGACAAAACTGATGACATAGAGATCATAACAACTGCACTGACAGGGAGAATTTGGGACATCGTTGAAGTAATTTTCTGCCCAACAGGAGTCCGATACTGTTGGAAGGGATGTCTTCGACTCAATACAGGAGTTATAATATTGTTTGCGGGGATGCCTGTCACTTGCGGCTTAGCTGTGATGCCGAAGTTTTTGTTTGCAATGTCTGGAGAGATACTGCCGTTAGTTACAACTACCCCAAAAATGTTTTCGGCTTCGGAGATACTTCCGGGCACTTTCGTTTAGCGAACTGCTTTTAAAGTTTGGGTTTTCTCGGTTACTAACAGGACTAGAACGATTGAAATTCTTCGACTTGTTTCAAACAAAATTATTATCAAACTTTCTGAATCTGTGCCGAGCTGCGAGCAAACACTCCTACTATGATTAGCAGATCGAATTATCCGGAAGCAGTCTGCTGGCGATTCTTGGGGACTCCGTACGAACAATTATTATCGACACGGGGCGGTAGCCGTACTGTCGTGCTGCCTCTGCAGAGGGCTCACAGGTCTTTGGAGAAATCGCTGGAGATTCGGGAAGTTTCCAAATCGACGACAATCTTATCACACTTAATTAGAAAGAGGGAGAGCTGAAAAGTTCGAGAGTTTGAAAGTTTCCTGCTGAGATTCATATCGTTTGTAATGTCATTTGCGATTTTTGAGATACGAGTTTTGAAATGAAACTGTACAAGGACCACAGCTCTTGTGCTTCTTGTAAAGAACTTTTTGTGCTTCTTGTGAGGAAATTTCTTTGCTTCTTGTGAGGAAATTTCTGTGTTCCTTGTTACTAAAGAACTTAGAATCGGTTTTGGAAACCAAGTTTGCAAAACTTCTCGCAAAAAAGTTGGGTCTTGTGGTTCTTGCTGTTAACTTCATTCGTCTACATAGACATAGATAATGGCAAAAAAAAATCGAAGTTCAGATTATCATCTTGGGAAATTGCAAAAAAATGACTCGCAAAAATGATACATCAAGACATGATGTCTTGCGAGGAAAGTTCTTGTGTCCAGAGAACCTAGGAAAGAGTTTAAGTCTCTGGAGAAAAAAAAACGTTACACAAATACTGCTTTTAGTTCAAATACTATAGGCAGCCAAAAGACATATCATCAATGGCCTGCAGCTAAGTATGATCCTCGTCGACTGTCACGCAATGGATCGCTGTGACTTAAATTTACAGACTTAGAGTCAGACTCAGACTATCAGAAACGGAGTCATGACGTCACATGAAGAAAAATCTGCGTGACGATCTTCGACATCATCCGCGTCATCAGCTGTGTAAAAAAAAAACCTCCAAAAATAAAATCCCATCGAATCCCGCACACTCTGAGAACCTTGAAGCTAATGCCTATGGATCCCACAACAAAAGCACTTTGTCCACAGAAGACGCGCTTTGTCCACAGAAGACGTGCTTTGCCCACAAAGAGCGAACGTCTGTGATTATGAAGCTGGACCCCGTACGGGTCCTTCAAAAAATCCAAAAGAATTTAAAGAACGCATTTCCATACCTGCAATAATGCATCGCCGCAATTTGCTTGGATTCGAAAGAGAAATCCAGCAAATGAAAAAAATTCAAAACGCGAATCTGGACCCATACGAGGCCTTTAAAAAAAAATCCAAAAGAAAGAACGCATTTCCATACCTGCGATAATGCGTCTCTACAATTAGCTTGGATTTGAAAGAGAAATCCAGCAAATGAAAAAACTTCAAAACGCGAATCTGGACCCGTACTGGGCCTTGAAAAAAATCCAAAAGAAAGAACGCATTTCCATACCTGCAATAATGCATCGCCGCAATTTGCTTGGATTCGAAAGAAAAATCCAGCAAATGAAAAAACTTCAAAACGCGAATCTGGACCCGTGCTGGGCCTTGAAAAAAATCCAGAAGAAAGAACGCATTTCCATACCTGCAATAATGCATCGCCGCAATTTGCTTGGATTCGAAAGAAAAATCCAGCAAATGAAAAAACTTCAAAACGCGAATCTGGACCCGTACGGGGCCTTTACAAAAAAAACCAAGAAAGTGAGCGTCTGTGATAGAAAATGGCATTTTCAAAATACCACAACCGCTCAATATACCACAGCCGCTCAACTTAAGTTGAGGCTATGAGAAAAAACCTCCAAAAGAAAAAGCCTATCAATTCCCGCACACGGTGAAAAGACAGAAACTAAAGGCGTCGAGTCCCACAACAAAAGCAGTTTGTCCACAAAAAACAGGCATCCACAACAGAAAACATGGCTCAACTTTCTCTCTGTCAGAGACTCTGAATGTTTAGGACTCGAACACGCAGACTTCACCGCAATGATCATTGACACTCGTCCGACTTTTTATTCTCCAAAATTGTCTATTCTCCAAAACTGTGGCGACCCAAAACTGTGTGACTATCAAAGTTGATGTATGTGCAATTTTCGCGGTCTTCTTCTATACTGACACTTCTTCTTCTTCTTCTTAGAAGATTTGTATTGTAAAACTTGGAATCATTAGAATACCTTGTCGCGCTATTTATTTTTTGATCATGCTTCATGCTACATTTCTAAGGAGATTTTGAGTCCTTTCTTGAAGTAATAAAGTTTGACTCAAATTCAAGGCCTATCTTGGATGGTCCATCATTATGTTGTCAAACTCTTTCGAGCTAATTTTTGACATCACTCACGGGCAGGAATGCAACAGACTGCAATATGAAGAGTCATTCACTTTTTGAGCTATCAGCTTTTGGGCTTTCTTGATTTTTTCTAAACGCTCGGCTTTGCCGTGGTCTTCGGCGCCAACGAACTTGCTGTCTTCTCCTTTCGTCAGCTGGGCTTCTCTCTTCTGCGACTGCAGAGTGTGGTCTTTCTTCTGCGACTGCAAAATGTGTTCTTTCTTCTCGATCTGTACCGGGTTGTGTAGTTTCAAATCATTATCAAAAAAGTTAGTTACCTTGCTGAGCTCGGTAATGTTGGAATTTGAAGCCACGGCATCTGGAAATCTCTCTGCAGTTAGTATAGAACCGAACTTCGAAACTTCTGAAATGGAACTGAATCCGAATAGACTTCTGAACAGACTGAATGGCGAAATGCCGCTTGATGATGAGAAAATTTTTTTGAAAATTTTCTTGAAAATTAGATTGAGGAGATGTTGAAGCATACTCGTTTCATTTAGCGGAAGAGTGCTCGTTGCAATTTCATTTGTCGAGTTATTTCGTGGCGTCACCAAACTCAGAGTTTTCTTCGGTCCAGTTTGCTTCTGCCCTTCAGATACTTCTTTCCAATCACTGTCTTCAGAGTTTTCTGGGTTTACTAGCGGATGCGATTCGTCTTGCATGAGTGTGTTCGTCTTGAGTGAAACTGCAGCTTTCAGCCCTTGAATAACGTCGAGAGCATCATCGAGATTGTCAAATGTAATCGCTGGATTGGTTGCTACGACGACAGTCGAGCGAGGGTCCACCGGAGAATCTGCCGTCAAATAATTTGGAAAAAGGTCCATGCCCTCGTCACTGAGTCGCTGCACTTTTACCGCTATTGTATTTTCTGTCAAACTGTTACTGGGAGTAACAGTTTCAGTATTTCTTCCAGAGCCATCAGTATTGTTCGAAGCATTGTTGTTCAAAATTCGAAACGCGTCAACGCTCTCCATGGGAGTGTCGTAGTAATACTCGTTGGCATATGGAACGTCAAGACTTGCGGCATCTGTTAACTCATCAACATCTGAACTCTGAGTCTCATTCTTTGCATTCTTGGAACAACTTAGACTCTGACTATTGGCAAATTTACGAGTCCCGTAAAAAGTGGGCACTTCTGACACATGTTTCAAATTCTGACTGTCACTATGTGTCAGTGTTTCAAATTCATTTCCTGGAAGAAAACTTTCTGGAAGAACTTCAAACCGCATAACACGAGAACGATAGCCGGTTCTTTTCGTATCCCGCACATAGAAGGTTTCGTATTTCCCTCCAACAAGAATCAAAGCGGCAAACTCGTCGATACCGATTGCGGGCGGGAGATTGAGTTTTGTATTGCTGTCGTTTGTTTCAGAATTGACTGCCCCCCACAATTCGGCCACCACCATTGCGAAGGAACGCTCGTAAAGCGCAGAAAAATCCATGGGATTTCCCCCGATATCGAGCGCTTGCGTATCCAGATGCGGCACTAGAATTCCTGGGATCAATCCTAGAGCACCAGCTTGCCACTTCTGATCGTGGTTACGCAGTGTCTTTACACCGCCTGTCTTTTGGTCGATTGCTTGGAGGTCGAGCAGTGGAATTTTTGGCGGGGGTATTATTGAGTTTATTGTTAGATAGGAGTCTGACTTTGATGTAGATCTGGGTCTGACTTTCGAAGGTTTTTCCGGAATTTTGCTTTGACATGGCGTCTGTATTGAATCCGACTGTGGTGTTTTTATTGAGTCCCACCCCGACTTGGACCTTGAAGTTTTTGGGTCCTCATCCTGATCACCATCAACTTGAACTTCAAACAGAGTCCCCAACACCTCCAGTAGATGGACATCTGGTTTCGGGCCCGCTGGTCCGACCGCTATTTGCATGAGGGCCATTGCACCAGCACTGCCACCTGCTATAACTGCTGGCTCATTGTCCCGAAAAGCTGCTTTCCTTATCGCGTTACTTATCCCTAATCGCTCCCATTTTTCGTTGAAGAATATAGCATTTCCCGGGCCTAGTATGATGATATCCGCTCCCTCTATCAGATTCTTTTTCGCTGTTTCGAATTTTTCAAAAATGTTTGCAGATTCTTCTTCCTCTTCTGAATCTTCAGTATTGTTATAATTCTCTGAGTCTGAGTCTTTCCGAAAAAAAGAAGGAGGCTCCCACATCGCTATCCTTAAATATTTGAAGTCCTCTCTGTCATTCAAAATGTCGCATCCCAGGGTGCGAAAATGTTTCAACGCGAATTCCTCATTTTCGAGGGTGTCATACTTTGCGGTGCCAAGAAAAACAACTTTGAATGGTTTTGGTATCATATTCGATACAAGCCATGCGCGCGACATAAGTCGCGCGCCGTCATTGAACTTTCCAGGGCTTGGCGCCGCTTTCCCGGTAGGCCGGCGATACGCCCACGGCGACACGGGCCGCGCCGGTGGACCATTGATACGCGCGACATGCGACCAACTCGCGCGCTGTCGTTGAAAATTCCACGGCTCGTCTGTTTCTCGGTGGCGATGTGCCCGTGATGACGCGGGATGCGCCGGTGGGCTGGCATGCCCACGACATGAATCGAATAGGCTTAGCGTCACGGTCGTCGTACGGTTTCCAGGGCTCGGCTGTTTACCATTGGCGATGCGCCCGCGATGACACGGACCGCGCCGGCCCGGTGGGCCATACACATGTTACGACATGAGCCGCGCGCCGTTATTGTTTCCAGGGCTCGGCTGTTTACCGGTGGCGATACCCCCGCAATGCTGTGGGTTGCGCCGGCCCGATGGGCCATCTACATGTGACGACGGACATCATATGAGTCGCGCGCCGTCATCGTTTCTAGCCTAGGGCTCGGCTGTTTACCAGTGGCGATGCGCCCGCGATGACGCGGGCTGCGCCGGTGGGCTACATACGCAACATAAATCGCGCGCCATCGTTGTCATTGTGGAGCTTAAATTCCGGGGCATCGTTCGACTGTTCCCCGATGGCGATACGCCCGTCATCGCCCGCGATGACGCGAGCTACGCAGTTGGATCGTATCATTGTCGCACGATATAATCGCGTGCCACCATCGTGGTCAGAGATAAGGCCGGCCGTATCAACATGCGAAGGTCGGCCGCATTATTGTCGAATGGTATACGTCGCATCGTGGCCGGGATGCCATCGGGTAGTCGTGGCGTCGTAAATTCAGACTTCGCGATACGATCTTCACAATGCCGACATCAGCCGAGCCGTGCCATCG